>JGI20159J14440_10002776_pt1 | contig 11606 bp, 9 predicted proteins | sample COG_09_FD_14440 | JGI IMG/M metagenome (IMG submission 14440) | reverse complement strand
CATCTTTTCAACATCTTGAAGATAAGCCTTTCGAGATGGAAGACTTCTTGCGATGATTTGTTGGGTTACCTCTTTAATTATTGAATTCATAGCTATGCGTTGTGTGCGTAATAAACGGTATTTAGTTTTGGAATGAAATGATGGATAGGGTAGCCCTTTTCAATTGATTTTTCAAAAACAACACCTTTGTTTTGACCATTAAACATAAGAAAAACGTTTTGACAATCGTTTATAAACGATTTGTTCAGTGTAATTCTTTGAATCGGTTCCGATGGGGCACTGGTATTGGAAAGATCTGCATGTGTCTCTTGAGAAGCGATGACAGACATTGGGTCATTAGGAAAGATTGAGGCCGTGTGTCCATCATCCCCCATGCCTAAAATCAATACATCAGCTTGTGTAAAAAGCTTGTAATGATTTTTAGCTTTTAAAAGGTTTTGCTCATAATCATCTTCAAATAACATTCCAATAAGATTGGCTTTTGATGCTTGGTTTTGGATCAATGTATCTCTTATCATTTTTTCATTACACAATGGACTTTCTTTATCGACAAAACGTTCATCAACCAAGCCAATGTGTACTTTATCCCACGCAATTTCTTGAAGCGACAATTTATGATACATTTTTCTTGGTGTGTTGCCTCCAGAGAGAAGTATTTTTGCTTCTCCTTTGGTTTTTATGCATTCATTAACAATAGAAACAATCTTTTCTATCAACTCGTTTTCCAAGTTATTCATGTTGTCATATTGTTGTATCATTTTTTCCATGATTTTGTTACCCATGACTCTTTTTCTTCTAAAACACTATCTCCTGGACCCCATGACCCCGCCTCGTATAGAATGTTTTTAACATTCATATTTTTCCAATTATTGGTTATTGATTCGATCCAGGTCCAAGCAGCAACCAGTTCGTCCTGACTCATAAACAGGGTTTGGTTTCCTCTAATCACATCAACAATTAATCTTTCATACGCTTCAGGAAATCGTTCTTCAAAGGAATCTACATAGTCTAGTTTTAGTGCAATAGGTTTGTAGCGGTATCCTCCTGGCCCAGGTATTTTCGTCATTTGTACAAGCTCTATACGCTCTTCAGGCTGTAACCGAATAATTAGCTTATTATTATTGATCTTTTCTTTTGATGGAAAGATATTGTGTCTTACTTCTTTAAAATTGATTACAATTTCCGAATATCTTTTTTTCATTCTTTTACCAGTGCGTAAATAGAATGGTACATTTTTCCACCTCCAGTTGTCAACATAAGCTTTCAAGGCAACAAAAGTTTCTGTTTTGGATTCATACTTTTCAATGTCTTCCAAATATGAACTTACTTTGCCCCCCTCTATATTCCCTCGAGTATATTGACCTTTAACACTATCCGTATGAATTGATTTTTTATTGAACAGGCGCAAGGATCGGAGAATTTTTAATTTTTCATTTCGAACCTCATGTGCTTCTAATTCAAACGGGGGTTCCATGGCAACAAGACATAATAATTGTAGAAGGTGGTTTTGAACCATGTCTAAAAGCGCTCCGCTTTNATCGTAATAACCAGCTCTTTTTTCAACGCCAAGGCTTTCAGAAACTGTTATTTGTACGCTTTCAATGTTTTCGGCGTTCCATGNTCTCTCAAANAAATTATTCGCAAATCTCAAAACCATTAAATTTTGAACNGTTTCNTTTCCTAAATAATGATCGATTCTGTATATCTGATTTTCATNAAATGTTCGGGTGATTTCATTATTTATTGATATTGAGGACTCNAGGCTATGCCCAAGCGGTTTTTCCAAAACAACCTTACTGCTCTTATTTACCAATCCGGAATCTTTTAATGCCTGAGAAATTGGTCCAAAAGCAGATGATGGTGTAGAAAAGTAATAGATGTTTTGATAATCATTAAATGGTGCTAAAAATGTATTTAAATTTCCATAACCTTCAAGACTATTACTTTCTGCTACGACAATCGATACCTTACTGATGAAGGTCTTTAATTCTTTTTCATTTATTTTATTACCATCAACACTTTCTTTAATAAATGATACCAATTGTTTGTTGAAATCATTTTCTATACCTTTTTTACGAGTGACTGCCACGATATTATATTCGCATAACAGTTGATTGTCCACATATCTATGATACAGAGCGGGAAATATTTTTCTTAGCGCTAAATCTCCAGTTCCTCCAAAAACAATTAGATTGAAGTTGTTAAATTTTTCTGTATGTTTTATGTTTCTAGCCATTACTTCTTAACTGTTTTTATTGATTTCACTTTTAAAAGTGTTCGGAACAGAGTTGTCAATGATTTACACCTTATGTTTTTCAAGTTACAAAACTCTTCTTTATCTTAACACATCCTGAATGTGTCAAAAATACACTAAGATTTAATTAAATTCAACATTTTTTATACTTTTAATAACTTTTAAATGTTGAAACTACTTGTCAAGATGTTCCGATCTAGGATTTTATTTGTGATTNTTTTCACTTTTGTCATACCGTATGAGTCAAATTCTCAAACTTATGTTTTTGCGGAACTGACGGGTTCTCCTAATTTGAACACTAACGGTTGGAATCTAAATGGGAATTCCTATGTTGGAGATACACCAGGTGACACAGATAATTTTGTAGATGAGCTGATNTTGACTAATGCATGGAATACCCAAAGCGGTGGTGTATTTTATTCTACTCCAATTGATCCATCTACTTGTTCAAATTGGACCGTTGAATTTGAATATAGGATTTGGGGTGGTTCAGCCGCAGATGGCATCGCTTTTTGTTTCTTAGATGTTCCTCCAACAGGTTTTGTTTCTGGTGGGGGATGTGGAATTCCTGGTTCAGCCAATGGGTTGAAAGTTATTTTGGATACGTGGAACAATTGCGGCGGTCCAAATCCAGAATTGCAAATTTATTCTGGGGCTGGATATTTTGAATGTGCTCCAGGGATCGTTAAATTGGATAATTCTACTGGAAACCTTGGTTTTGTTAGAAGTAATAGTTATCAACCAGTCCGAATCACATACAACAATGGAAACGTTACTTTATTTGTAAACAACGTTCAATATTTAAATGCCAATTTTCCCATTTCATTTGCAGGTTACATGGGTTTTACTGCTTCAACGGGAGGGGCAAACGATCAACATTCTGTTAAAAATGTAATCATATATACTGATCAAGCATCATCCGAAGCGGGTAGTAATATGTCATATTGCACAGGGGACTTTACTCAAATAGGAACTGCTGCCAACCCAAATTTTGTTTATGATTGGGCACCTTCTCTTGGTTTGAATAACACAAGTAATTCATCGCCGACAGTGAGTTTATTAAATAGCAGTTCCAGTATTTTAACACAAATGTATACCGTCTCTACTTCTCTAGCTTCAAGTCCTGGAGTATGTCCATCTTTGGATTCTGTATTAGTTACCGTTTATCCAAATCTTCAAACTTCAATTAATACTGAAATTTGTCAAAATGAAAACTTTTTATTTGGTGGGCAATTCTATGATTCGTCTGGTGTTTACATCGATTCAAGTCAATCTATATATGGTTGTGATTCGGTAGCAACATTAACTCTTGATGTTCTACCCATTTTTTTTGATACCATTGATGTGTCCATATGTCAAAATGATAATTATGTGTTAGGCTCTCAGGTATTGTCAACGAGTGGTTTCTTTACGGAAGTTTTTCAAACAACAAATGGCTGCGATTCTTCAGTTTCTGTCAATTTAACGGTGCATTCATTACCTGTTCTTTTCTGTCCTGACACTCTTATCTGCATAGGTGATACTGCCGAGCTATTGCCTTTGGGCGCAGAATATTATAATTGGTTGCCGATGATCGGAAATGTTGATGCAAATGGAGTTTTAATTTGTTTTCCGAGCAACAATACAACACTACAGTTAAATGGTATTGATAGTAATTTTTGTGAATCCTCTATTGATGTAAACGTTTTGATTCAGGAATTGCCTAATATTCAAATAATTACTTCATCTTTTGAAATATGTATCGGAGACACTGTCCCGCTTACTGCGACAGGGGGCTCTAATTATTTATGGATTTCACCGGTATTCATAGAAAATAATATTCAACAGCAAACTCTTGAACCTGATAGCTCTATTAGCATTTACTTAAGTGGATTTGATGACTTGGGATGTGAGAATAATGATTCTATCAGTATTGTTGTTTATGAACTTCCCAACTTACTTGTGACCCCGTCCCAAAGTATTTGTTTAGGAGAGTCGGCAATTATATCTGTTTCCGGAGCTCAGTCTTACAACTGGTCTCCTTTAGGCATTGGGAACGAATATGAATTTTCTCCAAATGAATCTGTTGATATTTGGATTACAGGAACAGATGCAAACGCCTGTTCTGATTCTATTCAAACATCGGTTATTGTTTATCCAAATCCAGATGCTGGATTAACTGCAAGCCCTTTGTTAACTACAAGCGATATTCCACATATTACTTTTCAAAACACAAGCTCTGGGGCAAATTCATATATACTTAACACGGGAGATGGTTCATTTTATGACTTTTTTAGTGGTCAAATTGATCATTCTTATCCTTATACTGAAGGTAATTATTTGGTTCATCTGTATGTTGAAAATGAATTTGGTTGTACAGATTCCGCACAGGTTTTAATTCAGATTAAGGGAGAGGAGATTTATTATGTCCCAAACACTTTTACCCCAGATGGAGACGAGCACAACAACACATTTCACCCTGTATTTACAAGCGGTTATGATCCTAATCAATTTGAAATGATCATTTACAATCGATGGGGAGAGGAACTTTTTAATGGTTCTAATTCTCATGAATATTGGGACGGCACATATAATGGAAATAATTGCCCTGAAGGAACTTACGTCTGGAAAATTAATTATGTTGTCCCTGAAACCAACGAGTCTAAAATGATATCAGGACATCTAAACTTGATTCGCTAGGTCTTTTTTAGCATCATTCATAAATTGATGAAATACTTTTTCAATTTTAACACGGTGTTTGGAATAAACAAGAGGCGCTTCGGGTAATTTATTTTTGAATGATATTCGTTTTGAAACACCTAGACAAACTCGTTGTAAACCATAAAGGCTAGGGTAGTGGTTGATCCACTTATGATCTCTCAACCTTTCTAAAAATGATCGAAACTCTGTGCTTAATTCAACTTCGTATTTCGCTCGATGCAAATAAAATTCATCTAAAAAAACTTCAAACGGTTTATTGTGATAGCGATTCCAATGAATGGCCAACAAATGATCGAAATATAAATCGATTGCTACACCTGCTACTTTTGGAAGTTCTTTGTAAAGTTCAAGCCTTAGTTCTTTTACTAAATAATGATTGTCAATATAGAAGTCTATCTTCCGATGTAAAAGAACCCCTTGCTGAATTTTTGAAGAATAATTAAGATATTTATTTCCTTTCACAGAATCTCCAAAAAGATTTGCAATCATTAAGTCTAAATCATTATTTGAAAAATATAGATGACCGAGGAAATTCATTTCTTTCCCCCAAGATTTTTTTTAATATTCATCTTCATTGAAGAGAAAGTCTTCTCTTGATGGATAATCAGGCCAAATTTCTTCGATATTCTCATAAATCTCTCCCTCATCTTCAAGGTCCTGAAGGTTTTCTGCAACCTCCATAGGTGCACCTGTACGGATTGCGAAATCAATAAGTTCATCCTTTGAGGCCGGCCATGGNGCATCTTCAAGNTAAGAGGCTAATTCTAAAGTCCAATACATGGGTACAACATTATTTGATTNTTCGGCAAAAGTATACTTTATTTCAAATAATCCAAATAAAAAACAGAATTTGTTCTNTTTTTTATTATTTAACTACAATTTTGGGTTCCAAGGTGTTTCCTTTANATTCAATTCCTGAGCCATACTTCTTCCCAAAGTAAATAAGTAATCGCTTAGTCTATTAAAATAAGCCAGAATAATAGGATCTACTTCTGTATGTTCCGATAGGGTTACTATACAGCGTTCTGCTCGTCTACAAATCGTTCTTGTAATATGACAATAAGATACTGTTTGATGACCACCAGGAAGGACGAATGATTTCATTTCGGGAAGTGTGGTATCCATTTCATCGATCCATTTCTCTAAGTCAATAATGTCGTTTTTTTCAATCATTGGGATTTTCATTGAAGATCCTGAATCTGAAACTGCCAATAATGACCCCGCTGTAAATAATCGATCCTGAATTTCAATTAATTGAGATGTGTATTTTGTGTTGCCAATAGAATCTCTTAGCATACCGACGAACGCATTAAGTTCATCAACCGTTCCGTAGGCGTTTATTTTTGAATCATTTTTGGATACGCGAGTTCCTCCAATAAGACCTGTTTTGCCTTCGTCTCCTGTCTTCGTGTAAATTTTCATAATTAAACTTTTTCTAGGGCCTGATTGATATCCCAAATTAGGTCCTCGTGATTTTCAACTCCAACCGAAATCCTAACTAGTTTTTCAGTTATCGATAATTCTTCTCTGTGATTTGGCTCAACACCAGCATGAGTCATGGTTGCGGGATGTTCAACCAAGGATTCTGTACCTCCTAGACTCACTGCCAACTTTATTAGTTTTAGGGAGTCAATAAATTTAAAAGCTTCTTTTTCTCCACCAACAATATCAAAAGAGAGCATAGCTCCAGGGGAGTCATATTGTTTTTGGTAAATTTCATATTCTTTGGTATTTTCTTTAATTAAACCAAGATAATAGACCTTTTCAACTTTTTTATGGTTATCTAAAAATGCCGCTACCTGTTGTGCGTTTCTTGCTTGTTGTTCCATGCGTATTTTAAGCGTTTCCAAACTACGCATAAGCAACCATCCCGTATGAGGGGCGGCCATATTTCCAAGAAAAGTTCGTAAAACTTTTATCCTGCTTATTACTTCATTTGATCCACAACATGCTCCTGCAATTACATCACTATGCCCACCAATATATTTAGTGGCTGAATACAATACAGAATCGGCACCATGTTCGAGTGGGTGTTGCCATAATGGTCCCATGTAGGTATTGTCAACAGCCAAATGAACCTTAGTGTCCATAGTAGAGTAGAGGTCTGCGATGGACTTACACATTTCGATATCGATTAGTGCATTAGTCGGATTTGCAGGAGTTTCAATAAAGATCATTGAAAGCTTATTCGCGAGACCTGAGTTTTTCAAGCGTTTTAAAATGTCTTCTTTCGAATCATTAGGTGTGAACGAAATGGTATGTACACCTATCTTATTTAAAAAATCATTTATAAAATGATCCGTCCCACCATAAACTGGAGAACTGTAGAGCAATACATCGCCAGGTTTAAGGAATTCCAATAATACAGTAGAGATTGCGGCCATACCACTTTCAAATACTGCACAGTCGTCAGCCTTGTCCCACAACTTTAATCTTGTTTCAAGGATTTCAAGATCTGGATTGTTTATTCGACTATAGATGAGTCCAACCTCCTCAGTACTTTCTTTTTCCCTTAAGCCATATGCAACTTCGAAAAAAGCTTTGCCCTCCTGAGCGTTTTTAAAAACAAACGTAGAAGTTTGAAAAATGGGCGATTTAATTGAACCTTCTGACAATTCGGGTTTGAAGCCATACGACATCATTAGGCTTTCAGGTTTCATTTTGTGGTCTTTGCTCATAAAATAATTTTTAGTGAATTTGAATCGAGATTTTTGAGCTTTATTATTTTGTGAATAACATCATCTACCAATTTATCTGGGCATGACGCACCAGATGTAATAGCAATGTTTATTTTCTTTTTAGCGGGTAGAAAATCAAGGTTTAGATTTCTTTTTTTATTGTGAATATCATAAGAATAGATTTGGTCATGATCTATGATTTCTTGTTCATTTTTTATGTAATAGGTGTTAAATCTTTCATCTAGTAACTCAACTAAGTGTGTTGTATTGGAGCTGTTATACCCTCCAACAACTATGGCAAGATCAATAGATTCTTTCAAAAGTCCATAGGTAGCTGATTGATTGTCATTTGTAGCGTAACACAAAGTGTCTCTCGTATCTGCCATGTGATCTTTAATTGTAGTTTCTCCATAAACTTCAATCATTACCTTTCTTAAAAAATCCGTTATTTCTTGAGTTTCAGTAGCGAGCATCGTAGTTTGATTAACAACACCAATTTTCTTTAGATCTGTTTCAGGGTTAAAGTCTTTGGTGTGCTTTTCCTTAAAGAAAGAATAAAATTCTTCAATTTTTCTCTTGCCAGATATTATTTCACCCAAAAAATTGGCTTCATGAATATCCTTGATAATTAATGAGGGAGCATTTTGTGAGCTATGAGAAAATGTAGCTCTTGTTTCCTCGTGATTTGCTTTTCCGTGGATAATTATTGAATGCGAATTTTCGCTCAATTTTGCGGATCTATTCCATACTTTTTCCACAAATGGACAGGTTGTATTATAAGTATCAATTTCTATTCCTTTTCCTTTCAATAACTTTTCAATTTCGACTGTAGTTCCGAAGGCTGGAATGATTACAATATCATCAGGTGTTAATTCATCAAATGGAATGAGCTGTTTACCATAAGTGTCCTGTAGGAATTTAAGTCCATGTGATTCTAAATCCTCATTTACATCAGGATTGTGAATCATTTGACTCAGTAAGAAAATACGTTTGTCAGGATGCTCTTTAATGGCCTTGTAGCTCTTTTCTATGGCATTCTCAACACCATAACAAAAACCAAAGTGTCTAGCAATATAAAAAGTCAGATCACCGACCTTTACCTGTGTTGGTGTAAAGTCTTTTTTTCTTGGGTCTTCAAGCTTTCTTTTATTCTTAATCTCTCCTATGAGTGAAGAACGGTAAAATGGCGGAACGTCGAATTGTTTCATCTGCTTTAAAACAGTTTATTAAAAGCTATTGTTCGTATAAAAGCGCAAAGTTAGAAAAGCTTTTTGTTTAACAGGAAATAAATTCAAAATGAAAAAAGCCCCGAAGGGCTTTTGTACTTAAATGTTGATTCTTTTCGATTTATCGTATTTGATTCTAAAGTCGAAATCAAATGTCTTTGATTCCTTCGGTTTTAGGGTGAGATTCCATTCTATCAATCCCGATCGTTCTTTTCTTTTTGCTTTTCCGATATTTATTTTGTCAATCTCAATATCTGTATTTGTAGTAATCGGAATTTGATCTTGTATGACTAGTTCTATGCTGCTTGACTTTAAATTTTTCACTTCAATGGTGTAGGCAAGCAATTTCTCTATTTTATCTCCGATTACTTTTTCTTTACATTTCGAAGAAAGTAATCTTCGTTTGATTTGAATATTAGGGTCTTTCCCTAGTGATAGGTGTAGGGTGTCATTCATGTTCGTTGGGTCAATATAAGTTTCTCCAATATATGAGCCATCAAAAAAGATATTTGCTTTTGATGGTATGAGCTGTAATTCGTCCACTTTCAGCATTTGTGCGACTAAGTAAACGTTTTGATCCATTTTTGGTACACTGTAGTATTTGAAATTCGTTTGTAATTCTGAATTCTGAACAAGAACCATGTGTTTTTGACCATTTGAGGTAATATTGTAGGGAAGGTCAATTTTAAATTCAGCTGAGATTAATTGCTGTACAACGTTTGTAAATTGATTCGCACTTAAGGCAGGTTCTTCTTCTGCCACGTCGTCCATGTAAAACCCTCTATTGTAAGCTGCTTCTGTGGGTGAGCTATTTAGGTTATACACGGCCTTATTGCTGTTTTGTATTTTTGCATTATTGTACTCTTTTTTGTGTTGGATGTAGCTAAGGTACCATGGGTTCAATTCAGGCTTTGTCTTATTCGCATAAGGGTTATTTGTGGATATATTTAGTTTTATTTTTTTCCAATCTAATCCTGTGTTCTGATAAACTTCAGCTTTATAATTCATAAATATTTTTCCTTGACTTGATTCACTACGAATATCATATAATGGACTCCATCCTGCTCCGGATGCCAAATAGGAAAATGAGATATTACCTGATGTAGAAGAGTTCGCTGATAGTGTCACGGTGATTCTAGGTATGGGTTGGTTATTTGGATTTTGATTTCCAATACTGCTCAAATGATTTTTCAATCGATTCAATCGTTCATTCATTTTCTTATCAACTTGCTGTTTTTTGTTTTTGACCTTGCGAAGCTCACTAAGCTTTTTATTTAGTTGAATCATTTTTTGTGTGTACAATTCTAGTGCTTCTTTTAATAACATGATGGAGTCATTTACTTTTCCTTGACTTTTCATTACGCCATTGTTTTTCAATATGTTTTTGGCCTGATTGTATACATTGATTTCATCTTGTATATCGTTAAGGTCATATGACAAGTAAAGGATGGAGTCTTTTAATTTTAAGATTTGCAACCTCACCTTTTTTACCTCGCCAGCTGTTTCTTGTTGGGTGAGTTTAGGGTAAAACAAGCTATATTTACTATCGAGAATAACAACTTTTCCTGTAGCGCTGACTTGAATGGTTTTTGGATCAATATTGCCACTGACACCTTCAATTACAATTTCATTTATCCCTGTTGTAGCAGTGTAATAAACTTTAGATCGCAACTGAACACCATTTGTGTATACTGTTGCTTCAGTAAGTGAAGCTTTTCTGATTTTTTTGTCATCTGCAAATAAACCGTTAGATGCCAAGAGCATCAGAATTAAAAAGATTGAATTTTTCATATTATATATTTTTTAGGGGCATACACCTTCAAAATGGTTTGGTTCATTTGCTTGAACTTTTTAAAGGATTTATTGTTTAACTACCATGTCAGAAGTTGTTGTTTCAGTAAAGAATTTAAAAAAGTCGTTTAAGGATTTTAAAGCACTTAAAGATGTTTCTTTTTCCGTTTATAAAAATGATGTTTTTGGCTTTTTAGGCCCCAATGGGGCAGGGAAGAGTACCTCCCTGAGGTGTATGTTGTCGTTAATTGATTCAGATGATGGCCAAATAGAAATATTTGGAAAATCATTACGTAAAAATAGATTTGATGTGCTTTCTAACATTGGTTCGATTATAGAAAAACCAGATTTTTACAAATATCTATCGGCATTTAAAAACCTTGAGATAATGGCCCGAATATCAGGTCGACAGGTTTCTAAATCCGAAATTGAAGACATTATTCATTTTGTAGGTCTTAAGGGAAGAGAGTATTCCAAATTCAAAACCTTTTCTCATGGCATGAAACAACGTTTGGGGATTGCCCAAGCATTGATGCATAACCCTGACCTTATCATATTAGATGAGCCAACAACAGGATTAGATCCTCAAGGAATAGTAGATATTAGAGAGCTTATTCTGAAGCTAAGTAAAGAGCAAGGAAAAACGGTTATTTTATCCTCGCACCAGCTTTCCGAAATAGAAATGATTGCCAACAGAATGGTTATTATCAATAAAGGAAAATCAATTATTGAAGGAGAGGTGAGTAAACTACTCAACAGTAGCCAAATGATGGTCAAATTCACCTCGGATGAGCCAAGCAAATTTTGCAAACTTTTGGCTGGTGAATTTTCAGATATCTCAAGTTTAACTTCTACAGGTAATGAAATAGAATTTGAAGTCGCCCGTCAGCTTATCCCAACTATTAATTCTTTTATGGTGAATAAGAATGTAAATATTTCTGCAATTGAACAGAAAAG
>JGI20159J14440_10002775_pt1 | contig 11610 bp, 8 predicted proteins | sample COG_09_FD_14440 | JGI IMG/M metagenome (IMG submission 14440) | reverse complement strand
GGAACCCCGGTCTTCGCCCGAATGGACCCCACTGACCCTAAATGGTATCCTGCTAGGATATCCCTATTACACCATACGGACAGCCCCGGCGACGCGCCGACAGGACACACGTACACCGTCAACTGGGAGCCCCTAGATTCACTTACATTCTCAGATGACATACCACACTGTCAAGTCCGTGCCATGGTAGACCCAATCATTCAGCCCGACGACCGTAATACACTTATGAGCGCACGGCCCACAGCATCAATGAACGTTATGCACGCGCACCAGGAACAAATCCATATGGCATCACAGTCATCTAGACACAACACACAAAGCTTACGTCTTGCTGACATGATTATATCAGCGTTGCACCGATCAAATCCCTCCAATACAGCATACCCTTATCAACAAGATGAGGTCTTCAACGCTGTCAAACATGTGAGCAAAACCATCCATCACATAAACAAACATATCGGTTCCTCTCGCATGAACCAAAACTCATCACAACTTCCCTCCGGCCGTCAACAAATCTGGCATGCAGTCATGACAGCTAAATATACGAACATGACGTCCCCGGACAAACGATCTATAGCGCATGGGGTTTACATTCCACGCGAAGGTGGACAAAAGTCGGTAATGTCACTGAACAACGATCCGGCAGCTGAACTACAATGGCTCTCCCACTTCTCCACAGACACCACCTCCCCTTTCCACAATCCTCACGTATCACGGTTTTGGTCACGCGCACAACAATGCGGTTTTGATGGCACTAGTCGTACCCCGGTCCTTCGCCGTACACCAGCCGAGATTGTCCATATATCCAGACAACACAACAACCATTCCACCCCGACAGATCGCAAACAATGTATCGCCAACACAAAAGCGATTATTGCATCCCTACAATCTTCAGGACATCTCGTCACGTCCCCACTACCTTCATATGCACATGACATCGAACGAGCCCGAGCCTTGGGTTTCACGATTGGAGCACTGACGGAAGCACAACTAATTGCCGATTGGCAATACCATGATCGAACAGTCTTTAACACTACCCCTCCGACAGATGTCAGACAATCATGCACCTCTTGGAGCTCCCGCCTTCTGGTCATGCTCGAGAACCCCTCCCGAAGCACCCTCTTCCGTAACAAGCGGCGGAAACGACAAAGCCCCACACAAAGCTCGATAAAACACTGGGGTTTACATCACGTAACACGAGGTGCAGCACACGCCCACTGCTCAGGCGGCACGACATGGCTTAAAGAAGCATACCTAGCATCTAATTGGGGCTTACCATTACACATGTGCAATGGTGACTCACCTCACCACAACTGTGGATGCTCCCGAAATCATAAAATTTCACCGGCGGGGAAACATGACACTGATAACTGTCCCCCTTCTTCTACACGCGAATTCCGCAAAGGATGGACACACTACATTCCCAATAATCTGTATATGAACACATTGTCAATGACGGGTGCACTTGACCTTCCATCCCTCTTCGGATACTGCGCTATACACATAGGGAGTGGTACTGGATCAATGAAAAGAGCACTACAAGCTACTGGCATCTTTGTCATTGGAATTGATCGTTATAAAATCATCTCCACTGGCACTAGAGAAGAACACACCACATACATCGCAGACTATGACACATGCCAAGGGGACATAGAAACACTTATCATGGACGCACTACATACATTTGGATTCCAACCACATCAGGTTCTTTTGATATCTTTTGATGCGGACTGCGCCACGAGATCTATCATGACCATTAATATGAACAAAAAATGCCGTGATGCAACGACTGGACATGCTGATGTACGCAAACCAGGGGGACAAGAAGCCCTCCTACGAGACAATATAGACATGAAAATAATGCGCTGGATAGACTCCATCTCCGAATCACATACGGACCACGAGATTGTCGCACGAGCCACTAGATGGCCACCCGGACCTGGCGGATGGGGATACTCACATGAGGATACCTCCGTCCTCCTTACTTCCCATCCTCGATGGGACCCACGGAATCATACCATTACTGCCGTTCAACGCCGCAAACGTCGTATGGCCTTCCGCAAAGCATTTCCACTTGGATATTTATCATGATATGGCTCACGAATGACATACTTCATTCCATCTTCTTGTGCCTCATCGGCTCAGAATATGACCTATGGTTACGCATCAACGGCGATCCACTTCTTCTCTCCTACTTCTCACTTGGACACAGACTAACGAGAACAACGGATGATTTTCTACACAATGGTACGACCCCAACTACTCGTAACTGGATTATATACAGGGCTCGAAGCATCGCTCGTGTCATCGCAACATATCGCACCATCACGAGTCGCGCTACCATAGTACACCATCGTACTCTCCTCGCATACCTATATGCTCGTCTATCCAACACGACTCGCACACCTCCAATTCCCTGGCCCATCCCAACAGACATTGTATACCGAGCCTTTTGGATCGACAACACTCTTTCGGGGGAACAACACCCCTTCAAACACCCAACGCGAAACTACTCCCACCACTCCCTACATTTCTCTGTTCTAGACAATGATAACCATGTCAGTTCACGATGTGTCATACCTTTTGACTCAACGAGAAACTGGACTGGTACACGAACCCCGATTTGCCATTTTACTCGCAATGGGATACCATGGACAACACACTACGATTCCCAAGGCCGCCCATGTCTTCCCGACAATCCCCATTCGTTTCCATACCCACAAGTACGTCCCGCTTGTACCTTCTCCATTCCACTTACATGGACACAAACACACAACATCCAATACATGCTATTCAAACAAGCCGCATCCACTCAAAATACGTCGTACGTACGGATTCTCGTCGAAATAGTGATAAACACGATCGACACAGTACATACTCTACTTGCGGGTGATGTATGCATTTCTTATGCGAATCGTAGCTGGGACAATGCGAATGGTACTAACTCACACACATTACACCCGAATGGTGCTTGCTTGGCACACACACCACTGGCGAGACGTGGTTACACAACATCTGGCAATAGATCGAGACAACACTACGCGGATATTTTCCTCACCTTTCCCACACCCCCGACACATGGAAACGCCCTACTATACAACTTACAGTATCCCTCCAATAACCTTATAGACACGGTCCAATCCTTCTTAAACATGCGTGTTCTCTCACATCAAGACGCCTCACAACAAGTCCGACAATACAATCGTCGACTTACACAGGCAGAAGGTGTAAACTTTCCGAATCCAGATCATCGCAGAGTGGAATTACTTTTCCAAATCAGAGCATGCCACGAGAGATGAACACTGACCAACGTGACCATATCATGCGTCCATTTATGTCAATCATGCGACCCATACGATTACCTCGGGATCTTATCCTTCAGATTGTACTTTATCTCATCCCTCCACACGCACTACGATGGATCCGACATGATTTCCACTATAGTCGACACGTCCAAACACCGATGCTACACGAGATATTCGGAGCAGGATGCTTACCCACATACATCGATATGTCACGGTATCAAGGCGCCGCATACTCATTGCTCCTATATAACCCAGGAAGGTTCCCGTCTTCCAACATAGCTCGTTCTCGCAACCATTTACATGACACAATATCACGACTACACATAGCATTGCTTAGCATCGTATACTGGGCTCCGATGTCATCGCTATCACGTAGGAACGTCATCCGAACCATCGGTATATGTCGCAGACATGAAGAACACTGGTCATATCTACGACCCCACTACCCTTTACGTACGTTCTCCTTCACTTCCAGGTTCTTCATATCTGATGACCTCAGCGACCGAGTATTAATGTCGATTGAATGGTCCTGGCACATATCTGATGTCATCTTCTGGCATGCGGGTGACACTCGTCATATAATTACTGAGTCAAACATATATGGTCAAATCGATCCAGAGTGCTTCATGGCCACTAGACACATCGATCGTCTCGATCCAGATGGCAACCCCTGGCATCCGGGTTACCTCTTGAACGGTACCCCCTCTCGTCACAATACAACTCACCTACCAGCATGCGCATTCTCTATCCCAATGTCCGCGCAACATACACAACAACTTATACAAGGCCTGCAACGATGCCGACATGCCAACCATAAAGTACACTTCGACATTCTAAATAACGACTACTGCTTGACATCACACCTGATCGCCGGTGAAATTATGACAATACCAATTAACACCACATACCAAATGACATCACAACAACAACAACAACAACAACAACAACAACAACACAACCTGACCAATATCATGCACACACGCCACGCTCGACGTGGATATACCATCACCGATACGGCATCCGATATGCATACGACAGACGTCTTCTTCTCTTTCCGCACACGTGGGGACCGCCGATTACAGCGCACACTAATGCGACATCTAGCCCAAATCCCATATGATGATGAAGGCGTAAACGGTTTTGATCTAATGCTTCAACAACGACCCCCTACAGTACCACACGGAACTCATGACCAGTTGGTACAACCAAATCCATCACTACGATACGGATGATGTATATGGACACATATGATCAGGTCATTCAACTACCTATATCCAGAGTTATGCAACCCGTACAACTACCTCAGAATCTTATCCTTCGGATCATACTCTATCTCATCCCATCACAAGCACTACAATGGATCAGACATGATTTTCACCACAACCGATACGTACGCGCACCAATGCTACATGAGGTATTTGGAGCAGGATGCTTACCCACATACATTGACATGTCACGATATGGAGGCACTACGTACACCTTGCTCTTATATAACTCCCGTATAGCCCGCTCCCGCAATTATCTACATGACACAGTATCACAAATACACATAGCACTACTTAATATCGTCTATTGGATCCCGATGTCGTCATTATCACGTGGAAATGTGATACGGACCATCGGTATATGCCGAGAGCATGAAGAACACTGGTCATATATACGACCCCACTACCCCTTACGTACGTACTCCTTTACTTCCAGGTTCATCATATCTGATAACCTCTGCGACCGAGTACTGGTATCGATCGAATGGAATTGGCACATATCTGATGTCATCTTCTGGTTCGCGGGTAATACTCGTAACATGGTCTCTGAATCAAACATGCGTGGTCAACTCGATCCAGAACGCTTCATGGCCACCAGACACATCGAACACCTCGATCCAGCTGGCAACCCTTGGCACCCGGGTTATCGTCTAAACGGCACTCCCTCCCGCCGACCCACGACCCACAACCTACCAGCATGCGCATTCTCTATCCCAATGTCCACACAACATACACAACAACTTATACAAGGCTTGCAACAATGCCGACATGCCAACCATAAAATACACTTCGACATTCTGAATAATGACTATTGCTTGACATCACATCTTATCGCTGGTGCAGCTATGACAATACCAATCAATGACACACAACAAATAGCACCACAACAACAACAGCAACAACAACAACACAACCTGACCAACATCATGCACACACGACACGCCCGACGCGGGTACACTATCACCGATGCAGCATCAAACATGCATGCAACAGACGTCTTCTTCTCCTTTCGTACACATGGGGACCGTCGATTACAACGCACACTAATGCGACACCTAGCCCAAATCCCATACGATGATGATGGCATGAACGGTTTTGATCTAATGCTTCAGCAACGACCCCCTGCAATAATACACGGGGCTCATGACCAATCGGTACAACCGAATTTAACATCACACGATACGTGATATACATGGACACATATGACCGAATCATACGACTACCCACATTCAGCATACGACTTACGCACATACCCCGGGACATTCTTCTCCGAATCATCCTCTGCCTCATCCCATTGCCAGCACTACAATGGGTCCGACATGACTCCCACTACGATCATCGTATTCGTACACCAATGCTACATGAAATATTTGGTACGGGACATTTGCCCATTTATATTGACATGACACGTTACAGACTATGGATGGAACGCCCGTACTGGCAACGAGTACCCCTATTGTCCGACATAGCTCGCAGTCGAAATCACTTACATGATACGATATCTCGCATTCACCTTTCGTTGCTTAACATTGTTTACTGGGCCCCAACATCGTTGATGCCACGTATCAACATGATTCACACCATTATAAAGTGCCGTGAACATGAGGAACACTGGGCACAACTAAGACCACACTACCCTCTACGTACATACCGATTTACCTCCAAATTCATCATAACTGATGAACTCGATAATCGAATATTGGCAACCATTGAATGGTCCTGGCATATATCCGATGCTACCATATGGCACCCAGGCACCAACTACCTTCTTGCTTATCCACCATATGTCCATGGTGAATTGGATCACGATTACTTCGTAGATGATGATGGTGAACTCGACCCTGAATACTTCATGACAACCAGACTCATTGAACGCGATGATCCGAGCGGCGTTCCCTGGCATCCGGGATACTACATGAATGGAACCCCCTCTAGTATAGCCAATGACCGTCCACCAGCATGTGCATTCTCCATCCCGATGTCCGCGCGTCACACACAACAATTGACCCAAGCACTACATCACCTCCGACACACTAATTATAAAATGCACTTCGACATTCTCAATAATGATTACTGCCTGACATCGCACCTACTCGCTGGAGAAACTATGACAGTACCAGCTAATACACCTCAACAAATAATGACACAACAACAACACCAACATCAGCATAATCTGACAAACATTATGCATACTCGACACGCACGCNACGGTTACACAACAACCGATACTGCAACTCATACACATACATCGGACGTCTTCTTCTCCTTTCGGACACATGGAGACCGTCGATTACAACGCACACTCATGCAATATCTTTCTCAAATACCTGAGAATGATGGTGACATGCTCGGCTTTGACCTGACGTTACAACAACGACCTCCTGCATTAGAACATGCAGTCAATGACCAGTTGGTACACTTGAATCCGGTACCACACCAACCCCCTGTCAATTGATGACTAACAACCTGGAGACCATGAACTCGGACAATACTGACCATATCATGTCATATCTTATTGGGCCAGAATATACATTATGGAACCATGACCGGCACGCTCCTCACTTGTCACAATGTTTCGACCTTGGGCGACACCTCACGCGCACGAGACAAGACTTCTACTCACGGGACGGACGTCATGTCGTCAATTGGATCCCTCGACGTGTGCAACGCATTGTTAACGCTGTCCATGGATACCTAATGTCGTGCACCACTGCACGCGCTCATCCCATCATTGAATTTTGTTCTCTTCTTCGTATTCGCTGGCACAACCTCCACATGAATACTCCAACAAATATTCCAATTCCCGAACAACGTAGATTTACAATGTACTTTGCCACTCTAGGTGAATCGGATCGTGCGATCCAACGATACGGTATCAACGTCACCGCAGTCATGCGTAACTTACCGATCAAAATTACACCCAACGACGAATACGGACATGAATGGTCAGAACACTATGACGACTATGGGAGACCCTGCCCCCATGACTGGCCGCACGGCCGTCACTGGCAATGGGCACCACGAAATATGGCTACCACATACTCCATTCCACTATCAAAAAGACAAACATACCGCATCCGACAATTAATAGCACATAATGAATGGGTTGACGAATCGGAGAACCGCATGATCGTTGAACTCATCGATCATCGCACTGATATCACATATGTCCTCCTTGCGGGAGATGCTGTCTTTGCCCCGTCTCACCCGGATATGCGTGATTTACAACATAATAATCATCTATTTGCTGACCGATCGCCAGTTATACACACAACCCTAGCACGTTCAGGCTATAGCTGGCCACCATGGCCACACGTACGCAACGACCGATACTTCGCGGAACTCTTCATTTCCTTTCCCACGTATATACGAGACCCACTCGACATCCTCCTTACCCCCCCCCAAACCCTGTTTCAAACATTGCAATCCTTTACTACACGACCATACGTCGATGCGGACGATGCAGCGGATGATACTGATCTACACACTGATATACTCGATGACCCCACTCGTATCACTCCATGGCCAGCTAATCGTACAGATCGTACGATAGAATTATTGATACAAATACGTCTTTTAAACCCCCCTCGCACACATCGTGAACATATTCATAATCTATGATGATCTCATACCCAATGCCCAATACCCTCATCGACTCATGCAACACATAATACAAAACACCATCATTTCCGAACAAATACTCTCATTCTGCATCGGCCACATCACACACGCTTGGCAACAAAGAAGAACCGTACCATTCATAATTGCGGATAGTTTCGCTCTTAATGTACGGAATGATATCTCCTTCACGCACAACCGTGCACACCCTCGTACGACACACCAAACCGCGCGCACACACAACTGGATACGCGCGTGCACATGCGTCACGCTGGCCCATCTACATGTATGGCTACTTGCCTTCCATCACGATATACCGCCATCGATACGTCTACTGCGAGTTTGGCTCAACACCTATGCCAAGTCTTGGCATACCAATGATACGTTGATAGTATCCCGCATACCTTATATACTTAACACAAAACGATTTCAAGTTAATATCATGTCCATAAATACTGACAATAATATTATGAACATTGTCTCATTTGACTCCGAATACATTTCTAGCTCACACCACACTGTATGCCTGGGTCTTCTAGACCCAATGGGACAACCGTGGAACCATTCTTATGACGAATCAGGACGGCCCCAACTGGAACCAAGCCACACCTCTACACAAGGCACACCCGCCTTGACCTTTTCATTGCCGATACCCAACCACGCATTCAGTGCTATATGTGACAACATCGTGACACCGATCAAGCGATTACCACATAATCGTCAGCGAATGATAATCGTTCTGGTAGACCGCATATTCAACCGAACCCACTTNGTTATAGCCGGTGAATACGTCGGAGTNTCCCCGACCTCCCTCATACCACATCACTATGGTTGTGGTATTCTCAACACATGTGGTGCTAGACGTGGATACAACTCTCATCACATACGCACGGACGACTACCAAGCTGATCTCTTCCTAACTTTCCCATTTGCACAACACACACGTAACGGCGGACCCACACCTCTCCATGAACTCCTGCTCTCATATCAACACAGACCAATATTGACACACCAAGATTCCCTCAGTGATGACTACTCAAACAGAGTAGAACTATTGATCCAACACCGTGGCACGTCACCCATAACTCCTCCTTTACACACAACCAATCATCCAATATGATCACCAGATCCAGACGTCGTTCTGACAATAGAATCAATGTCGTTACCGCGGTCATACACAACATTATGTCTTTCATGATTGGCCCGGAATATGAGTCGTGGGATCACACACTACAAACAACATATATTAATCACTTAGAATTACAACACGAAGGTACCCACGTACCGTACCACATTCAACACAACTCAACTCGAGCCTGGCTCGGGTGGATGTACTATCGTGCATCACATATCCTCCGTAACACAAATATGGTCATACTTGCTATGTCACCAATCCGTCGACACATACGGTCCTTCAGGTCTCATTTCTCCACGTTAGTCTCACGATATCGATTATACTCGTATGACGATATGGTTGGGACACATCACCACATGGATGACCAAGGCGTTATCCTTCCACACCCCCCCCGTCCCCTCCAATTAGAAGACACATTTACTATACGTTTCTACACTATTAATTGCCATACACACAAAGTCACACACTCAGTACCTGCCGTCATACAACGTCGCGACATCACCTTTCAGACAGCACAACCAAACACTCCTGGAACAATCCCAATTGCAACACACGACGAACATGGCCAACCCTGGGCCACTGGATACTACCCTGATGGGACACCCCATCCGGACTCCCCTCATCAAACCATGAACCAACCACCGCTCACTCCAACTCCACCCACGACCAACGTACCTGCCGATGTCTACACCTTTCCTATATCACATCAAATTCTAAAGCAAATACGCCGCATTCGTGTTCAACATATATTACAAGAATACGTCTGGGATTCCCATTCCCCCCCCACCTCATATGGTCTTGAAATTTCTGACTGCCGATACTTAGAGCACATATTCACACTGATGGTCAATGAACAGCACCATCCTGGCCCTCGGCCACGACACGACACAAATACGACACCATATACTCGCATAATCTTCCGAACTGCTCGAGCACGCCGCGGATACACACAACCTCTCCCTCGAACCACCGATGCAGCAGCTGATGTCTACATCACATTTCCGTCCCGTCGACTTACCCAGCACACCCGGTTATGGGACGATCTACGTGAAGTGTCAAAACTCATCACGTATGCCCCACAATACGATCACAACCGCCACGCAGAAATACTCATACAATTACGTAATGAGGCAACAAATACCGAACGATAACAAAATGTTCATCTATATACACGATGGACCAATGACCATCATGAAACGGACAGGGGGGGCGGTTTTCTGTGATACGACAAGCGGATACGGAATACAAAGAGATGGGGCATCATGTTTTGACGTTGGCGCATCGGAACCGACTTTTAAAGAAAACAATTTGATATGCGCACAACAGCCTTCTTTCTCCTTTTTTCTCTGGCCTTTTTCTTACAAAATAACTTTTCCTTTTCTGGACACGAAGCCAGCATGCTTGCCGTTTCTTGTTGGCTTCTTCTATCCCACCCACACACACACACTAAACCAATTGCAGAACAAAGTGGGAATAAAACCAACTCCCGGAAGCCCACCTGAACATGACGTCACAAAACTGCATCTTCATATGACGTCACACCCACTTTTACACACACACGTATGACAATGCAATCTGAAGCGATCACTCTCTCGGAACACGAAATCACCGCACATGCCGGGGAACAAATTTTCGGGGTCTCCAGATATACCGACGAATTGGACCCCACCGACAACGACCTGGACTCTATACACACCTTCTCGGCACAAATGCCAGATCGAGATCGAATTCATCCCGATTGGGTGGGGAGAATCACAGCCACAAATTGTTCTAAACATCTTCACGGACTTTCGGGAGATGGGACTCTAGTATTTCAGCAAACAAAAAAGGGAGATTATTCCGATAATATTACCATCGCCATGCAGAACGTCACTGGATCATGTAAACCATACCTCAAAACAGGTCATCCGAATGATGACTGCCGTTTCGCCGCCTGGACAGCAATGGTCAAGTCTGGACTAGTAGACATTGCCTTTCTCGTTGACGCACACTGCGATCCAGTTGACATACAAAAGTGCCAAGCCTATACTAAGTCGTCTGGTGGCGTAGCCGTAAAAGGTGCCCCTACCACCGAACAAACCTCCCGTCGTCTCTTCGACCCAGTAGAAGGTCTTCCGGTCATCAGTGGAATACAAACTGGTGGGATCTTAATGCTCATTAGCCCAGTCTTACGTCAACGCATAGTCAGAACCGCACACCGATGCTCAGGTCGACTCTTCCTTGTACATCTTCAACACAAAGATGTACACCTCGTCATTATAGCAGTCTATGGCGTTTCTGCACCTGC
>JGI20159J14440_10002772_pt1 | contig 11618 bp, 9 predicted proteins | sample COG_09_FD_14440 | JGI IMG/M metagenome (IMG submission 14440) | reverse complement strand
GCGTTTGTATGGTAGTATTTTACAATACTATCTGTTTTTCCAGAACCATTAAAAGTTTTTTCTTGTGCAATATTTCCATTAGGGTGCCATCTTGTAAATGATTTTGTATAATAACGACCTACCCAATTTCCTGCTTCCTCAGGTTTACCATTTTCATAAAAAGTTTTGAAAGCTCCACTTGCTCGACCATTGATAAATTCAATTTCACTTTTTAAATTTCCATTTGCCCAATATTTCTTCCACATCCCAATTTTACGATTGGTTTTGTAATTCCCTTCCTCAATTTTGTCATTTGGTTTGAAATCAGGTAAATTCCGCATATGCGCCCAGATAATCCAATATCCTTCTTTTTTACCATCTATTTTTTGATTGATACTATCACCTTCTTGCTCACCTGGAGGATCTGTTATTACATTAGCAAATGAACTGGCATTAAAACTAATTAAAAAAACAAACAATAGTATTAACGTTTTTTTTATCATCATTAGAGTAGCTAATCTATTCAAATTCAGGGTTCGTTTTATTTTTTTTCGACAAAACAAAAATTTTATTCGATGTACCAAATACGTGAAAAAAGGGTTAAGGTTACTCAGCTTCGGATGAAAATAAATTAAATTATTACGAAAGCGTGTTATTAGTAAACCAATATAATTTTATTGAAATCTACAGAGAGAGGTTTTCTAGCATGTTTTTAGTCATTTTATTCAAATCGTATCGTGCTTTCCAATTCCAATCTTTTCTCGCGCTGCTGTCTGAAATGCTGTCTGGCCATGTTTCGGCAATCTTGTTTCTATAGTCTATCGAGTAATTGATTTCGAAATCTGCGATGTGATTTTGGATACTTTGAGCAATTTCTTTAGGCGAAAAGCTCATTCCTGCAATATTATAACTGGATCTAGTTTTTACATTTTCAATTGGAGCGTCCATTAATTCAATTGTTGCACGAATTGCATCTTTCATATACATCATAGGCAGTTTCATGTTTTCATCCAAAAAACAAGTAAACGAAGCATTTTCTAATGCTTTATAGTAGATGTCTACAGCATAATCTGTAGTTCCACCGCCCGGAAGAGATTTGTAACTAATCAACCCTGGGTATCGAACACTCCTTACATCTACGCCATATTGCCTAAAATAGTACTCACACCACCTTTCACCTGCTTGTTTGCTAATTCCATAAACAGTAGTTGGTTCCATTATAGTAGTTTGCGGCGTATTTTCCTTTGGAGAAGAAGGACCAAAGACAGCTATTGAACTTGGCCAAAATACTTTTTTGATAATACCTTCTTTAGCGATGTTTAGGAGATTAAATAATCCATCCATATTCAATTTCCACGCGAACATTGGATTTTTCTCCGCTGTAGCTGATAGAAGTGCAGCCAATAAATAAACTTCAGTTATACGATTGTCATTAATAACACTTCTTACTGCTAGTTCATCTAAAATATCTAGTTGAACAAACTTTCCTCCGGCTAAAACCTCTTTGTTGGGTTCTTTTAAGTCCGCAGCTATCACATTGTCAGCACCTTTGGATTGCCGAAGCGTTAGCACAAGCTCTGTGCCTATTTGACCAGCAGCACCTATAACTAATATTTTTCCATTCATAATGGGCAAATGTAAGTATTAACTTGTTTGTTTTTTTACTTCTAATAAATAAAACATGAAATAGACTTCCGCATGAATGAATTGTCCAACAGGCTTAATAAAAGTCATTGTCATTTAAACTAAACTGATAGTAGAACCTACTCTTTTTCACTTGTTGATCTTTTTGGTGCAGATAGGGTAGTCCTGTTCGGTCCAGCATAGGGATATGCAGGTTTTTTGTCTTTACCCATTTCGCAGGAATAAAATACATATCATGGATAATTTTATTTTGAATTACATTTCTTATTTGTTCGCTATCGATTCCAGAACTTAATTTTAGGTTTTGACCAAAACCTAAAGCATATTCAGCTTGAACCCCTAAAACACCGTTAGAGAGTTTTCCGTAAGGCGTATTCGATAAATCTTTATAGCCGTATCGCGTAAAGCTAGTGTCGTAATGATTTTTTGCTAAAGGTGAATTGGAATTTCCGGTCCATAACAAACTATTTAGGCCGACTCTAATACTATCCTTACTGTAAGCAACCATTAACGCTGCTGTTCTGAATCTATCAGAGCCACTTGTTGCTAGAATGTCATTTTCATGAATTATTTCAAAATCATGGAATTGAAAACTAACCGTTCCAGTTCGTTGAGAGGTGTTTCTATTGTCAAAGTAAAAATTATAGCCATATCCTAAACTGTAATTTCTTCCAGTTTGGTTACTTACCAGCGAATGAAAATATTTTTTTCTGGCTTCGTTTTGGCCCCATGCAGCTACAAGCCCAACCCCTAATTTTGTTTCTCTAAATATTCCGGAAGCTCCCCAATTCTTGTAATTGAAAGTCCATCTAGCATTTGAATTTATTTGCAGACACTCCAATTCGTTTCTACTTTGGTAATAATAACCCGAAAGATAGAGGCCTATTTGAGAGACATGCGATCCTAAGTTAACGATTGCACCGGCTGAAATTCCGAAATTTTGTTTTTGATACGATTGATTTTGCCCTTTTACAGAAAAACATAAAAAGATAGGAAGCAGCAGAAATAATGAAAAATTAAGGGGTGATTTCTGGAACACCTTGAGAATCTTCTGTTTCAGAATTGCTGATTTTATCTTCGCTAAAGAAACCTTCATAAGTAGCCCCTTCTTTGTCCCAATAAAAGGTTCCTCGTCCACTCATCTTGTCATCCTCCCATTGTCCGGTATAGGTGTTTCCATCTTTCCATTTGTAAGTTCCTTGCCCCGTCATTTTACCGTCTTCAAAGTTTCCCATATACTTATCTCCATTATCCCAGAGAAATTTACCTTGACCATTTGGAAGACCATTAATCCATCCACCGATGTAACGGTCATTATTTTCCCATTGAAAAGTTCCATGCCCTTTATAGCAATTCCCTTTAATACATTGAGAATACGAATTAAAGCAAGTAAAAAAAGATAGAACTGCGGTAATAGTAAATAGTTTCATGGATTTTGATTTTAGTTTTTTATTTGTGCTTTATACAGATTAATGCTTCAATAGTTTCAAAATTATACAATATTTTGATTATTGGCTTCATATATACCTAATAAAAGCAATTGTCTTGTAATTTTTTCGAATTAACACAATTTCTATGCCAGAGAAAATATTGGTTGTCTGATGTTGCTTTTTTATTAATTTTGAGGAAAATATAAAATTTATTGATATGAGCATAGCAGCAAAAGAAGCATTGGATAAAATTAAGGTTGGAAACGAACAGTATGTGCAGGACAAGGAACATGTTGGGACTGATAAAAAAATTAGAGAAAGCCTAATCACAGGTCAAGATCCTTATGCAATTGTATTAAGTTGTGCGGATTCAAGGGTTGTGCCAGAATCTATTTTTGATGCAAATGCAGGAGAACTTTTTGTGTTGAGAGTTGCAGGAAATATAGCAAATACATCTACTATAGCTAGTATTGAATATGCTGTTGCGCATTTAGGGACAAAATTAATTATTGTACTTGGCCACGAAAGTTGTGGCGCTGTAACAGCTGCTTTGGCGGGTGGAGACAACGGATATAACTTAAACCATTTATGTTCGCATATTGTGCCAGCTATTGCTGCATCAGAAAGCAGTGAAGTGAATGATGTAGTTCGGATGAATGCAAAGGTAACGTGTAAAGATTTAGTAAGTAGGTCTGAAATAATAGCCAATGCAGTGAAGAATGGGCTGGAAATAGTACCTGCCTATTACAACTTAAGTAACGGAAAGGTGGATGTATTATAGTGCTATAAGTATTTGAAACATCTTAGGTGCTGAAAATGTAAGCCTTTGATTGTGATGTAAAATGTTTATTCCGATATTAATTCCAATCCTCTATCGGGTACCCGATTCGTACAAGATTGTGCCATTATTGTCTGTCATCATCTGTTCTTTGCAAGACACATACATTTTTAGTCCACCGCCTCCACTTAATTCAGACATCGTTACTAATCCTTTATAACCAGACCCTAAATAAGAGAATTTATCATACATATAATTGTAAGTGCTGCTTCCCGCTCTTAAAGTAGCTTGAGAAGAACTGAACTCAATTCTTATATTTCCATCTTTACTTTCAAATGTTTTCCAAATCACATAGGTCATTACATCGTCTTTACTGGAAAAACAAGATGATTGACCAAAGACATTAATTGAGAGAGCAATAGCTCCAAATAATAATAGTGTTTTCATAATTTATTATTTAAGTTAAATGCCTAATTGACTGAAAGTTAATAATGTTTTAATGCAAATGCGTATATTTTTAGTAATATTTTCATAATTACCTTGCTTATCCTTTTTTTCCAAAAAACGGGTGAAAATATATTGGTTGTTATTGGAAAAGAATTTATCTTAACTTAGCTTGGTGTTAAAATACAGCTATATCAAATCACTCCTTGTTGTCGTTATTCTATTGTTAAGCGCTTCAGTACATTGCGCTCAATCCAAAACAGATAGCATAATAAAAGCGAATAAGGCATGTGAAAACATTGAGCAGATTGCGGCTTTATACGCTGCATTATATGGGCTTGATAGTATTAGTGAGCGTCTAGACTATGTCAGTTTTGGAATTGAAAAATCAAAACAACTTGATTACACAAAAGGCTTGATGCAAATGCAGTACTTAAAGGCTGTAACATATGATTTAATCGAGTCTTATGATGATGCAATAATATACTTTCAAAACGCTATAAAAAGTGCAGAAGTACTTCAAGACTCCGCATATCTTAGATTTTGTTATATGAGTATAGGAGGTATAAACCTTGAAGTTGAAAATTATGAGCAAGCAAAAAAAGACTTTTTTGTTGGTTTGAAATATGCTAATAACAGTTTAACAAAATCCGTTGATATCTACAATTATTTAGGAACATTGTATAAGGAATTGGGAGTTGTTGACAGCTCTTTATACTACCACAATAAAACTTTACAATTAAGAGAAATAGAAAATGACACACTTGGATTGGCTCATAGCTATAACAATATTGCACTTGTATATAAACATAGTGGAGATTATATAACTGCTTTAGAATATCTCAACAAATCCTTAGAATTTAAAAAGAAAATGAACGCCACAAAAGGCATAGGAGGTTCATACATAAATATAGGTTCGATATATTTATTACTAAAAGATTATCATAAAGCCTATGAATATGCGTCATTAGGAATGATTTATACCGACTCTGTTAAAGCAAAAAACTTCACCCTTAATGGTAGTGAAACTGCTTTGAAAGCACTCTTAAAAATTAAGTCTAAACGAGCACATGAATTATTTGAAATATATGACTCACTTAATACGGCGTTAAATGGAGAAGAAATACTTAATAATATTGAGGCTAATCAAATTAAATTTGATGTTGCAAATAAAGAACAACTATTAGAATTAGAAAAAGCAAAAGCAAATCAATTAAGTCAATCATTAAAAGTTAAAGAAGAAAAAGAAAAGAGATTAGGTTTTATAATAATCGCTTGTGTTATAGGTGTTATAATTTTAATTATATTTTTAATAATTGTTTACAAAAACTTCAAAAAGAAAAAAGCCTTGAGTTTGTCTTTAGAAGATAAAAACTTGTTGATTGAGCAAAAAAACAAAGACATAACAGACAGCATCAATTATGCAAAAAAAATTCAAAACTCAATTATGCCAGATATTAATGAATTTGGTAATTTATTCCAAGATTCACTAATATACTACAAGCCTAAAGATATTGTAAGTGGTGATTTTTATTGGTTTGAACATTTTAACAATTCAATAGTTTTTGCTGCCGCCGATTGTACAGGACATGGAGTGCCTGGAGCAATGATGAGTGTAATTTGCGTTGGAGCATTAAATCATTTTACAAAAAAAACAGACGTTACTGATCCAGAAACAGTACTTAATTTTATTGATAAAGAGGTGAATAGGAGTACCAATGGAGGAAGCGATGAGCAAAGAATGGCAGATGGAATGGATATAGCCTTGTGTGCTTATAATAAAGATGATAATACAATACAATTTAGCGGAGCTAATAGACCTTTAGTTTTAATAAGAAACAATGAAGTTATTGTCTATAAAGGCAATAAATTCCCTATTGGTCAAGACATCGGAATTCAGAAAGATTTTACCGGTGAAAAAATCCAATTGGAAAAAAATGATACTGTTTACATCTTTACAGATGGAATTGTGGATCAATTTGGTGGAGAAAAAGGTAAAAAGCTACTTTTTAGAAGATTAAAAGAATTTTTACTTTCAATTCAACCGCTAAGCTTTAGCGAGCAAAAAGAAAAGATAGATTTCTTTTTTAACCAATGGAAAGGTGAAGAAGAACAAGTTGATGATGTTTTACTGATTGGAATTAAGGTATAGCTAATGGCTTTTTTCTTGACCTATCCAATAATCAACAACATGCTTGCAGTTCATTATGGGGTTTGATGAAGTAGGTAAACAAGACCCCGCAAAAGCATTAGACCTAATGTTAAAAATGAGTGCGTTTGTACTACCTAAGTATAAATTGGTAGAGTCTAAAGTATTCGAAAAAAGCGAGCCAAAGGTTTATGCAACTAGTTGGGGGACTTAAAAAAATAGTTAGATCTAATCTTGGTTTTTCATTCTCTTTTCAAATTCATTGTCTGCTCGTTTCTTTTCTAATTTTTGCAATTCTTGACCAGCAGCCCTAAGTTCTGCACCAATTACGATTAGTAAAATCCCGCAGATAACCGTAGCTCCTATGATGATGCCATTTAAGAACTCTTGTGTCACCAATTCTTGACCTATTATTACGTAAGTGATAATCGCTACAATAGTAAGAGATATAAAGGCATTACCTGCAGTTTGTAGCTTTTTACCAGCAAAATCTAATTTTTTCGTTTGTTCGCTATTGATTTCTTCTTTTTTCATAATCTAATTTTAATAGCCTAAGCGAGTGAAAAATAATAATTATTCTTGATAAACATACCTCATTACTACCCCATCAATAGAAATAAGATAAACGCCTTTTTCATTATCGGAGATGTCAATTACATTATTTGTTTTGGTAAAGTTAATTTGTTTTCCTTCAATGGAATATATTTTAATATCCGAATAATTCAGGTCGGTGTTGGTTTGTATAAGACCAGTATTAGAAGGGTTAGGATAAATTGACAGCCTTGATAAGCTATTTTCATTAATAATGCTATGAAAACAAAAGTTTGGACACTTAGTACTAAAAGATGAACCAGCATCAATATTAGTCCAGTTAATAATTGAGTAGAGAATGTCATCAACTTCGATACAAGATAAATTGGGATTACCATTTGCCGAGAAACCGGAGATGTTGATATTGTTGCCGTTTGCAACATTTAAACAGGTTAGTTGATTAGAGTTACAATACAAATGAATCAAAACCGCATTCTGCGAAACATCTAAATGTGTTAATTGATTATCATCACAATATAAATCATATAAAGTAGTATTCTGTGTAATATCTAAACTTGTTAATTGATTGGATGAACAGGAGAAAAGAGTCAAAGCTGTATTCTGCGAAACATCTAAACTTGTTAATTGATTAAATGAACAGTGCAAAAACGCCAAAGCAGTATTCTGCGAAACATCTAAACTTGTTAATCCGTTATTGGAACAATTAAACAATTCTAAAGCAATATTTTGCGCAACGTCCAAACTTGTAAGTTGATTATTTTCACAAATCAAGCTAGTTAATGTCGCATTCTGTGTGACATTAAAACTTGTTAATTGATTATCATCACAAGAGAGATCAGATAAAGCAGTATTTTGAGCAACATCCAAACTAGATAGTTGATTATTACCGCACCATAATCCAGTCAAAGCCATATTCTGCGAAACATCTAGACTTGTTAATGTGTTACCACGACAATCCAGTCGAGTCAAAGCCGTATTTTGCGTAACATTTATACTCGTTAATTGATTATAAAAACAATGCAAAAACTCCAAAGCTGTATTCTGCGAAACATCTAAACTTGTTAATTGGTTATCTGCACATTGCAAAAACTCCAAAGCCGTATTCTGTGCAACACCTAAACTTGTAAGTTGATTATTATTACAAAACAAAACCGTCAAGGCAGTAAAATCATCTATTCCAGTTAGATCACTTATATTTTGGCCATCAACATACAAGTCCGTTACTCCACTAATACTGGCGGTAAGAACTCCTCCATCAAGAACATTGTCAAGACCTAAATCAATCAATGCTTGTTCAAAATTAGTATCTGGAATTAGCGTTGTTTGGGCTTGGAATAGTGCGGTGCTAAACAATAAAATTGAGGCAATAATAAAGTGTTTCATAATACTATTAGTTTTGATAAATATACAACTTTCGATCTTTTTTACAATAGATAGAAGTTAACGTAATGGGATTTGATAAAGACACAGGAGCAATCAGCGCATCCATTTTATTTTTCCAAGAGGAAAGTTTTTAAAATTAAATTTTTTATTTGCTCTAGATTGTCTAATTTTAGGGAACCTAAAACTAAAACCATGAATAAAATACTACTTATAACCACAGGCTTAATGATGCTGCTCACACTCTCCGTAGGAGCACAAGAAACAAGAAAGGCTGGGGATCATGTAAAAGGAGAGTTAATTGTACAAGTGCTAGAGACCGCCAGTATTAGAGAAATTGTAAGTCGAGCACCAGATAATTATTACTTGCAAGTGGAAAAGATTCTTTCACCGACTTCTCATATTTGGCAGTTGACATTTGATTATACTGTTATTACCCATGAAGGAATGTTAAATTGGGTTTACACACAAGAAGAAGTTGAATTAGCACAAAACAATTACTATTTGGAATTACGATCAACTATTCCAAATGAATCAACATCTGGAAATTTTGCGCAACAATGGCACCACAACAATACGGGTCAAACAGGTGGTACAGTTGATGCAGATATTGACTCTGATTTAGCATGGGATATTACAACAGGAGGAACTACCGCCTCAGGACATGACATTGTTGTATGTTTAATCGAAAGCGGAAATTTAGACCACAATGACATAACTGATAACCGTTGGTTTAATGCTGGTGAAATTGCAAACAATGGCATTGACGATGATGGAAACGGATATGTTGATGACCGCGATGGATGGAACCCTGTAGCAAATAATGATGATTACGGAACGGGTGGACACGGAACTAACTGTCTCGGCATGATTGGAGCAAAAGGTAACAACGGTTTATTAGTTGTTGGTGCCAATTGGGATGTTAAACTAATGGTAGTTGGTGGATATAGTATTAGTACTGATGCCAATGCCATTGAAGCATATCAATATCCATACGACATGCGTTCTCTTTGGAACTCTTCAGGAGGGACACAAGGAGCATTTGTAGTTGCTACAAGTTCTTCTTGGGGAATTGATCAAGAAAATCCTAATAATCACCCAGTATGGTGTAATTTCTACACAACAATGGGAGAAGCTGGAATTTTGAATGTTGGAGCAACTACAAATAGCAATTTGGATGTTGATGCAGTTGGAGATATGCCAACAGCGTGCAATACACCCTACATGATTGGAGTTGGTCGTACTGATGATAATGACAATACAGCAGGTGGTTACGGTGCAACTACAATAGAATTTGGTGCTCCTGGTATTGATGTTGTTACAACGGCTAATACAAACACAACTACTTCAACTACTGGAACATCTTTCTCGTGCCCATTGACAGCTGGAGTTATTGGTTTAGCTTATTCAATCCCTTGTACTGATTTTATGAATACTGTAATTGCAAATCCTCAAGCTGGAGCCGACATGGTTTTACAAGCATTGATGGACGGAACAGATGCTAAACCAGCATTGGCAAATAAATTTGTAACAGGTGGTCGTTTGAATTCAAGGAACACCTTAGATGAATTGATGGCAGTAGGATGTAACGGAAGTATTTGCCTACCTCCAAGTTCAGTTTCAGTTGGAAGTATTTTGGATAATTCAGCCTCTGTTACCTTTACAGCAGCTACTGGAGCAGTTTCCACAACTTTCTATTGGAGAGAAGTTGGAGCTCCTACATGGACGACTGTTGCAAGTGCCACTTCCCCAATTGACCTAATATCGTTGACAGGTTGTGCAGATTACGAATTTTATTTTGAAACCGATTGTGGTGGTGGTGATATGAGTGGACCAACATCAACTCAAACGTTTACAACTACTGGTTGTGGAGCTTGTATTGATTTACCTTATTGTACGGGCAGTGCTTCGGATGGAGTTGACGAATGGATTTCAGACTTTTCTATTGATGCATATACAAACACTTCTGGTAACGATGGTGGATATGGAGATTATACTGGATCGAACATTCAATTAGATGTAAACAACACATACCCAGTTACTATTGGAATTGCATGGGGTGGTACATTATATGATGAGCATTCTAGAGTTTGGATTGATTTAGATCAAAGCGGAACATTTGAAATTAGTGAATTGGTATTCGATCAGGGAGCAGCTAGTCAAGTTACTCCAGTTACTGGAAATATTACTATTCCTCCTAGTGCTACTTTAGGAACAACGCGTATGAGAGTTCAAATGGCTTACGTTGGTGGACAAACGACATTACCTGTTGATGCATGTGAAACATTCCAATGGGGCGAAGTTGAAGATTACTGTGTCACTTTAAATTCAGGTGTTGTTTGCGGATTGACTGTTGCAAGTAGCACTAACGACCCTGTATGTGCTGGAGTTGATGATGGAGAGATTACAGTAGGTGTTACAGGTGGGTCAGGTAATTATTCTTATACATGGACTCCAAACGCAGGAACTACTCCTACAGTTTCAAACTTGTCAGATGGAGCCTATTCTGTGGTTATTGCAGATTTAACTGCTGGTTGTGATACAACTATCAATTTCACATTGAATTATACTACTAATATCGCTGTTAGCGTTAACACAACAGATGTATCTTGTAATGGTTTAACGGATGGTTCTTTAGTTGCATTAGCTTCAGGAGGAACTAGCTATACTTACCAATGGGTAGGTGGACCAGCTACAGACACATACACAGGAGTGGGAGCAGCGACTTACACGGTAGACGTAACGGATATTTCTGGTTGTACAGGTCAAGCATCAGGAACGGTTACTGAACCAGCCGCTGACCAAGCTAGTTTTTCTTCTAGTATTGCATTCTTAGACGCAGTTTTCACAAACACATCTACTGCTGGCACATACTTATGGGATTTTGGTGACGGAAACACCAATTCAACTACTAGCCCATCACATTCATATGCTACACCAGGAGGATATACAGTATGTTTAACTGTAACATCTAACTGTGGTACTGATCAAGCTTGTGCTGATATAACAGTAGATGAGGATGCTTCTGCAATTAATGAAACCTTCGTAGATGATGTGCATATTTACCCGAATCCAGCAAATGAATTCGTTAATTTCCAAATTACGTCAACAAAATTGAAGTTAATTGAAATTATTGATGTTGCTGGCAGATTAATTGCTAATGCGACTGTTAAGGATGAGATTACTCAATTTGATATTAGCGCCTTTAAAGATGGACCTTATTTCTATCGTGTTCTTGATGCGTCAGGAAATGTTGTAATTG
>JGI20159J14440_10002768_pt1 | contig 11620 bp, 9 predicted proteins | sample COG_09_FD_14440 | JGI IMG/M metagenome (IMG submission 14440) | reverse complement strand
GACAGTCCATTTTGGTGATTTCAAATATTGTTTTTTTCATTCGATTTGTTTGTTTTCAGACGATAAAATTACTTTGAAACTTTTAAGACTAAACCTACTTTCAGAGGATTCTTAGAGTGTTATGTGCCAATTAATGGCTGGTACGAGTGGTTAAAAGAAAAGAATGGCAAACAACCCTACTACCTGCACACAGACCAGGATACGGTATATATAAAATCCATCATCAAGAAAAACACTATCATACTATTAACCACTAGCGCATCCGAAAACATTTCTAACATACACCATAGGATGCCTCTAATTGTAAAAGAACCTGATTTTAATAGTTGGGATTTAATTCGAACAGACCTAAACGTATCTTATTATCCCGTCAGCAAAAAGGTTAATTATGCTTTAAATGATGGAAAGGATTTGATTAGCAGAATTTGATTAACCAAAGTTTTTCAAAGTTGCAGTATATGAGTAATGCTTATCATAAACATCTGACCGAAGGTCACTAAGCACTGCATATCCTACACAATTCGAAATAGAATATAGGTGCGGCTAATACAACTTATGTAATTTTTCTATGTCTTTTTTTGTTTGTGAACAAACAATGCATTTCTTATTACTAGGACTTAGATATACAGTAAGTATTAATGATGATACACTCAAGAGAAGATATAGCAAAGTTACAAGTATTTGAGAAGAGTTTCAAGTTTTAAGAGTAGAAGATACTCACGTTTGTTAATAACAATGAGAATAAATAAAAAGTGCCAAGTAGTTGTTCAAGTTTATCTATCTGAACACTAGTTTCTACCATTATGGTTTTTTTTGCCAAAATATTAAATTATACTTTTTATGAAAATTAATTTATTTAAGCTTCTTTTATTTATTGTATTACCCTTTTATCTATCAGCACAACAAACTGTTAGAGGAATTATAACAGACAAAGATTCTAAAGAAACCATTCCTTTTGCTAATATTTTAATTAAAAATGTTACCCCGTTATTAGGTACAATTTCTGATGAAAACGGAAAGTTTATTTTAAAAAATGTCCCTATTGGTAAACAAACCCTCATAGTTACATTTTTAGGATATGAAACCATTACACTATCAAATTTGAATGTAACATCAGGTAAAGAGGTCGTTTTAAATATTGGATTAATAGAAGATTTTGAAAAATTAGATGAAGTTATTGTTGTTGGAGGCAGAAAGAAAGAGGAAACTGTTAACGAATTTTCATCAGTAAGCGCACGTTCTTTAAATATTGAAGATGCTAATTTATATGCAGCTTCTTTTGGTGACCCAGCTAGGCAAGTACAAAATTTTGCAGGAGTAACAGGAAATGGTGATGATTTGAATAACGAAATTGTAATTAGAGGAAATTCACCAAATACGGTTTTATGGCGTTTAGAGGGTGCAGAAATTCCTAACCCAAACCATTTTGTGTATTCAACAGGTGGTGCAGTAAGTATGTTAAGTTCTAATGTAGTAGATAAAACTGATTTTTTTACTTCTGCTTTTCCTGCAGAATATGGTAATGGTTTAGCTGGTGTTTTTGATTTACGATTTCGTAAAGGAAATAACAAAAAAAGAGAGACAACGATTGACGCAGGTTTTTTAGGACTCGGAATTGCTTCAGAAGGCTATTTTAATAAAAAAAGTGAAGCTTCATATTTATTAAATTATAGATATTCTACTGCTAGTGTTTTAGAAAGTTTAGGCGTTAATTTAAGTGAAGGGGGTAACTTAAATTATCAAGATTTAAATTACAATATCTACCTTCCAACTTCAAAAATAGGGGAATTTAATGTATACGGACTATACGGAAAAAATATATTAAAATCATCTGATACAGCTTCAGAAAGTGAAGATGGTAATCCAACTACAGGTAACTTTCAAAGCACTTCTAATAATGATGTAAGCACTTTTATAGCAGGAATTGGTCATCGCATATTTTTAAAAGATAGAACCTATTTAAAAACCAATATATCTTACTCTTCAGATGATGCAGATATTAGGGAGGAAACAAAAAATAATGGAATTGTAGACCCGTTAAGCGTTAATCGATTTGATTCAAAAATTGAAGCTTTCCGTTTATCTTCTTTTATAAATCACAAGTTTAATTCAAAAAATACTATACGTACTGGAATTAATTTAAGTCATTTAAAAGAGAAAACAATTTCTTTTCACACAGGTTCAAATGACATAGGACATTTAGTCCCGACAAAAGATGAAGCAAATGGAAATAGTAATATATTTCAGAGCTATGTTCAATGGAAACATAGAGCAACAGAAAAATTAACTTTAAATACAGGAATCCACTTTTTACATTTTGCTAAAACTAAAAGTAGTGCTGTAGAACCTAGAATAGGTCTTAATTACAAATTAAATTCTAAACACTCTTTATCACTAGGAGCAGGCTTGCATAGCAGAGCAGAACGCTTGACTACATATTTTGTAAAAGCCGATGACAATACTCAATTTCCGAACACAAATTTAAAATTATCAAAAGCCTTACATTATGTGTTGGGATATAATTGGAAAATAAACAAACACACGCATTTTAAAGCAGAAGCATACTATCAAAACCTATTTAATATTCCTGTTGATAACACGGGGGAAACAGGTTTTAATGTGATAAATGCTCGATTATTTGATGTTTTTAATATTACAGACATCCCATTAACCAACGACGGAAAAGGAAGGAATTATGGAATAGAATTTACATTAGAACGTTTTGTAAACAATGGATTCTATTACTTAACTACATTGTCTTTATATGATTCTAAATATAAAATAGGAAATTCAAATTATTATAANACACGGTTTAATGGAAATTATGTATTTAATTTTTTATCTGGAAAAGAATTTAAAATTCGAGGCGATAGTAATAAAATTCTCACTATCAACTCTAAATTTAATCTAACGGGGGGGCAAAGATTTACAGCCATAAATAGAGAAGCTTCTATTGCTAATCAAACGGAAATATTTTCTATTAAACCATTTACAGAAAAGGTTAAGGATTATTATCGTCTTGACATAGGTGTAAATTACCAATGGAATAAAAAGAATACCACTCACAATCTAAGTCTCAATATTCAAAATGTAACAAATAAACTTAATAAAACTGTTCCTGATTATTTTTATGATGACACAACAAATAAGATTTTAAAAACCACTACAGAACAAAGCGGTTTGTTGCCAGTTTTGAAGTATAGTATTAATTTTTGATAATTTTTAGTTTTGGAGTTTTTTCTAAATTAAAATTAATGCTGTACTTTATATTACAAATTTGATGAATTTAAAATACTATGGAGTTTAATTTTATACTAACAGGATTGGTTTTAATGCTTTCTTTTGTGACCTTCTCATTAAGCAATAGAACGAATAAGTACTCTAATATTTATTTAACTTTTCTTTTTAGTTTATTGACACTGATATTTATATTGCACCTAATGGCAGAATATTTTTTTGATGAAAAGTATGGCTTAGATATTATCATTGAAAGTATCAAATTTCTAATTCCATCATTACTTTATTTATGTATATATCACTTTGTTAATAATTTTAATCATTTCTTAAAAAAACACTACCCACTATTTATTCCTTCAATAATAGTGGCTGTGATTTTGATTTTTTTAAATATAACAGAAACTAATCGTTCATTTTTGGAAAGTAACTACGAGATTATAGATGCTTTTTTATTAATTACTCTCATTCTATTTTCTGTAATTACTTTCTATTTAGAAATAAAGATGTTATTGAGACATAAAAAAAATATTTTAAACATTCACTCTAATGTTAAAGGAGTAAGCCTAAATTGGATTTATAATTTAATTCTAACTTTCTCTTTAATCCTTATAGTTCATCTATTTTTTGAAATAAGCTCTGAAGATAATTACTTTACATACTTTTTCAACTTTATTTTAGTTATCAGCTTACTTTATGCTGGCTACCATATTGTACAGCAAAGAGATATTTATGACACATATTATCACAATACTGAGATTCAAAAAGAAAAAATAATTGACAAAAGCTTGGTATTAGAAATAGCAAAAAAATTACAGCATATAATGGAGGAAGAAAAACTGTTTTTGAATAAAGACCTTTCATTAACCATACTATCTACGAAATTAAATACAACAACACATATTATATCATATCTAATTAATACGCACTATAATGTAAATTTTTATAGCTACATAAATAAATTTAGATTAGACCATAGTAAATCACTTCTTAACAACCCTAATAAAAAACATTTAAGTATTGAAGGTATTGCTTATGAAAGTGGATTTGGTTCTAAAAGTACCTTTAATACACTTTTTAAAAAGGATACTGGGACAACTCCTTCTCAATATAAAATGGAATAAAATCCAAAAGAAATTTTAATAAGTTATTGCAGTTGCCAAATAGTTGCCAAGATTTTATACCTTTAAGTAAGTTCTTTGTTAAAATGTTTCTAAAGAAAAAACCTCCGATTTCTCGAAGGTTTAGAATGTGTAGTGTAACGGTATTACTTGCTCCCCCTCTAGGGCTCGAACCTAGGACCCTCTGATTAACAGTCAGATGCTCTAACCAACTGAGCTAAGGAGGAGTTTGCATTTAGCGAGGGCAAATATAATTTATATTTTAACGTAGTCAAATTAATTAATTCAAAAAATTAATTAAATAAGTACCTAACAACATCATTTCCATTAGCAAATAAAACTAATGCAACTAATAAAAAGAATCCTGTAATCTGAGCATATTCCATGAACTTATCATTTGGCTTAGATCCTGTTACGACTTCATACATCAAAAACATAACATGTCCTCCGTCTAAGGCAGGAATTGGTAAAGCATTCATAAAGGCTAGAATAATAGAAAGAAGTGCTGTAGTTTCCCAAAAATTTTTCCAATTCCACTCAGCTGGAAATAAATTTCCTATTGCAGCAAAACCTCCAAGTTGAGAAGCTCCTTGTTTTGTAAAAACATATTTAAATTGACCTACATAATCTAAAAGCTCCCAGTATGCTCTGTCAAACCCGTCATTTATACTTTCAATAAAAGAATATTTTAGTATTGTTGGAGTTAAATTGATTGACTGTAAACTAGTAACGCCAATTTGATTATTCTCATTTAATGTTATAGAATTTGAAATTATATCATTTCCTCTTTTAATATCAATATCAATATTTTGAGATGTATTTGCTTTTACCTCTTCTGTAAATTCTTCCCACTTAACGACATCATTTCCGTTAACTTTTACAATTCTGTCACCTTTTAAAAGACCAGCATTGTAAGCTGGAGAATTAGGAACTATTGAATCTAGTATTGCAGGAGCCAAAAAGGGTTAAAAGCTCTAATTGCTCCGTTTTCAAACATTATAGTTCCAATATTTTCAGGAACAGAAATATTTTCTACTTTTCCGTTTAAGTGCTCAACTTTAACTTCATTAACATCTCTTAAAAATAAAAACTTATTGATGTCTCTTACATCTTCTAAGGCCTCACCGTTAACTTGAAGAATTTTATCTCCGTCTTTAAAACCATAAGTTTTAATAGTTTCTGCAACTTCAAATCCGTTAGGTAAATTCTCGTTTGTAACAACTGTTTTTCCCCATACAAAAGCCACCATAGCGTAAATTGCAAATCCAAGAAAAATATTTACTGCTATTCCCCCAAGCATTATAATAAGTCTTTGCCAAGCCGGCTTGGATCTAAACTCCCATGGTTCTGGTTCTTTATTCAAATGCTCAGTGTCCATACTTTCATCGATCATTCCTGCAATCTTAACATATCCTCCTAAAGGAAGAACTCCAATTCCATACTCTGTATCTCCTATTTTTTTCTTAAATAAAGAAAATGGCCAATCAAAAAATAAATAAAACTTTTCAACTTTAGTTTTAAATAGTTTGGCCGGAATGAAATGTCCTAGCTCATGTAGAACTAACAAGAATTGCTAAACTTAAAAGAAGTTGTAAAGCTTTTATTAAAAAAACACTGCTCATAAATTAATTATTAGGTGGCCAAAAGTACATTATTATCTTATTTATTAAAAGGATTTAACTTGATATTAACAGAGTCTAAAAAGATTTCCATCCTTGAGCAGTAATAGGCACCTCTTGTTCAGCTTTTGTTACAAGGTTTGCCTCTTTTGTTTTACTAATTATATGTCCAATTACAGTTAAATCGTTACTGTTTTTAATTTTATCATAATCTTTTTGATTAATGGTAAATAATAATTCATAATCTTCACCTCCACTCATTGCAACCGTTGTTGGATGAAGTTTAAATTCATCGCAAGCAGCCTTTAACTCCTCACTGACTGGAATTTTTTCTTCATAAACATTACAACCTACATTTGAGTTTTTACATATATGTAAAATTTCAGAGGAAGACCATCGCTTATGTCTATCATTGATGTTGGAACTATGTTATTTTTTGAAAGAAAATCAATAACATCTTTTCTTGCTTCAGGCTTTAGTTGTCTTTGTAAAAGATAGGTATACGATGAAAGATCGGGTTGATTTTTTGGATTTACTTTAAAAACTTCATTCTCTCTTTTAAGTATTTGCAAGCCCATGTAAGCACTTCCTAAATCTCCTGAAACAACCAAAAGGTCATTTTCTTTAGCCCCAGATCTTTTGGTAATTCTTTTGTTTACAGAATGACCAATAGCAGTAATGCTAATTATAAGACCTTTATTGGAACTAGTAGTATCTCCACCAACAAGATCTATTTTAAATTTTTTACACGCTGCTCTAATACCTAAATACAGTTCTTCCACCGATTCAAGAGTAAACCTATTTGAAAGAGCAATACTTACAGTTATTTGAGTACAAAGGCCATTCATAGCATAAATATCAGAAAGGTTTGAAATCACGGATTTATAACCCAAATGCTTTAAAGGGGTATAACCTAAATCAAAATGAACACCTTCCACTAACATATCAGTAGAAACCAATATTTTATCTCCATTAAAATCTAAAACTGCTGCGTCATCTCCGATTCCTAAATCAGTTGAATCGTTTACGATTTCAAATGTTTTTGTGATTTCTTCAATCAACCTAAATTCTCCTAATTCTGAAATAGAGGTTAAATCATCGTTTTTCTTTTCTTTTTTCACCTTATTTTTTTTGCAAATATAATTTAATTGGCATTATTATTGAATGTTGATTAAAACAAATTAAATCAGGCAATCTAGATAAATATTGAGGTTAAAAAACATAAATAGATTATATTTGCGAAATATTTCAATTAATAAAAATGATTAAAGTCTCACAACATGCAAAATCTGAGGTAATCAAACTCATGGAAGCTGATGGTTTCAGTTATCATAATGATTTCGTTAGAGTTGGTGTCAAGAGTGGAGGTTGTTCAGGACTATCTTATGACTTAAATTTTGATAATAAAATGAACGAAGATGATAAGGTTTATGAAGACAATGGGGTTAAAATTCTTGTAGATAAAAAAAGTTTTTTATACCTAATTGGAACTACACTGGAGTACTCTGGAGGATTAAATGGCAAAGGCTTTGTTTTTAACAATCCTAATGCAAATAGAACGTGTGGATGTGGCGAAAGCTTTTCATTATAAATTTATAATATGGCGTATACAGAAGAGGAATTAAAAAAAGAGTTAGAAACTAAGGAATATGAATACGGTTTTTACACTGATATAGATTCTGAAACATTTCCAGTTGGACTAGACGAGTCTATTGTCAGAGCAATTTCAAAGAAAAAGGAAGAGCCTGAATGGATGACAGAATGGAGATTAGAAGCATACAAAGTTTGGAAAAGTATGGAGGAACCAGATTGGGCAAACGTAAAGTATCAAAAACCAGATTTTCAAGCAATTGCCTATTACTCTGCTCCAACTGTTGCCGATCCTAACAAAACACTTGATGATGTTGATCCTGACTTATTGGCGATGTATAAGAAATTAGGTATCTCTGTAGATGAGCAAAAAAAGATGAATAATATCGCAATGGATATTGTTGTTGACTCTGTATCGGTTGCCACCACTTTTAAAAAGACTCTAGGAGAAAAAGGAATTATTTTTATGAGCATCTCGGAGGCTATTAAAGAACACCCTGAGCTTGTTAAAAAATATATTGGAACCGTTGTTCCAACTAAAGACAATTACTATTCAGCGTTAAATAGCGCGGTATTTAGTGATGGTAGTTTTTGCTACATTCCTAAAGGTGTGAGATGTCCAATGGAACTTTCAACTTATTTTAGAATTAATCAAGCAGGAACTGGACAGTTTGAAAGAACACTTGTTATTGCAGATGAAGATAGTTATGTAAGTTATCTTGAGGGCTGTACAGCTCCGTCAAGAGATGAAAACCAGCTACACGCTGCAGTTGTAGAATTAATTGCATTAGATAATTCAGAAATAAAGTATTCAACTGTTCAAAATTGGTTTCCTGGAAATAAAAACGGAAAAGGAGGAGTTTATAATTTTGTAACCAAAAGAGGAATCTGTCATACTAACTCAAAAATTTCATGGACACAAGTTGAGACTGGCTCAGCAGTTACGTGGAAATATCCCTCTTGTATTCTAAAAGGGGATAATAGTGTTGGAGAATTTTACTCCATAGCCGTAACTAACAATTATCAACAGGCTGATACAGGAACAAAAATGGTTCACTTAGGTAAAAACACTAAAAGTACAATCATTTCTAAGGGGATTTCTGCTGGAAAATCACAAAACAGCTATAGAGGTTTGGTTCAGATAAATTCAAGAGCTGCAAATGCAAGAAATTTTTCTCAATGTGACTCGTTGCTAATGGGTAATAAATGTGGAGCCCATACTTTCCCTTACATTGAAGCAAAAAATAAAACTGCAATTGTTGAGCACGAAGCTTCAACAAGTAAAATTGGTGAAGATCAAATTTTCTATTGTAATCAAAGAGGGATTGATACAGAAAAAGCGATAGCATTAATTGTAAATGGATTTAGTAAAGAAGTATTAAATAAGCTTCCAATGGAGTTTGCCGTTGAAGCGCAAAAATTATTAGAAATTTCACTTGAGGGTTCAGTGGGTTAATTAAAAAATAAATTATGTTAAGTATAGACAATTTACACGTAAGTGTTGAAGGAAAGCCAATTCTAAATGGAATAAACTTAGATGTTAAAGCTGGTGAAATTCACGCTATTATGGGGCCAAACGGATCTGGTAAGAGTACCCTTTCATCTGTTATCGCTGGAAATGAAGACTATGAAGTAACTAAAGGAGATATTGTTTTTAAAAACGAAAACATAATCGAATTAGCGGCTGAAGAAAGAGCTCATAAAGGAATTTTTATGTCGTTTCAATATCCTGTAGAAATTCCCTGGTGTAACTGTTACTAATTTTATTAAAACAGCTATAAACTCAAATTTAAAAGCTAGAAACGAAACTGAAATGCCTGCAAACAAAATGCTAAAAAAAATTAGAGAAAAGGCAGAGCTTTTAGAAATTGACTCTAGATTTTTGTCAAGGTCATTAAACGAGGGGTTTTCAGGTGGAGAAAAAAAGAGAAATGAAATTTTTCAAATGGCTATGCTTGAGCCTAGCCTTTCAATTTTAGATGAAACCGATTCAGGGCTTGATATTGACGCCTTGAAAATAGTTGCTAACGGAGTTAATAAACTTAAAAATAAAGATAATGCCGTAATAATTATTACTCATTATCAAAGGTTACTGGATTATATTGTGCCTGACTTTGTTCATGTTCTTCATGAGGGTAAAATAGTCAAATCTGGAGATAAAAGCCTAGCACACGAGTTGGAAGAAAAAGGATACGATTGGATTAAATAAAATAACAATGTCATTATTAGATAAATTAGTTTCATCATTTTTAGCGTTCGAGCTTGACATTAATATTCAGTCTCCTATTCACAATATTAGAACTGAAGCTATTAAAGAATTTGAAAAATTAGGATTTCCTGACAAAAAACTTGAAGCTTGGAAATACACTTCATTAAAAAATGTATTAAAGGAAGATTATACTATTTTTTCCAAAAAGAAAAATGTACTAGAATTTAAAAATATTCAAAATTATTTTCTTGATAATACAGAAACTTATAAACTCGTTTTTGTAGATGGATCTTTTGATCCGTTTCTTTCTCAAACCAGTCACGATGGGGTTGATATTTGTATACTTTCTGCAGCATTAACAAAGCCTGTTTATTCTAAAATAATATCAAAATATTTTGATAGTTCGATAAACAAAAAAGATTCCTTGTCTTTACTAAATACAGCTTTTTCAAAAGAAGGAGTTTACATTCATATTCCTGAAAACAAAATATTGGAAAAACCCGTTGAAATAATACACTTTGCAACTGGTAACGAAGCTGCGTTAATGTTGCAACCAAGAAATCTAATTGTTCTAGAAAAAAATTCTCAAGCCGAAATAATTGAAACGCACCAGAGTTTAACTAGTAATCCAATTTTCACTAATTCTGTTACTGAAATTTTTGTCGATCAAGATGCTCATTTGGACTATTATAAAATTCAAAATGACAACCTAACCTCTTCATTAATAGATAATACTTACATCACTCAACAGAAAAAGAGTGTGGCTAAAGTTCATACATTCTCATTTGGAGGAAAATTAACTAGAAATAATCTTAACTATTTTCAAAAAGGATCATATATAGATTCAATTATGAAGGGTATTACAATTATTGATGAAAATCAACTAGTTGATCATCATACCCTTGTAGATCACGCAAATCCTAACTGTGAAAGTCATCAAGATTACAAAGGTATTTACTCTGGAAANTCTACAGGTGTTTTTAATGGTAAGATCGTGGTTGATAAAATAGCTCAAAAAACTAATGCATTCCAGCAGAATAATAATATTCTTCTTACAGACAAGTCAACTATTAATTCGAAACCTCAATTAGAGATTTTTGCAGATGATGTAAAGTGTTCGCATGGATGTACTATTGGGCAGCTAGATCAAGACGCTTTATTTTATTTAAGAGCTAGAGGGATTCCTAAAAAAGAAGCAAAAGCGTTACTAACATTTGCTTTTGCAAATAACGTACTTGAAAGTGTAAATATTCTGTCTGTTAAATCTCGGATTAAAAAAATAATTGCAAATAAACTTGGAGTTGACTTAGGCTTTGATCTTTAAATATGGGTTTTGATGTACACAAAATAAGAAAAGATTTTCCAATACTTAAAAGAAAAGTAAATGGTTACCCTCTTGTTTATTTAGACAATGCAGCAACAAGTCAAAAACCTAGAAAAGTAATTGATAGTATTGTTGATTATTACGAAAATTATAACTCTAACATTCATCGTGGAGTCCATAGTATAAGTCAAGAGGCTACTGACGCTTACGAAGATGCCAGAAAAAAAATTCAAAAACATTTTAATGTTCANGATTCCAAAGAAATTATTTTAACATCTGGGACTACGCATTCAATAAATTTAGTTGCCAATGGTTTTACTGAGCTCTTAAATAAAGATGACGAAATTTTAATTTCTGAACTTGAACATCATTCAAATATTGTTCCTTGGCAAATGATGTGTGAAAAAAATGGAGCAAAAATNAAAGTGATACCCTTAACAAATAATGGTGATTTAAATTATGATTCTTTTTTAAATTTACTTTCTAAAAAAACTAAATTAGTATTTGTTAATCATGTGTCAAA
>JGI20159J14440_10002766_pt1 | contig 11628 bp, 9 predicted proteins | sample COG_09_FD_14440 | JGI IMG/M metagenome (IMG submission 14440) | reverse complement strand
CACCATGAGTATCTAATTGTTTAGTACTTTTGTCTTTTGTGTTTTCGAGCAACACCCCCGTAACTCCTTTTGGGTTGTCAGTACCCAGTATTTCTTTTATTACACTGTCCCAAATAATATCAATTTTTGGATGGGAAAGAATTTTTTGTTGCAAAAGCTTTTCTGCTCTTAAGCTATCTCGTCGATGAACTAATGTTACTTTAGATGCAAACTTGGTTAAAAATAAAGCCTCTTCAACTGCCGCATTACCTCCGCCCACAACCATTACTTCTTTGTCTTTGTAAAAAAAACCATCGCAGGTAGCGCATGCCGAAACTCCAAATCCTCTGAATTTAGTTTCACTTTCTAAATTAAGCCATCGAGCCTGTGCCCCAGTACATATGATAACAGAATCAGCTGTATAGGTAGTTCCNCTCTCTCCAATTAATGTAAATGGGCTACTGNTAAAATTCACCTCTTTGATCATATCATTTTCAAAAATGGTACCCACAGCTTCTGCTTGTTTTTGCATTTCCTCCATTAACCAAGGACCTTGTATTACATCTGAAAATCCAGGATAGTTTTCTACATCAGTAGTAGTAGTCAGCTGACCCCCAGGCTCCATTCCAGAAATAAGAGTTGGTTTAAGCATAGCTCTAGCAGCGTATATTGCAGCAGTATATCCAGCAGGACCCGAACCTATAATTAATACTTTTGAATGTGACTCTTTATTTTGACTCATTTATTAAGTTTATTATCAGTAAAATTAATTTAGGTATATATATCTTGATGAAAAATATTAATGCTTGGTTATTAACAGAGGGTGCCCATGGCATGATCAGTCAAGTTGAAGGATTGGCAAAAGCTCTCAACGTAAATTTTATTCATAAAAAAATAGTTTACAATTCTTTCTGGAGTTTGATCCCACCTTCAATATCACCCATAAGTAGGAATACTTTCAATTTTTCTAATATTATTGAAGATAATTCAGCAAACAAGAAACCAACTCTCCTAATTTCATGCGGAAGAAAAAGCGTTATTCCATCTATAGTCCTTAAAAATTATTTACATACAAAAAATAATATGGAAGTTTATAATATTCATATTCAAGATCCAAAAGTACAAATTAATAATTTTAGTTTTATTGTTGTTCCTGAGCACGATCGATTGGAAGGAGAGAATATTATTAAATCTAAGGGAGCTATTCATTATATTACAGACGAAGAAATTCAGGGCGCTAAAGCTCTGACTATAAGTAAAAATGTTTTAACTGTAATTCTTGGTGGTCCGAATAAGTATTATTCTTTTTCATTAGAGGAATTAAAGCGATTGTTTCATAAAATAGAATTGCTTTTTCTTAATAGGGTTGAAGAAATTAAAATTATTTCCTCAAGAAGAACACCAGAATCAATAGTAAGTTTTTTACGAGATAGGTATAAAGATAATTCAAAAGTTATTGTAGATTCTTCACTTTCTAGAAAAAACTATATTGAAGCTCTTGCCCAGGCTAAAAAAATTATCGTCACTTCTGATTCTATTTCCATGCTATCCGAGGCAGCCACTACAGGAGTGCCAATTTATTTAGCTAAGTTAAAATCGTATAAGAATGATCATCGTTTTGATAGTTTTTTAGAATTATTTAAAAAACTTAACATAATTAAAGATTTAGAAACAAATGAAGATAGCTGGACTTATGATAAGCTTTATGAGACTAAAAGAATTGCCGAATTATTAAAAAATAAAATTACATTGTCATGAGCTTTTTAAATTCTGTTAAAAATCAATCAAGCAAATTGAGCGATCCTTTTGTTCACTGGGAATTTAACAACCCTCTTACAGAAAAGATGATTGATGAAATTTATAATACTCAAATAGATGATCCTGCTAGATATGAAATTAACTATGATGGAACCAGAGCTATAGATGGAGGAGATGGAAATTTCAGGGAAGGAATTTCTGATGGTGGAAAGGCATTAAAATTTAGATGTTTTTTAGAAAAACATAATACCCAAGAATTTCCAGAGTTGTTCAGTCTAGTTCAGGAGTTGCAATCCAAAAAAACACATGAGCATATCGGTTCTTTAATTGGCAAGGATTTGTCAAAATCCTATGTAAGGCTAGAGGTAATTTGTGATCGAAAAGGTTTTTGGCTAAAACCTCATTGTGATATCAAGGAAAAATTGCTTTCTTGCCTCCTTTTTGTAAATCGTTTTGGAGAGTCAGAAGATCTTGGAACAGACTTTTATAATTCCAAATTAGAATTGGTTAAAACGGTTCCTTACAAAAATAACTATGGTTATTTTTTTAGCAGTGACAAAAATAGTTGGCATGGCATGGAAAAAAAAGCGATTCAAAAAGACAGAAGATGTATACAAATAAATTATGTTACTTTTAAAACTGATTGGCCCGTTTTGTAGGCCTACAAATCCTGAATGGGCATAACTCCCATTTTTTTATTTTTCATTGATATAATCGCCTCAGTACAAGCAATCGCTCCTGCTAGTGTGGTGAAGTAAGGAATTCCATTATTCAGTGCGGATCTTCTCAAAGACTTTGAATCCTCTATGGATTTTTTCCCGGAAGTTGTATTGATCACAATTGATATTTTTTTATCATCCAAATATTCCACTACGTGAGGAGAACCTTGAGTGGCTTTGTTAATTTTTTTACAAGTGATGTTTTCAGAATTTAAAATCTCGGCAGTACTATTAGTTGCGAGCAGGCTAAATCCAAGATCTAGTAATTTTTTTACAAAATTTTTAATATGAGGTTTGTCTTTGTCATTTACAGATATAAACACCGTTCCTTCTTTTGGGAGTGTATTACCTGCAGAGATCTGGCTTTTAGCGTAAGCCATGCCAAAGTCTGTATCTATTCCCATAGATTCTCCTGTAGATTTCATTTCAGGACCTAAAATGGTATCCACTTCTGGAAATTTGTTAAAAGGAAATACTGCTTCTTTCACAGAAAAAGTTTTTAATTTTTTGTTTGGTACATTTAAATCCTTAAGTAGCAAGCCAGACATTACTTTGGTTGCTATTTTTGCTACAGAAATATTGGAGGCTTTAGAAACAAAGGGAACAGTTCTGCTTGCTCTTGGATTTACTTCTAAAACATAAATATTTTTACCCTGTATAGCAAATTGTATATTGATTAATCCCACAACTCCAATGCTGGTAGCTAATTTTTTTGTTTGTTTTTTTACTTCATTAATTATTTCTTCAGAGAGAGAGTAGGGTGGTATGCAGCAAGCAGAATCGCCAGAGTGAATACCCGCTTCCTCTATATGTTCCATAACCCCGGAAACAAAAACATTCTCCCCATCACAAATAGCATCCACATCCACTTCAATTGCGTCATTTAGAAAACGGTCTAGTAGAACAGGATTGTTTCCCGAAACTTTTACAGCTTCTTGAATATACCTTATTAGCTGCTCATCATCATGAATAATTTCCATAGCTCTTCCACCTAGAACGTATGAAGGTCTAATTACGAGAGGGTACTTAATTTTTTTTGCAATTTCAAAAGCTTCCTCTTTAGATCTAGCCAAGCCATTCTCAGCTTGTTTCAAGCCAAGTTGGTTTATTAAATTACTAAATCTTTCTCTATCCTCAGTGAGATCAATAGAATCTAGGGGGGTTCCAAGGATTGGGTAGCCATTATCGTGAATGGCTTTTGCCAATTTCAAAGGAGTCTGACCGCCAAACTGAACAATCACTCCTTTTAATTTTCCTTTTGAGCTTTCCTTCTTTAAAATTTCCAAAACAAATTCTTCAATCAGTGGCTCAAAATAAAGCCTATCGCTAGTATCATAATCAGTAGATACCGTTTCTGGATTGCAATTAATCATAATTGTTTCGTAGTCCAATTCACTTAATGCATAACTTGCCTGACAACAGCAGTAATCAAACTCAATTCCTTGCCCTATTCTGTTAGGACCACCACCAATAATTACTACTTTTTCTTTTTCAGTGGGATTAGATTCACAATCATTTGAGTCATCAATGCCGGTATCGTATGTTGAATACATATAGGGAGTTTGAGAATCAAACTCAGCAGCACATGTATCAACTTTTTTATAGACAGGAACAATTCCCAACTTATTTCTTTTTATAATAATTTCAGATAGGGGCTTATTGGTTAATATAGATATCTGCTTATCGCTAAAGCCAGAGGATTTAATAAATTTAAAAAAACCTTTGTTTTCTAGAGCATCAGATTTTTTTATCTCTTTTTCAATATCAACAATTTCCTTAACTTGCTTTAAAAACCAAGGGTCAATTTTAGTTATTGCGTGTATTTCTTCTGCTGAAAAGCTCATTCTAAAAGCTTCTGCCACATAAAGTATTTTTTGAGGAATGTTTTCAGCAAGCTTTTTTTTCAAATCCTCTTTATTGATAGAAATAGAATCTAAACCATCTAACCCCACCTCTAAGGAGACCAGTGCTTTTTGCAAAGATTCTTTAAAATTTCTTCCAATGGCCATTGTTTCACCAACGGATTTCATAGCAGTGCCAAGCTCTGCTTTTGATTTTTGGAATTTTTCAAATGCAAATCTGGGTATTTTGGTTACAACATAATCAATGGTTGGCTCAAATGATGCTGGAGTGTTTCCGGTGATGTCATTTGTGATTTCATCAAGAGTATAGCCAATAGCTAACTTTGCAGCTACTTTTGCTATTGGAAAACCAGTGGCCTTAGAAGCAAGCGCAGAAGATCGAGATACCCTTGGATTCATTTCGATTACAATCATTCTTCCATCTTTAGGATTAATTGCAAATTGAACATTCGAACCTCCTGTTTCGACTCCTATTTTTCTCAAACAACTAATAGATGCATTTCTCATTACTTGATATTCTTTGTCAGTTAAAGTTAAGGCAGGAGCAACTGTCATAGAGTCACCAGTGTGAATACCCATAGGATCTACATTTTCAATGCTGCAAATAATGATGCAATTATCTTTTTTGTCTCGAACGACTTCCATTTCAAACTCTTTCCAACCTACCAAAGACTCTTCTACAAGAACTTCATGAGTTGGAGATAAGGAGAGTCCATTTTTTAATATTTTTAAGTATTCTTCTTCTGTATTTGCAACTCCTCCACCAGTTCCACCCAAGGTAAAAGAAGGTCTAATAATTACAGGAAGATTTATTTCTTCTAAAATTTTTTTAGCTTGGTCAAAAGAAGTACAAATTGCTGATCTTGCAGATTCCAAACCTATTTCATTCATGTGTTTTTTGAATTTCTGTCTGTCCTCCGCTTTGTCAATCGCTTCTGCATTGGCTCCAATAAGCTCAATATTGTATTTTTTCAGTATGCCTTTTTTGTGCAGTAACATTGCTGCATTTAAACCTGTCTGGCCTCCCATAGTTGGTAGGATTGCATCTGGCTTTTCTATTCTAATAATTTCTTCTAAAATTTCAGTTGTAATTGGTTCTATATAAGTTTTATCAGCAACATTTGGATCGGTCATAATAGTTGCTGGATTAGAATTAATTAAAATAACTTTATAGCCCTCCTCTTTCAGTGCTTTACATGCCTGAGTTCCAGAGTAGTCAAATTCACAAGCCTGCCCAATAACAATCGGTCCGGCTCCAATAATTAATATGGTTTTAAGGTCATTTCTTTTTGGCATTATATTTTATAACTTTTATAAATTGTTTGAATAAGTAATTACTATCATGAGGTCCTGGACTTGCTTCTGGATGATATTGCACAGAGAAAGCAGATTTATCATTGCAAGAAATCCCTTCAATACTTCCATCAAATAAAGATACATGAGTTATATCTATGTCTTTAGGCAAAGTTGATCGGTCAATTTCAAAACCATGATTTTGTGAGGTGATTTCTACTTTTTCAGTAAGTAAGTTTTTAACAGGATGATTTGCGCCCCTGTGACCTTGGTGCATCTTTTTAGTTGTGCAACCTAGTGCGTGACCAAGCAATTGATGCCCCAAACAAATCCCAAAAATAGGAATTTGTTTCTCTAGTATTTTTTGGATACAATTTTTAGCAAATATAGATGTTGCAGCTGGGTCTCCTGGACCATTTGATAAAAAAATACCATCAGGATTTAATTTTTCAATTAACTCAAAAGAACTATCAGCAGGAACAACGGTTATTTTGCAGCCTAGGTTAGAAAAATTTCTTAAAATATTTTTTTTAACCCCATAATCAATTGCCACAACATGAACTAAGTGCTTGTTATTTTTGTTGTACCCGGTTTGTTTATCCCAAAGAGCCGTATCCTCCCATTGGTAGGGTTTTTTGCAACAAACCTTTAATGTTAAGTCCAACCCCTTTAACCCTCCCCACTGTTTGCACTGCTCTAAATAAAAATCTTTCTTATTGGAATTGGATTTGTCATGCACAATAGTCCCTTTCATGGAGCCTTTTTTTCTAATTAAGTTAGTTAGTGCCCTTGTGTCTATTCCTGAAATTCCAACAGTGTTATTTTTTTTAAGCCAAACATTCAAATTTTCCAAAGATCGGTAGTTAGATGGATCTGTAATTTCTTTTCCAAAAACTACTCCTTTTAACCATATTTTGTCAGATTCAATATCTTCCAAGTTAGTGCCAACATTTCCAATATGGGGAAAAGTAAAATTAATAATTTGATCTGAATAGGAAGGGTCTGTGATAATTTCTTGGTAACCAGTCATTGATGTATTAAAACAAACTTCACCAACAGCATGCGATTCTGCCCCCAGTCCAAAACCTCTAAAAGTGGTTCCGTCTTCTAAAACTAAAATACCTGTGGATTGTTGATTATATAAATATTCTGATTCTGCCGTTATTTCTTTATTTAACAAAAATACAACTCATAGGTTAAAGAATCATTTGTGTAAAAAAAACTTTGGCGGAACATATGAAAAAGACTTAAACTCGTCAAGCAACTAAAGTAGAATAGTGTATAAAAATTCCAATGTCAGAAATATTTAAAAAAATAAACCTATCTTTGAACGAAGCAATAAAGTCAAAAAACTCCGACCGAGTTTTAACCCTTAGATCCATAGTGTCTCAAAAAAAAGATAAAGAAATTGAGCTGAGAACAGGAGATCAAAAAGAAATCTTAGATACTGACATCACAAATATTTTGAACAAAATGATGAAACAAAGGAAAGAGTCCATTGAAATGTATGAAAAAGGTGGAAGACAAGATTTGATAGAAAAAGAAAAGTCAGAAATTGCAATTATAAAAGAATTTTTACCAGAACAGATGAGCGATGATGAGGTTACAAAAGCTTGCAATCAAGCTATTTCAGATTCTTCTGCGCAAAGCATCAAAGACATGGGAAAAGTAATGACGGTTTTAAAAAGTAAGTATTTAGGAAAAATGGACTTTGCAAAAGCAGGAAAGATTTTAAAAGAACAGCTGCAAGGATAATGAAGTATCCAAAATCATATCTTGAAGAAATTACACAAAGACTAAAAGTATCAGATATTGTTGGGTCTACAGTTAAGCTACGAAGAGAGGCAAGGAATTTGTAGGATTGTCTCCGTTCACCAATGAAAAAACACCTTCCTTTACAGTTAATGATGAAAAAGGTTTTTATCATTGTTTCAGTAGTGGTGAGCATGGAGGTATTTTTGACTTTTTAATAAAAATTGAAAAGCTTACTTTTGGTGACGCAGTTAGAAGATTGGCTTCCAAAGCAGGAATGTCAGAATATAAGTTTTCAAAATTAGATGTGGAAACTGAAAAAAAAGTAAAACGATCTGAAAAAATTTTTCAATTATTTTTTAATTATTGTCACAAAAATATTTTTACAGAAGAAAATAAAAGTCATTTAGATTATCTATTAAATAGATCTTTAAAAAAAGCTACTATAGAAAATTTTCAATTAGGTTTTTGTGATGATGGCAATCGTGCAAGTAATCATTTTTTAAAACTTGGATATCACGAAAAGGAATTGATTGAGACAGGGTTGTTTTATTTACACGAGCAAAAAAATATTTTAATTCCAAGATTTAAAAATAGAATTATTTTTCCTATTAAGAATTTATTTGGAGAGTTTATTGGTTGTGGCGGAAGAACAGTACTGTCTTCAGTTCCAGCAAAATATATCAATTCTCCAGAAACTATTTTTTTTAAAAAAGGAAATAACCTATACAATTTTAATAATGCTAAAAGTGAAAATAAAAATACAGATTATCTTTTGATCGTTGAGGGGTATATGGATGTAGTTAGCCTATACAACCATGATATCAAGAATGTGTGTGCATCCCTGGGAACTGCCATTACTGACAACCAAATAAACCTAGCATGGAGAAATTTTAAAAATATTATTATTTGCTTTGATGGAGATAAGAGTGGTTTTGCTGCTGCTTACCGCGCAGCGGAAAAACTTATCAAAATATCAAAAGCAAATCACACAGTTTCATTTATGATCATGCCCCAAGGTCTAGATCCAGATGACTATGTTGGTAAGTTTGGAAAAGATGGCTTTAACAGTTTAGTTAAGAAAAAAAAAGATATTACAGAATTTATATTTGAATATACTACTAAGCAGCTACATGATTACAGCGCCTCCTCACTTGCAGATTTAGAAAAAAGACTAATGGATATTGCAGATACAATTGAAGATGTGATTATCAAAAAGTACTATAAAGGATTTTTTAAAAATAAAATTTTTGAAAATTTAATTAAAAAAAATAAAAATAATCTCAATAAGTTTCAGATCTCTAACAAGTTTGATATTGATAGACTGGAGATGTCGGAACTGGAAGTGAAGGAATTTTCTTTATGTCAGTTATTAATTAAATTTCCCAAATTGTTGGAAAAAAATATAGAAAGAATATCAGAAATAGACCTCAGCTTAGAGCTTACTAAAAAAATCCGTGCCACTCTTCTGGATATTTCTCTCAATGGAGATAATTGCAATTATGAAAAAATCAAAGAAATTTTGCTTGGTGCTAACATTCAAAATATAGGCACTTTTTTGAAATTTGTGGATGCAAACTCCTTTATGACTAATGTCGATGCCGATACTTTTGTAAGCTTAATTGAAGACTACGAGCTACAATTAAAGAAAATTCAAAAAGATAAGAAAATAGAGGAGTTGGAAAAATCATTTTCTTCTAATATGAGCGAACAGGCTTTAGATGAGCTAATTTCGCTAAAAAACAGTAATAATTTATAGATTTATCTTTTCAAATTTTGAAAAAAAAATATAAGTTCCCAAAGGAAAAACGTGGAAAAATTAATATCCAAATCATTTGAACGACTAATGGAAAAAGGCCTTAGCAGGGGCTTTATTACCTATGAAGAATTGCAAAAATCTTTAGGAAAAAGAAATGCAAATGTTGAAAGTTTAGAAAAATCTGTTTTACATATATTCGATCAAGCAATTTGTTTTGTTAAAAAGAAATCTGATTTTAAAGTTAAAAAATTAGAATCTGAGACGATCCAAGCAGCCAAAAAATCAAGATAGAAGCGATGACCCTATTAGAATGTATCTTCGTGAAATGGGTGGAGTGGAGTTATTATCCAGAGAGGGTGAGATTGCAATTGCAAAAAGAATAGAGTCTGGAAAATATGTAATGGTAAGCTCTTTATCAGAAAGTCCAGTCACAGCTAAAAAAATATTTGAGTGGGAAGAAAGACTAATCAATAACGAAATGTTAGTGAGGGATATTATTGATCTTGATACTAATTTTTTAGATGACGATAAATTAAAAAAATCAATTAAAGAAAAAAAAGAAAAAGAAGAAAAGTTAAAGAAAAAAGAATCTAAGGAAAAAGGTGAAGAAACTAATGACACAACTGCTGATATTGTAGATGATGATGACGAATTTAATATTTCATTAGCTTCTTTAGAGATTGAACTAAAGCCAAAAATCTTAGAAACTTTTAAAAATATTTCAAAAAATTATAGAAAATTAATAGCCTATCAAGAAGAGAGCTTGCAATGCATATTGAGCGGTCAAAAATTTTCCGACAGTAAGAAGAAAAATTACGAAAAAATTAAAAAAGAAATCATGGAAGAGATGCTTGGTTTGCAATTTAATCAAGTAACTCAAGAAGATCTAGTCGCTTTGAATTATAATGAAAATAAAAAAGCAATCAATCTAGACGGGGATTTAATGCGTGCAGCTCTTAAATATGGAATTTCAAGAGATGATTTTATTAAATTTTATGTTGGCAACGAGCTAAATCCTAATTTTGAATCTTTTTTAAGTGGAGATAAAAATTGGTCTAAATTTTTTAAGAACGAACAAAAATTATTTAAGGTATCAAGAGAAAAACTTACAGAGTTAAGTAAAAATATTGGAATTTCTATTTCAGATTTTAAAATTTTAGTAAATAAAATTAAAAAAGGTGAAAGAGAGTCGAGAATTGCAAAGAAAGAAATGATCGAGGCCAATTTGAGATTGGTGATTTCTATTGCAAAAAAATATACTAATCGTGGGCTTCAATTTTTAGACTTAATTCAAGAGGGAAATATTGGTTTAATGAAAGCCGTTGATAAATTTGAGTATAGAAGAGGGTATAAATTTTCAACTTACGCAACTTGGTGGATTAGACAGGCAATAACAAGATCTATTGCTGATCAGGCAAGAACAATTAGAATTCCAGTCCACATGATAGAAACAATTAATAAAATTGTAAGAACTTCTAGACAAATGATGAGTGAGTATGGAAGAGAGCCTACCCCTGAAGAGCTATCTAAAAAATTAGCCATGCCTTTGGAAAAAGTTAGAAAAGTTCTTAAAATTGCAAAAGAGCCAATTTCATTAGAAACTCCAGTGGGAGATGAAGACGATAGTAGCTTAGGAGATTTTATTGAGGATACTAATGCTTTAATTCCTGTGGATGCAGCAATTCAAACAGGGTTAAAAAATTCAACCACAAAAGTTTTGGCATCTCTTACACCAAGAGAAGAGAGGGTATTGAGAATGAGATTTGGTATTGGAATGAATACTGACCACACCTTGGAAGAGGTTGGGCAGCAGTTCTCTGTTACCCGAGAGCGAATTAGACAAATTGAAGCCAAAGCTCTCAGAAAACTTAAGCATCCAAGTAGATCAAGACAGTTAAAAAGTTTTTTAGACAATTAATCTATTTTTCTTTTTTTTAAGAGGTGGTATAAAAAATTTAAGGGCCTGTAGCTCAGTTGGTTAGAGCCCCCCGCTCATAACGGGGTTGTCCGGGGTTCAAATCCCTGCGGGCCCACCAAAATTCATGAAGAAACCTAATTTTCAAAGCTATTTATTACTTTTTATTCTTGCCGCAATATGGGGGTCAGCTTTTTTTAATTACAAAATTGTCCTAAGAAGTTTTGATATTTTTATCTTAGCTTCTGGAAGACTGTTTTTTGCGAGTATATTTTCAGTTGCTATCTCAGTTTTTTTTTTAAGCTCTGTAAAATTAAAAGTTTTCTATTCCANAGATTTTTATTGGTTCTTGTTAATTGGGCTAATAAATTATGCTATTCCTTTTGTATTTATCGCAATTGGTATTGACAAAATGAGCAGTGGATTGGCTGCATTACTTATGTCGGCTGGACCTTTTTACGCGATCATACTGTCCCATTTTCTCACGGATGATAAGTTTAATAGATTTAAATTTATAGGAACTTGCATTGGTTTTTTGAGTGTTTCAATTTTAGTTTATGACCAAATCTATATTACTGAAAATACTAATTT
>JGI20159J14440_10002761_pt1 | contig 11640 bp, 11 predicted proteins | sample COG_09_FD_14440 | JGI IMG/M metagenome (IMG submission 14440) | reverse complement strand
TTTTTCGAACGCTTGCGGGTCGTGCGACGGATGCTGAATTGACCCAGGGGGTCCATGGCCTGTTTGATCAGGGGGCATCGCTTGCGGCCGGATCAAAGCGCACGCAGACAATTCGCTGTGTTGAGGCAGGCCTGCGGGCGCCGCTGCGCTGGCTTACGGCGTGGCAGAACCCTAACCTGACGGCTGTTACCGTGGATAACGAAGCTGATTTCAACGATATCCAGGATTACCTGAAATCGGTCCAAGGTGAAATGCCCACACTGGTCCGGGTGCAGGCGGATGCCGCACGGGTGCATCAACAGGACCTGCAAGCAAAGGTTGAAAGGCTGCTCGATCGGCGGGTTGCACTCCCTTCAGGTGGCTATTTGGTCATTGATGAAACCGAGGCCCTAGTCGCAATCGATGTCAATACGGGCTCCTTTGTCGGCAGCGGAACCGTCGAGCACAGTTATGTTCAAACCAATCTCGAAGCGGCTTTAGCGATCCCAGATGCGCTTCGTCTAAGACAGCTTGCGGGAATTGTTGTGATTGATTTTATTGATTTGGTTCGACGTGAAGACCAACAGTTAGTGCGCGAACAATTGGTGCAAGCCTTGGCCAATCATGGCCTGCGGTGTGCGGTTTCTGAGATGTCTCAGTTGGGTTTAATTGCGCTTTCGAGAACGAAGCTGGGCCCCAGCTTAAAACGATCCATTGATCTAAAGAATTCCCTTGGTGAAGACCCAAAGGCCTGGGCTCAGCGATTGTTTGGGATGAGTCCGGCGAGCCAGGTCCAAGATTGGCTTGTGGGGTTCCAGCAAGAACTGGATTCGGGTCATGCCTTCATGATCGAGGTTTCGGCGAACGCGGCAACGTTACGAGCGTTACTGGATGACCCGATGTTTTTACAGGTTAGCGGGCAACCCGGCGTCTGTGTGACCTTACAACTTCAAGCGGATCAAGGCACCGGATTACGAATCAAGGTGAATGGCCAACGGGTGGCGTTATCCGTTGGAGGCAGTGATGTTGCGTAGCATACGGTGGTTTTTGTGGATGCGCGTCGCTGTCATTGGTTTTGTCATTGCAGCGGCGGTTGTTTTGACCTTGCTGAGGATCTTGGTGGGCGCCCTTGCGTTTTACCACCAAGAGATTGAGGGGCGCTTATCCAATGAATTAGGTGCTCCGGTTCGGTTTGAATCGTTGGCGGCAGATTGGGTCTACTTTGATCCAGTCTTAAGGCTGCAAGGCTTAAGTCTTGGGCCCGAATCCTCGGATCATTTGAGGGTCGATCGGTTTTCGATTCGGTTAGATGGTTTAAAGAGCATCATGGGCAAAGCCCCGGTGCTGCGCGAACTGGAGGTGATCGGCCTGCAAGCTGTGATTGCGCCAGATGAGCTTGGCAACTGGCGGGTTTCAGGGTTGCCGGCCAGAACGCGCTCGCCTGAGGTGGATTATCTAAAACTGTTCGAACAATCTGGTCGGTTGGTGATTGAGTCCTCCAAAATCTCAGTTGAAGGACCTTATCCCTTTGCAATAGAAATTGAGTCGGATGGTCAGGGGCTGCGGTTGGCGACAACTGAATCGCACCGAGTGCTGTCGGGCAGTTTTAGGGTTGTTTCCGATACGGCGAGCGCTGTGCGGTTTCAGGAAGTGGCGACCATTATTGCAAGGTTTAAGGGGGTTTCCGGATCGGTGCTGCGATCGGATTTTGACGCATTTTTAACCTTAAAGCCGGCCGAAATTGAAGCAGACGATGGCCCCATTCCAATGGGGCAGCACGAGCTCAGCGCGGAGCTTTGGGTTACGGCGAGCGGCGGCGCTGGTCAGATTGTCGGCTCGAGTGATTGGGCTTCTTATTTGTCGGAAGAAGCCGGGCAGGGTCAGCCTGATGTGGCGCTGCGATCCAGCATCGAGGGCGATTTTTCCCAAACCGAGGGCTCTTTCAGTGTGCTACTGCCGGATGCGCAACTCAAGGTCAGTGGGCAAGCCATCGAAATTGGACCCATTGGACTTGCTGGTGAAAAAAGCGCGGATCAAGATGAGTACACCCTTGCGGGCTATCTTGATCATTTTGAGGTGAACGCTGCCGCCGTAAAGGCCCTCGCCGTGAGCGAGGACGTGTTTGGCTTGTCCGCGGACCAGCGGTTGCAGCTTGAACAGGTTTCCCCAAGGCTGCGACTGGAACATGTGCAGTGGCAGCTCGAGCCAATGCGGGTTCGGGAGCGCTTTTCGGTGCTGGCTGATGTCGCCAATTTAGAGCTATCCCTCGCAGGCGCCGTTCCTGGACTTTCGGGCCTGAGCGGCTTTGCCCGGTTTGGGTTCGGTGCGGGTTACCTCGACCTTGATGCGGACAATGCACGGGTACACTTTGGAAGCCTATACGACGAGCCTTGGTCTGTTGAGGCGATTCAGGGCCGTCTAGCTTACCGTCAAGCTGAGGATGGTTTCGCATTGACCTCTGGGAAGTTGGTCGCGCGTGCCGAGGGTCTTACGGCTGAAGGCAAGCTCCATATGAATTTGACCCAGGACCGACGGTTGCGAACCTGGGGGCTAATCCTCAGCGCGAAAGACTTCGATTTGAGTGCCGCTTTGCCGTTTATGCCCAACACCGTTCCTGAAACTTCGACGCGATGGCTGAAGCAAAATCTGCTAGCGGGTCGTTCATCGACCACCGGACTTTTTGTTCATGGCTCTCTCGATCGAATCAGTCCAAAAGCGGAAAAGCAATATGGTGTTCAAATTGCGCTTGAGAATGGTGTCATTCAATACGATCCGGATTGGCCGGTTGCCTCTGCAACGGTAGGGCGAATCGATGTCTCGAATAAAGGAATCTTTGGCGAGCAATTGGTGACCCAGCTCTATGCAACGGCGGCAAGTGGCGTCAGCTTAAGCATGCCTTTTACCGATGCAGGGTTGCTCACAGAAGTTGTGGTTCAGGGGCAAGTGCAGGGCCCTGTTGCTGATTTAATTCGATTCTTTCAAGAGACGCCGCTGCAGGGCCAGGTCAAAGGGGTTGCCGATTCGTGGACGGGTAAGGGGCGAGCATTAGGCAGCGCTAAAGTGACGGTGCCACTAGATGGGACAATCAGGGCACCTGATGTGAGTGCAGGTCTTTGGGTTGACCAAGCGGAGATTGCGCTCAACGATATTGGGCTGAACCTTACGGATTTCCGCGGGCAGTTTGATTACGAAACCAAAACCGGACTGTCAGCCAAACAAATTCAGTTTGATGTCCTGGGCGGCTCTACCAACGCGCGAATCCGCTCAGAACTTTTTGGCAACGGGGGCGTGACCTTGATTGCCCTTGAGGGCGACGTTGATATGGCGCCGGTCACGGATTGGTTGGACCTGACCTTGCTTCGCTTAACGGAAGGCTCGACCGTTTATCAAGGTAGTCTGTCGGTGCCTTATGGCGGCCGGGAAGACCAACCCGTTTTTGAGTTTGCGAGCGATCTTCGGGGCGTCACGATCGATATGCCGCCGCCAACTGGGAAGATCGTTGCAGATACACGCCGACCCCTGCGGGTTACCCAGAGTTTCGACGCGACCGGGTCGGAACTGGCGTTTGAGCTTGACCAGAGTGCCGGTGGTATTCTGAGACTGGCTGGCGATGAGGTTCAGGGCGGCATTATTGAGATTGGGCGTTATGAGCCGAAAGCGGCGGCCTTCGACTCAATTCGAATTACTGGCGCGTTACCGTATGCCAGTCTCGAAGAATGGGATGAATTTTTACTCAGACTTGATGCGCTCTCAAAGGGTGATGTTTCGGAAGCCTTTCGTGCGCGGCTCGACTCTGTCCAGGTCCAGGCCGCCCAATTTGACCTTTTTGGATACGCGCTAGAAGACGTCGCTTTAGGGCTGTATCCCGATGCAGGCAGTTGGCGTATGACGCTCTTAAATTCGGAAGTCGATGGGATGGTTCGGCTAAATGATGATCCAGATGTGCCATTAGAAATTGTCTTAGATAGCCTTAATTTGATATCGGACGGCGCGCTAGGAGACCCGCTTTTGGGTTTAACGAGTGAGGATTTGTTGCCAGCCGATGTTTTGATTCGTTCTGTTTACTGGGACGGTGAAGATTACGGCCGCTGGCAGTTTCGCCTGCAGCCGAACGATGAGAGCGTGCTGTTGTCGAATCTAACGGCGCAAAGCAAAGGCATGTTGATTGATGTAAAAGAAGGGCTGCACTGGTACCCCGCAAGCGAGGCGCCCTATTCTAGATTTGAAGGATTGGTGACGGTTGAAGATATGCGCGCGTGTCTTGCAGCATGGGGTTATGCCTCGGGTCTAGAGGGTGAAGATTTTGGATTTCAAACGACTTTAGAGTGGCCAGGATCACCCCTAAATATTGATTTGGACCGGATTCGGGGGTCGATTAATCTCACCGGTGGGCAGGGCCGAATCGTGCAAGCAGAAGCCAGTTCCGGCGCGCTAAAATTGCTGGGTATATTTGATTTTGCAGAGATTGCTCAGCGATTCAGCTTCGACTTGTCTAGGATGTTGAGCGAAGGACATGCATTTAACAGCATGACAGGGTCTTTCTTTCTGAAAAATGGCTTGGTGTCGATCGATTCGCCGATCGTGGTCGCCGGCGCGGGAAGTCAACTGACCTTGGCGGGTGAGGTCAATTTACTGACAGAGACCTTAGATAATGATTTGATCGTGACGCTGCCGCTGAATAAAAATTTGCCTTGGTATGCCGCCTACAGTGCTGTCGCGACAGGGCCGCTGGTGGGTGCCGGGGTTTTTCTGGCTCAGAAAGTGTTTAAGAAGCAAATTGATGAGCTCACGAGCTTGAAGTACGAAGTGTCTGGTACGTTCAGTGAACCCAACGTTCAGTTCCTGTCTATGTTTGACTCGTCTTTGAGGAAATCGGCTGATCCAGCGGCAGTCACCGAGTCCCCAGAGCCTGACGCGGATGCCGCCCGTGAATGAGACTGTTGCCATTGCGGTGGTGCAACTCTGCAGCAGCCAAGATGTTTCGCTGAGCCTGGCGCAGCTATCATCCGTTTTAGCGGAACTTAAGCCGGGCGCGGTCGACGCGATTTTTTTACCTGAAAATTTTGCCGCGCTGGCGGCTCCTTCAGCCCATCAGATTGGACTCGCTGAAGCAGAAGGCCCGGGGTTCATTAGAAATTTTATCGCAAACAAGGCGATTGAGACGGGCGCTTATATCTTTGCGGGCACGGTCCCGTTGGCTAAGCGAGCAGACGGCCAAATGGTTCCTGGGCAAAAAGTTCGCGCGGCCTCGTTGGTTTTTGATCCCTGCGGCGCGGAAATCGCCCGATATGATAAACAGCATCTCTTCGATGTCGATGTCCAGGATCAGATTGGGCGCTATCGAGAATCGGATACGTTTGAGCCCGGGGATGCACCGAGGGTTGTGGCAACGGCTTTTGGCACGGTTGGCTTATCGGTTTGCTATGACTTGCGATTTCCCGAATTTTTTACGCGCTTAACCGCCCTTGGCGCCGAAATTATTGCTGTGCCTTCAGCCTTTACCGCGGTGACGGGTGCTGCGCATTTTGAGGTTTTGGTTCGAGCAAGAGCCATCGAAAATGCCTGTTTCTTGGTCGCTGCTTGTCAATCAGGGGGTCATGATAGTGGCCGCGAAACCTTCGGCCATAGTATGGTTGTCAGCCCTTGGGGTGAGGTATTGGCTTGCCGAGAAGCAGGGCCAGGGGTTTTTGTTACAACGCTGGATCTTCAAGATCTTCGCCGCGTACGCTCGGCGCTCCCATCGTGGCGTCGGCCAATAATTGTTGATCGTGCAAGCGTTTAAGGTGTTGAAAGAGCTTGCGATAGGCTTTTGTCGCAGTGCCCTCGGCCACTGCTGCTTGTTCTGCTTGCGCATCACGAACGATGGTTCGAAGCGCCTGCCGGTCGAGCGCGGGATAACGCTCCCCCAGTTCAGTGATTACGAGGGGATCGGACGCCAGTAATCTAAGCCGCCAAGATTCGAACTGATGAACCAACAATCGGTGTGTATCGCTGCTGCTATCGTAACGATCAATGAGGTCTTCGATCGGCGCGAGATCGACTTGGCGGATTAATTTCCCGATGTACAGCATTTGGCGCTTTCTGGCGTTACCTTTGGTGATGCGTTTGTATTCTTTGATCGCGGCTTCTATCTCAGGATAGGGTAGGGCGCTGAGCTGCGCCTCGGAGAGCTGTGCCAGTTGGTTTCCAAGATCAGTAATGTCTTTTGCATTTTGCTTTTTGCTGTGACTTGCTGAATGGTTCGATATCCGTCATGTGACTGCTCCTTTAAGCATAGAAGTAGGTTGCCATACCCAGGAAGGTTAAAAATCCGACGACATCGGTGATGGTTGTGAGGACCACCGTGCCCGCAATGGCGGGGTCAATGTTGAGTGATTTGAGTATTTTTGGCAGCATGGCGCCGGAAACTGCAGCGACCGCCATATTAATGACGAGGGCAATTGCGATGATCATACCGAGCGTTGTGTCGTTGAAAAGTATTGCGGTGCCGACGGCAATCAAGCTGGCCCAAACAATCCCATTCAGCACCGAGACAGCAAGCTCTCGCCGAATGAGCCAGCCCATATTGCTTTCAAGTAAGGTGCCTTGCGCCATGCTTCTAATAACCAAGGTCAGAGATTGACTGCCCGTCACCCCGCCCATACTGGCAACAATGGGCATCAAAATGGCCAATGCCACGACTTTCTCGATGGTATCTTCGAACAAATTGATGACGAATGAGGCAATTAGCGCCGTCATCAGATTAGCCCCAAGCCATAGCGCGCGGTTTCGAGCGGTTTTTAAAATGGGCGCCAGGGTGTCATCAATTTGATTCAGACCGGCCATACCCAAGATTGAGTGATCAGCCTCATCAATAATCACGTCGACAATATCATCAATGGTGATTCGGCCTAACAAGAGTCCAGTGTGATCGAGTACCGGCATAGAAATCAGATCATAGCGCTCAAAGAGTTGGGCCACTTCGTGCGTCGGTAGATCCGCAAGGACGCCTTCAATGCCTTGCTCAAGGCATTCTGAAACAAGCTTGCGGGGGTCGGTTATGAGAATCGTAGCCAATGGCAAACAGCCGGTGAAGAAACCTTGCTTGTCGACCACAAAAATTTGGTCGGTGGCATCGGGCAGTTTTTGGTGCCGTCTGAGATAGCGTAACACCACGTCGATGCTGACTTCGGACCGCACGGAGATAATGTCTGTATCCATTAATCCACCGGCAGTATCCCGTGGATAGCTTAAAAGCGTTTTAACCCGTTCTCGGTCTTGGCTGTCGAGGACGATGAGAATTTCTTCGCCTAACTCGTCCGGCATTAACTGGATGATGTCAGCCAGATCGTCGCTGTCAGCGACCTTCTCGATGACCTGAGCGATCTCTTCGGCTGATCGGTCAGAAAATAAGTCTGCCACCAGATCCGGGTCAACATAAGCGACAACCTCGCCTTGGAGGTCTTCATCGAACAGGTCCCACAACTGCTGACGTTCTTTGGCAGGTGTGCTGGTTAACAAATTGCCGATATCAACCGGGGCGAGCTCGCTCAGCGAACTTTTAATGAGCACCAAGTTTTCTGGCGTTAATGGCTGATTGATCAGTTCCGCGATATGGTTTTGATCATTGTTCATGGGGCCGGTGTGCTGGTTTCGCCGAAATTGTCCTCAATCAGTCTGATCATCTGGGCCAGGGCTTGGGCTTCATCGTTCCCATTGGTGCAAACAGTGAGTTGGGTGCCTTTGCTTGCCTCAAGTAGTAATAACGCCATGATATTTTTGGCATTTGCCACCTTGGCGCCATTCTTTAACTCAATGCTGCTTTCAAAAAGGGTCGCCAGTTTGACGATGGTCGCCGCGGACCGGGCATGAAGCCCTTGGGGATTGGTGACCCGCGCGGTTTCCATCTTCATGGCTGCAAATCAGCTTTTGGCTGTATCGTTTGAAGTAATTCCTTATGACGCGTTTGAATGGTGTGGTTTTGTGCTTCGAATCGCGCCGCTAGACGCTCTACCAAGTAGACCGAGCGATGTTGTCCGCCGGTACAGCCCACGCAAACGGTGATGTAGGCCCGGTTGCTCTTTATTATTTTCGGCAACCAGGTTTCCAGAAAATTGATGAGGTCTTGTTCGAATCCATTAACCTCCTTTTCTGCTGATAAAAAGGCTGCAACCTCGCTGTCTAACCCTGTGAAGGGGCGAAGATGGGGTACCCAATGCGGGTTCGGTAGAAAGCGCGCATCAAAAACGAAATCGGCATCAACCGGAACGCCGTGTTTGAAGGCGAAGGACTGGAACATGATGGTGGTGGACTGCGTCGTATTAGCAACGCGATCCCGGACTTCGTCGCGCAACTGGTGCAAGGTCATATGTGTGGTGTCAATTTTTAAAGAGGCCATCATTGCCAAACCGTCCAGGAGCTGGCTTTCAACATTCAAGGCCTCTTTTAACCCCATCTCTTGGGTGCTCAGGGGATGCTTTCGGCGCGTTTCACTAAAGCGTTTAATCAGGGTTGGGCTGGCGGCATCCAAGAAGATGACGCGAACATCAAAATCTTGAATTTGGGTGATCGCGAGCGGAAAGTCCTCGAGATCGGCGGCAGAGTTTCTGGCATCAATGCTGACGGCAATTTTAGCGGAAAGTTTTTGCTGCTTTGAGCGATCAACGAGATTCGGGATGAGCGAGGCGGGTAAGTTGTCGATGCAGTAATAACCCAGATCTTCTAAAACATGCAGCGCAGTACTCTTCCCCGACCCTGAACGACCGCTGATGACCACTAATTGGGCTACTGTTTGATTCATAAGAACAACCTCTATCGCGCAATGGTAGGAGGGGGGAAGGCTTGGGCCTTGGTCTCAGGTCGAATCTGTTACTGCCGCAAGATACAGTTCATTGGCGTCACGGGCAGCGAGCAGTTTTTGTCTAAACGCGGATTGCTGGAATTTCTCAACCAGCATCGCTAAAACTTCAAGATGGGCATCCATTTCCTTTTCAGGGACGATCAGAATAAAGAGGGTCGAGACGGGTTGATCATCCATTGATTCAAACTCAACAGGCTGCTCAAGCGTGATGAGGGTGCCCATGATGCCCGTGCAATTGGCCATGCGGCAATGGGGGATCGCGATGCCTTCGCCGAGTCCTGTTGGGCTGACCTTTTCTCTTGCGATTAATAATCGATACAGTTCTTGTTCATCGATTCGCTCATTAGTCTCTGCAATGAACGCCGCTGCCAGTTCGATGGCGCGTTTTTTACTGCTTGCTTGAAGGCGACACTGTGTACGCTGTGGCGACAGAACAGAGGCAATTTTCATGGCGGTAGACGCAGGCGATGGCTGGTGGCGCAAGTATAGCAATCGCCGCTGATTGTTTCAGTATTTGTGTGTCTTATTCCGCGAGTACCGTTGTTGTTTGATGACGTTTGGTGATCAGCTTTCGTTTCGTTTCGATCATTTTTCGATCGAGTTTTTTGACCATTTTATCAATTGAAGTGTAGAGATTGTCGGATTCGGCCTCTGCAAAGACTTCTGCGCCAGAAATGTGAATGCGCGTCTCGGCCTTTTGGACCTTCTTATCAACGGTTAGGATCACCTGGCTATTAATAATGGGCTGGTAGTGTTTCTCTAATCGACTCAATTTCTTACGGATGTAGTGCTCAATCGCTTCTGTGATTTGTACGTGGTGTCCGCTGACGCTAATTTGCATTCGTATACTCCTTCAAAGCCCAGTTGATTCAACGTTTTGGAATAACGCCTTAACTAAGACCCTAACAGAGCGGATTGGTTCGGTTAAGTTGAGGTTTGATGAACAAACAGTGGAGATGTTAGCTGAGCTGTTTACGCTCGTTCGAGGGCGGGATCATTAAGGCTTCGCGGTATTTTGCAACGGTTCGTCGCGCAACGTTGATATTGTCTTCAGCTAATAGATTGGCAAGCTTGCTATCGGATAGCGGTTTACGGGTATTTTCCTGGCTAATCAATAATTTGATTTTGGCTCGAATCGCGGTTGAGGAGACTTCGCCGCCAGAATGGGTGCTGACATGTGATGAAAAGAAGTATTTCAGCTCGTAAACGCCGAGGGGTGTATCGATATATTTTTGAGTTGTGACTCTCGAAATGGTGGACTCGTGCAAACCGACGTCTTCTGCAATGTCATGCAGCACAAGGGGTTTCATCGCGCTGTCCCCGTGATCTAAGAATCCCGCCTGCACTTCCATTATTTTCGTTGATACGCGCAGCAGTGTGTCATTTCTTTGTTGCAGGCTTTTTATAAACCAGCGCGCTTCTTGCATCTGATCTCTTAAGTAGGCCTGATCAGGGCTGCTGTCGTTGCGCTTGATGAGTGCGGAATACTCTGGATTGACGCGAATTTTTGCGTTGATGGCCGGGTTTAACTCAACCGTCCATCGGTTGTTCTTTTTGGTTACAACAACGTCCGGAACGACATATTGAGGCGCCACCTCATTGAGGCCAGCGCCAGGCTTGGGATTAAGGGTTTGAATGAGTTCGATGGCGCTCTGGAGTTGCTGCCTCTGATACGTGCAGGTGTTTGATCAGAAATGCGAAGTCACGATTACCAAGGCTTGCAAGGTGGTCCGTTATGAGGGTTATCGCCAGCGGTTTGGCCTCTAGGTCGTTTGGCAACGACTGCAGTTGGATCAAGAGACACTCGCCCAAGTCTCTGGCCGCTATGCCAAGGGGGTCAAGATGTTGTATGAGATGTAAGACCGCCTCGATTTCTTCGATCTCGACATCCCAATCAATTGGCATCGCTTCTTGAATCTCTTCAAGTTCTAGTCGGAGCATACCCTCGTGATCCAAGCCGTCGATGATGTGCAGCGCGATCACTTCGTCGGTTTCGGTGAAGTTCAAAAGGTTTATTTGTTCAAGGAGATGGCTCTGAGCGGTTCCCTGAGGGCTGTTTCGAGCATCAAAGGATTCACCGTCTTCATCGAATGAGGCGCCGGCGCCCAAGCCGTTGGTAAGCTGTCGTAGACATCCTCCCAGATACTGTCGACGGGTAAATCGTCACCGAGCGCGTCGGTCTGGAGTAATTCTGAGGTATCGCTGACCCGGTCACCGTCCAGTTCCTGATCGTGTGGATCTGCTACAAGGGTTTCGAATTCATCAGAAGAGGGGCCTTCGAAGTCCTCATCCGGGCCTTGCCCTGGGTCTGCGGCATCAGAATTATCCGCCTCTGATGGATTATCAAGGCGCGTTGTTTCATCGAGGGTATCGGCATCGGAGGCTGCCGCAGTTTCTGCCGTATCATCAAATTCTTCGAGCATTAGGTTTGAGTCCAACGCCTCCTGGATCTCTTGTTGCAGGTCCAGGGTTGATAGCTGCAATAGCTTAATGGCCTGCTGCAGTTGCGGCGTCATCCGCAGTTGCTGGCCAATCTTAAGCGTTAGTGAGGGTCTCATGCTCATGGCGCAATGATACTGCTGATGGTTATGGAATAAAACTTGCTTGTTACGGAAAATGTGACCTGGTTCTGTCGAGCGCTTTTAATGTTGAGGCTCGGTATGGGTCTGTTTCTTTGAGTCTTTACGTATAAAGGACGAAACCAGGCGGCCGCAAAGCTTATTATGAGTGTGCGGGTCACAAGACACGTCGTCAGTGTTCAAGAGTCAGGTTCGGCTCGTTTGTTCAAGATCATCAAGCGCGCATATGACGGCGCTGAGCTT
>JGI20159J14440_10002759_pt1 | contig 11644 bp, 15 predicted proteins | sample COG_09_FD_14440 | JGI IMG/M metagenome (IMG submission 14440) | reverse complement strand
CAAATCTACCTGGTCTTAATAAAGCTGGATCTAATACATCTGGTCTATTAGTTGCTGCAATTATTATTACTCCCTCATTTGTATCGAAACCATCCATTTCAACTAATAACTGGTTTAATGTTTGTTCTCTCTCATCATTACCTCCACCAAGACCAGCTCCTCTACTTCTACCAACCGCATCTATTTCATCTATAAAAATAATACATGGAGAATGTTTTTTACCTTGTTCAAACATATCTCTAACTCTAGATGCTCCAACTCCTACAAACATTTCTACGAAATCTGATCCTGAAATTGTAAAAAAAGGAACTCCAGCTTCTCCAGCAATAGCTCTTGCCAATAAAGTTTTACCAGTACCTGGAGGACCAACCAACAAACAACCTCTTGGAATTTTTCCACCTAATCTACTAAATTTTTTTGGATCTTTTAAAAATTCTACAACTTCTTCAACTTCTTCTTTTGCTTCTTCAACACCCGCAACATCATTGAATGTTACTTTGCCTTTTAATTCATTCATCATTTTAGCTTTTGACTTCCCAAAACCCATTGCACCACCTTTACCCCCTTGCATTTGTCTCATAAAGAAAATCCACACAGCAATTAATAAAAGCATTGGAAACCATGAAAGAAGTACTCCAAACAAAGATGGCATTTTATCTTCTAAGGGTGCAGCCGAAATGCTAACTCCTTTGACAGATAATTTTTCTATTAAATTTGGGTCATTAGGAGAATACGTTGAAAAAGAGTTTCCATTAGATAAAACTCCCTTAATATTATTTCCTTGTATTTCAACTTTAACTACTTCACCATTGTCTACAGCTTTAAGAAATTCTGAGAATATTATTGTATTGTTCCCTCTGATATTAGCTTGAGGGTTTTTAAACATATTATACAAACCAACTGTTAGAAAAACAATTACTGCCCACATTGCTAAATTTTTAATATTCATAGTATAAGATAATAATTATTATTAATTAAACAAGTGTCAAATTGCTACAAATTTTAGACTTATTACTAATTTTCTTTAGATATTAATATAGTTTCATTTACTCTTTCAATAAAACACCCTCCTAGAGTAATTTTCGAAAAAGACTTTCTATCAATTCTATCAATCAATTCATTGATATTTTTTCCTCTTACTGGATAATATTTTTCTCCTATTTTTTGCATAATTTTTGTTAAAGACCTAAAAATTATTTCATGTGCTTGATCAAAAAATTCTCTTTTTAAAATATAAGTTTTTTTTTGTTTTAAAAAAATAACATTTTTTTTCATATTTTTATCTTCATAAAATTTAATTGAACGATCAGAATCTTTTAAATTATTCATCGTTAATATAAGTTTATTTTTGTCTAAACCCTCTTTTTCTAAAGATTGTAATAAATTCCTAACTCTTATTCTTTTAAACTCTTCATTTTTATTCGAGGGATCTTTAATATAAAATTTGAAAACTTTTTTAGTTATCAATATTAAATCTTTTTTATTTAAATTTAATAATGGCCTTAAAATTTCTAAGTTTTCACTTTTATATTTGGTTCTTTTATTAAATGAAATTAACCCCTTTAATCCACTGCCTCTAGTTAATCTTATTATAAAATTTTCAACCATATCGTCTAAATGGTGTCCAACTAACAAGTTATTTATATTATTTTTTTTGCATTCTTTTACCAATAGTTGATATCTTTTTTCTCTAGCTAGTGACTGGATATTTTTTAATGGTTTTTTTCCATGCCAATTTAGTACTTTGCAATTAATATCTATTTTTTTTAAAATACTACAAACAGAATTTGCTTCTTTTGATGACTCCTTTCTAAGTTTATGATCAACCATTAAAAATATAACTTTTACTTTATTAATTAATGAAAAACATTTTGCTAAAAACGCTAAAGATAAACTATCTGGCCCTCCTGAAACAGCAACTGCTAGACTTTCTTTTGGATTTAGTAAGCTTGAAAATTCTTTATAAATTTTTAATGTTTTTTTATTACGTAGGTGACTAAGAGTTTTTTTATGATTCTTGTTTTTTACACTCAAATTTTTTAGACTCATACTTTGCTTTTTGAAGTACAGATTGATTTGCTTTTGGATATTGTTTTTCAACACCCTCAATCATTTTACAACCTTGTTGTTTTTCTCCTATCTGTACCATTGATACACCAAGTTTTAATAAATTTATAGGTGCCTTCTCGCCTTTTGGATACTTTTGGTAGCCTTCAAGATAAGCAGAAGCTGCATCTGTATATAATTGTCTAATCCTAAAAGTTTCTGCGTACCAATATTGTGCATTCCCTGCAAGCTTATGTTCTGGATTAGTTGTTACAAATTCTCTAAATGCTCTTTCAGCTGTACTATAATCTCCAACTTTTAAAAAACTAGTTGCAAATTCATATTGTTTTTCTGGTTCTTCTTTTGGAAGTATTGTCTCTTCAGCTTGAAATGTTTCGGTGACAATTGTTGATGTGGTATCTACCGATTGAATTTGTTGTGTTGTGTCACTGTTTGATGTGTCTTTATAAGAGATTGATCCAAGATCTTGAGGTTGAGAAGATCCTGGTAACTCTTCTGTCTTTTTTGTTTTTTTTTTAAAAGTTTTATCCTCTTTTTTTTCATCTGATGATAAAAAATTTTCAATTTCTTGAAATCTTAATTGGTTATCTGCCTGAACTTTTGAAAGTCTACTTGATAATTTATCTAATTTAAAATTTATCTCTTCAAATTTATTAGTAAGATCTCTAAACTGATTTTCAATTTCTGAGAGTTTAAGCAAATGTCTAGTTAGCACATCTTCTGAATTGCTGCTGAGTTTTTTATTATCACTTGAGCTTACTAAGTCTGATGAATTTGAATATACTGCTTTTTCTAAAGTTTTAATGTCTTTCTTAATCAAATCTAAAACTTCATTAATATCATGATTGTCAGCAAAAACTAAACCTGTAAATAATGTGAATGCAAATATTAACTTTATTTGAAGAATTTTTTTGTAAATTATCATGTTGGATTAAGTAGTAATTATAATGATGGCAAAAAAAAGACCCTGCCATTAGTTATAAATGAACAGGGTCTTTTAAAGAATTATTTTGATTAGTTAGCTTTAACAGTAACTGATCTTCTATTTTTAGACCAACTTAAAGGGGTTGATCCTGAATCTACTGGTCTTTCTTTTCCATAACTAATTACAGAAATTCTGTCAGAAGAAATTCCATAAGTCATTAGATAATCTTTTGCTGAATTAGCTCTTCTCTCACCTAAAGCTAAGTTATATTCTCTAGTGCCTCTTTCATCGGCATGACCTTCAAGAACTATAGTTATTTTAGAATTTTTTCTTAACCATGAAGCTTGTTTTCTTAAAGTTTCTCTTGATGCTGTTGTTAAAACTGTCTCATTTGTAGCAAAGAAAACTCTATCTTTTACACCACTTGCTAAATATTTAATTGTTTCTTTTCCAGTGTAAACATCACCTTGAGTTTGGTTGCTAACTTTTTTAGTTGCACAGGCAGTTAACACTAAACTTGCTAATACTACTAAAAAGCTATTTCTTAAAATTTTGCTTAATTTCATTTTTTGCTCCTTGATCCTTTAATTTAAATTCTACTTTTTCATATGTAATTAGATGTTTCAAGTTAAAAAATCAAGCATTTATATATCTAATTACTCAATAATGATGACCACGATGGGTCAGAGGCGTCAGTTACAGTTTTCACCTGTTTTTCGTTGTATCCAGTAAGGTCAATTGACCATAATTTTGCAGAAAAACCCTCTCCTTTAGAATTTGTCTTAGTTTCTCTGTAAAAAATTAATACTCTTCCATTTGGTGACCATGATGGTGCTTCTTGGTAATAATTTTCTGTTAACAATCTTTCTCCAGTCCCATCGGTTCTCATTACGCCTATATAAAACTTCCCTTTATGAAGTTTTGTAAAAGCAATTAAATCTCCTCGTGGTGACCAAACTGGTGTTCCATATAAACCTTTACCAAAAGAAATTCTTTTTACATTCTTACCATTACTTTTCATAACATAGATTTGTTGATATCCACTTCTATCAGAATTAAAACAAATGTACTTTCCATCAGGTGAATATGAAGGTGATGTATCAATTGATGGATGGTCAGTAACCCTTTCTACAATTCTGTTTTCTAAATCCATTGTATATATGTCTGAATTTCCATCTTTTGCAAAACTCATAATTATTTTATTGCCATCTGGAGAAAATCTTGGTGCAAAAGTCATTCCAGGAAAATCTCCTACTACCTCTTGTAATCCTGTTTCAATATCAAGCAAATAAACTCTTGGTAAATTTTTAAAGTATGAAAGATATGTTACCATCTGGTTTGTAGGGCTAAACCTTGGTGTTAAAACAAGTTCATTTCCAAGTGTTAAAAATTTATTATTAAAACCATCTTGGTCCATGATTGCTAACTTTTTTATTCTTTTAGTTTTTGGACCTTCTTCTGAAACATAAATTATTCTAGTATCAAAATATCCTTTTTCACCAGTCAAACGCTCATAAACTTTGTCAGTAATAATATGACCTACTCTTCTCCAGTTACTTGGTACAGTTGTAAAGGCAAGTGCCATCATTTCTTTTCCTGCTAACACATCCCAAAGTCTAAACTCTACTCTTAATTTTTCATCCGTAAAACTAACTTTACCAGTTATCAAAGCTTGAGCTTTTATCAAATTCCAATCTTCAAATCTTGGTTTTAAATTTGCTATATCAGGTTTTTGTAAAAATGCATTTTTATCAAGTGGATTAAATAAACCAGATTGCCTTAAATTGTTTTCTACAACTTTTGAAATCTCTGAACCTAAATTTTCAATTTTAATATTTTTTTTAAAACCTTCATTAGATTTTTTGTCTATAGATAATGGTGAAACAGCCACAGGAAGTGGGTTAAGATTTCCTCTTGTAATATCAACTTCAATTAAAGCATAAGATTTAATTGGAATTAAAATCAATAGTAATAATAATCTTAATAACATTTTATCCTTCTAACATTTCTCTTGCATCAAAATTCAATTGTATGTCTTTCCAATTCTCATATCCTGTTGTTGGAACTCTGAGTGGTTGACAAAGTTTAATAGCTCTTAATGCACTCTCAGCTAAAACTTTATAAAATCCTTGTCCAGGTTTATTCATTCTGGCATGATCAAGAATTTCTGATCTTATAATAGTACCATCTGGTTTTAATTGTAACTTAATTCTTACTAATAAATCTTCGTTGTAGGGTAATCCTAATGGAATACTCCAGCATCCAAAAATTTGGGCTTTTAAAGCATCCTCTTCATTTAAAGAAAGGCCAGTATTATCAAGATTTTTATCTTGGTCTTGAGTAACTTTGTCAGTTTTTTTTGTTGTTTCGGCAGTCTCTTCTTTTGATTTATCAATTAATGCGGCAATACTGTTTGGGTCAAATAAACTATCCTGTTCAAATTCTGAGGCTTGCTTTATTTCGTCGTCTTTTTTTTCCGGGTTTTGTTTATCTTTTTTAATTTTTTTAATTTTTTCTAATTTTTCATCTGGTAATGGCACTGAGTCAGGTTTTAATTTCTTCACTTCTTTAGGTGGGGCTTGTTCAGAAACTAGTTTTTTTTCTTTTTCTTTGACCTTCTCAATTATTTTTTTTGCTTTTGGGGCAAATGGAATATTTGTCTTATCAGTAATTTGAATTAATTCCATTGATACTATCGGAGGTAAATCAATTGGTTTTTTTGATAAAAAAGGTAAACTCAATGCTGTAACTATAACTAACAAAGTATGAAGTCCAAAAGAAATAGCAATATTTCTGTTCACTTTTTACCTTTCCTTATACGGCTCTGAAATTAATGCTACTTTTGTAAATCCAGATCCAGAAAGCATTCCCATTATCTCTAAAACTCTTCCATAATTTATAGATTTATCACCACGCACATAAATTCTTGTATCAGTTCTATTTTTTGAGACAGCTAAAATTTTTGCAATTATTTTATCATATTCAACTTTAGATTCTTGTATAAAGATTTCACCTTTTGAATTAATTGATAAAGTCAATGGTTCTAATTCCTCAGGTAAAGAGTCAGCTGAACTTTCTGGTAAATCAACCTGAACTCCAACAGTTAATAATGGTGCTGTTACCATAAATATAATCAATAGTACCAACATTACATCAACAAATGGAGTTACGTTAATTTCACTCATGGGTTCTTTTGATGAACGATTGAGTTTGAAAGCCATAATTAAATTATTGATAAAAATCGTTTAGAAAAGTTTTCTAATTTCTGAGTATATTTTTTAGAGTCACTATTAAATTTATTATAAGCAACAACTGCTGGTATTGCTGCCAACAATCCTAATGCTGTTGCAAATAAAGCTTCTGCAATACCTGGTGCAACAATTGCTAAACTTGTATTTCTTGAAATTGCAATAGATTGGAAAGAATTCATTATACCCCACACAGTTCCAAATAATCCTATAAATGGTGCGGTAGAACCTACAGTTGCTAAAAAGGTAAATCCTTTATCTATTTTAACCATTTGTTTTTCAATGTTAATTTCAAGCATACCGCTCAATCTTTCGTTTAAATTAGATTTACTTTTAGATTTTAGTAAAGTTTGCATAGAATCTTTAAATAGTGATGCCATTGGATTGTCTAAATTAGCAGGCAAACTATTATAAAAAGTTTCAGCCGATTTAGATTTCCAAAACTTTGCTTCAAATTCTTCAGCTTCTAAATTAATTTTTTTGAATAATTTAAATTTCTCAATTATTATTGCCCATGAATAAATTGAACATCCAATTAACATTAGGATTACACTTTTAACAATGAAGTCAGCTCTTAAAAATAGACTTAAAAGAGAGAAATCAGTATTTGATGCAAGTCCTGCTGCTTGAGATGTTATATCGGCTTCCATAAGTTAGATTTCACACTTAAATGTGTCATGAATTTGACCTAATTAAACTTAATTTAATCCTCTAATTTGTAGGTTTCATGAAAAAAACTAGCAATTAATATTGCATCAGCTTTATTAGAGTCTTTTTTTCTTGATAATTGGGATGCAAAATATGGAAATATCTCAATTGCTTTAGTTCTACTTGCATCTTTTTCAGAATTAATAAGATTAAAATATTTTTTCCACTTTGCTGGTCTCACAAAATACATTGGTAGTTGCATTGCAGAACATATACCTTTTAAAATTCCGAATGATTGACCAAAATTAAACATACTAGTTACTCCCTGGCCAGGCATTGCGGAAACTTGTTCTATAATTACTTTGATCTCATCTTTTTTTATATCTTTTATTCTTAATGAGATTTCATAAAAAATTTGTGCTCCATTAACTTGTTTTTTATTTTTTTTACCTTCTGCCATATTCGGCATCTCAACAACGTCAAGTATTTTGCCATCTTTAAAAAAACAAATGGATCCTGTTATTCCTGGATCTATACCGATTATAAGCATTAGTTATTTACAAAGTTTATATTTGAATAAACGCTTTGAACATCTTCATCATCCTCCAGAGACTCTAAAAAATTAATTGCACTATCTTCTTTCTCTTTTTCTACATTAACGCTATTTAGTGGTACCCACTCAATTTCAGTAGAGATAAAATTAGCTATTATTTTTTCTAACTTTTTTTTTACATTATAAATTTCATTAACCGGACACTGAACTTCATGATAATCATTATGAGAAATGCATTCGTCTGCACCAGAGTCTATTGCAAGTTCAAAAATTTGCTCATCAGATATCTCTTTTTTATCAATTTTAATAACTCCTAATTGATTAAAGTTGTGTGAAGCAGACCCTTGAGTTCCTAAATTTCCACCACTTTTTTGAAAGATAGTCCTGATATTTGATGCAGTTCTATTTTTATTATCAGTCAATGCCTCAACTATCACTGCTATTTTATCAGGGCCAAACCCCTCATATCTTAAATTTTCAAAATTAGCCTCTGTATTTATAGAAGATTTATCAATTGCTCTTTCAATATTGTCTTTAGGCATATTGGCTGATCTTGCAGCTTGAATTGCAGATCTAAGTCTTGGATTCATGTCTGGATCCTTATCGCCTAATCTTGCTGCAACACTTATTTCTTTGGACAATTTAGAAAATATTTTTGACCTTTGCTTGTCAGCTTTTCCCTTTGAATGTTTTATACTTGCCCACTTTGAATGACCTGACATAACGATTAATTAGAGTTTTTTAAATCTCCTCCATAAATAAAATTTTCAATATTTTTTGCNAATCCTGTTTCTATATCACAATCAACAATCACACCACATAAACTAGCTTGTTCTGTCGCTGGATAATGNTTGATTGATTTTTTTTTTAAAAATCTGTTAATAGAATTATCTTTATTCATNCCAATTACAGANTCATAATCTCCNCACATGCCCGCATCAGTTTGATAGGCCGTACCACCTTTTAGCACTCTNGCATCATTAGTTGGGATGTGGGTATGGGTACCAACAACAAGTGTTGCCTTACCATCAAAAATATGTCCGATAGCATTTTTTTCACTTGTAATTTCTCCATGAAAATCAACTATTAGAAAATCATAATCCTCTTTTAATTTATTATTTTTTAAAAATTTTTCTGTAGCTTCAAATACATCTTCACATTTTTTCATAAATACATTTCCCATTAGATTTAGAACTCCAACCTTCATTCCATTTTTTGCAAGAAAATACCTGAAAACCTTTTCCTGGAGAAGGTTCGTGTAAATTTTTAGGTCTAAGTAATTTATTTTCTTTTTCTATATAGGGCATTATTTCTTTTTGATCCCAAACATGATTACCTGTTGTATAACATCTACTCCACAATTAAAAAAATCTTTGCAAATTTCTTCTGTAAGTCCCACACCAGAGTCTGCTGAATTTTCTCCATTAACAACAACAAAGTTAATTTGTTTGTCTTTTATTATTGGAAGTAAACTTTTGAAAACCATTGTACGCCCAGATACTCCAACTACATCACCTAAAAAAAGAATTTTCATTTACCTACAGTATATTTATTAGTTACAATATAATCTAGTTTTTGATCATATTTATTAACAGGAACTTTATCAATTTTTTGATCTGACAATGCTAGCCTATTGTTAAAATATTTTTTTTTTGAGATAGTTTTTTAATTAGACGATCATAAAACCCCCCACCATATCCCAATCTATTTAATTTCAAATCAAAACCAACCAAAGGTACTAATAAAATTTCTGGATAAATCAAATTCTTTGCTTCTGGTTCTGGTATGCCGTATTTATTTATTTTTAATATTTCAGTAAATGACCATTGATAAAAATCCATTTGAAAATTTTTTTTAATTACTGGTAAGGAGATTTTAAAATTTTTTCTTTCAAAATTTTTTAATATTTCTAAATCATCAACTTCAAAATTTACAGGGAAATATCCTCCAATATTTTTATTATTTATTTTTTGTTTTTTAATTATATCAAAAACCTTTTTAAAATTAATTTGAATATTATTTTTATTTTTATTTTGTCTGATTTTGAGAATTTTTTCTCTTAATTTAGATTTTAACACAAATTTACTGAACTTGATTTTCTAAACTTGCTTTTTTGATAAAGTTTTCAATTTCATCTGAGGCTTCATCAATTATTTTTTCATAACTTTCTTTGTTCCTGTCTATCTCTTTTTTAAAATCTTCATGATTTTGGGATAATTGATTTAGCTCCTCTTCTTTTTTGTCCTTATATTCATAAACTAAAGATTTAAGTTCTCTAAATTTATCTGAAATATTTTTTAATTCAGTTTTTTTTTGTTCTATCTTTTTTTTTGTTTCAAAATATTCATCCATAATCTGGACAGAAGTAATTAATAAAAGTTTATTCTCACCAATGTTTCCCAAATCATTTTTTAACTTGTTGAACTTTTGATTAATATGAATTAACAATTCTTCTAAATGTTCTTCCTGTCCGTCATCACATGACAGCAGAAAGTCTTTACCATTAAATTTAATATTTACATTTGCCATTTATCTATTTCATCTAATAAGGTATCTGTTTCTTGATTTAATTCATCTATTTTCTCAGAAAATTCTGTTTCTTTTTTTTTTTCATCTGCCTTTTGTTTTTGGATATCCTCTAATTTTTGCTTAATCGTGCTGTGTTCATTCATTAAGTTTTGATATTTTTGTTCTATTTCTTTTTTTTCAATTTCTAATTGATTTTTTTGAGAGCTCAAATTTTCTAAGTTATTCTTCAATGTTGGGTTTTGTAAATTTAAACTCTTTAATTTATTGAGTGCAGAAATAAGTTTTTTTTCTTTTTCACTGTCTATTTTCATATATATATATTTATATTATTAAATTGAGTCTTCTAAGTCTAGATAGGATAATTTTTGAACAAACTACATAAAGATTTGTCAAACGCAATAAGGTTTTTGTCAATTGACGCCGTCCAAAAAGCAAATTCTGGACATCCCTGGTATGCCTATGGGCATGGCAGATGTGGCAACAGTTTTATTCAAAAACTTTCTAAAATTTAATCCAAAAAACCCTAATTGGTTAAATAGAGATAGATTTGTTTTATCTGCTGGCCACGGATCAATGCTTCTTTATTCTCTGTTGTATTTAACAGGTTATAAAAGTATTTCCTTAGAAGACATTAAAAGCTTTAGACAGCTAGACTCAATTTGTGCTGGTCATCCAGAATACCATGCTGGAACAGGTATTGAAACAACCACAGGTCCACTTGGACAAGGTATCGCAAATGCTGTTGGGTTTGCAATTGCAGAAGAGATTTTAAAAAAAAAATTTGGAAAAGAAATTTTTAATCACAAAACTTATGTAATAGCTGGAGATGGTTGTTTAATGGAGGGAATTAGTCATGAAGCAATGAGTTTAGCTGGTCACTTAAATTTGAAAAACTTGGTTGTGCTATTTGATAATAATTCTATATCAATTGATGGGCCAACCAAATTGGCTGTTTCTGATAATTTTAAAAAAAGATTTGAGAGTTATGGATGGGATTATTTTGAAATTGACGGACATAACGAAAAANCAATATATAAATCTTTAAAAAAAGTTCAAAAAGCAAAAAAACCAACTGTAATTTCTTGTAAAACTAAAATTGGTTATGGCTCACCTAACAAATCAGGCAGCGCCTCTGCCCATGGAAGTCCTTTAGGATCCGATGAAATTAAACTAGTTAGAAAAAAACTTAATTGGAAATATGAACCTTTTGAAATTCCAAAAAAAATTTTGGATATCTGGAGGGAAGCTGGAATTAATGGTAAAAATGAAGAAGATAAATGGAAAAAAAATTACAATAGGAAGAAAAAAAAAATTGAAAAATATTTTTTCAATGATTTCAAATCAATTTTTGAAAAAGAAAAAATAGAAACTCTACAAAACTTACATCCTCTTGCCTCAAGAAAAGCTTCAGAAAAAATTCTAACTTCTTTAACTAAAGTTGATTGTGCTTTAATTGGTGGCTCAGCAGATTTAGCTGGCTCAAACAATACAAAAACTAATAACCAACAAATAATTAAACCAAATAATTTTTCAGGAAATTATATTCATTATGGGGTTAGAGAGCATGCAATGAGTGGTATAATGAACGGTATTTCTCTTCATAGTAGTTTAATTCCTTACGGTGGAACTTTTTTAATATTTAGTGATTACTGCAAGCCATCAATTAGGTTGTCT
>JGI20159J14440_10002755_pt1 | contig 11670 bp, 10 predicted proteins | sample COG_09_FD_14440 | JGI IMG/M metagenome (IMG submission 14440) | reverse complement strand
TTGCCCGGCGGGCAATGAAAAAGTCTTGGACCTCGAGGAGTTTTACAATATCCGCCTCGATTGCGTTCGAAAAGAATTCCCGACCTTCAATCAGGCGCAGGGCCAGATGTATGAGGTAGTATTCCTGGCTCACAATATTTGCTACTAGTTGCTCGAGAATTCCATTCTCCAGTTGCCCGTCGGATTCAAGAAGTTCAATAACCAGGGCCATAATGAAAACCGTAGAAGCGATCAAAGCCACGATCATGGAGGCTATTATTGGAGTGATGTTTGCCCACCGCCAAGGTACGATAACCCTCTGTTCTAAGAAGATCTGCCATGGTTATCGCATTCTTGATTCCTTTTGAACTGCGGTTCATGCCACATTGTTGTGCATAGACCCCGGTGAGCAAGCAGGCTCGGGATGGGAAACACTTGGAAGTATTGTACATGTTCGCGAAACGAAGGCCATTCTCTGCCAATCGGTCGAGATGGGGTGTATTCACCTCGCCGCCGTAGCAACCGATATCGGAAAAGCCCATATCGTCCACAAGGATGAATATGATGTTTGGGCGTTGTTCAGAGAACGCTGTCGATAGAGAGACAAAAAGGGCAATAACAAGTAGTGATATCTTGGATGGGAGGTGTGCTTGTTTCATGATTGATTAAAATTCTGCATCCATTTTTCTGCTCCGAACGATAAAGGTAGGAGCGCCAAAGGCTTAGCCTACCCTGTCTTGATGCCCTTCTGCTTCTTGGCCTTGGATGTCTCAAGATGTTCCCCAATCCAAACTTTGATCAAGGACTGTCTGGGTACTCCAATACGGCTTGCTTCACGATCTAAGCGATCAATCATCCACACGGGGAAGTCGACATTCACACGCTTCTGCTCTTGACCGGGCCGAAATGCAGATGACAAATCCAAGTAGTCGTTGATATCGACTTCTCCATCATCAAAAATTTTGTCTAAATCTTTAGCTTTCACAGAGTTTCCTTTCGTTGATTCGAGCCCTTCTGACTGAAATGATTCGTATACTATTTTCTCTTGGAGTGTAAAATGCGACCCAAAGCTTTTTCTTCAAAGTCGCGATGATCGCAAAGCGATCTTCGTCATCCAATTTAGCGACAAAGCCAACACTGTCCGGATCAAACCAGAGTGCTTGAGCTTCTTCAAAATCGATACCATGCTTGTCCTTGTTTTTTTCACTTTTTGTGGGATCGTATCCAAACTCCATTTAGGTATAAAAAATATACCAAAAGAGACCATGTCAACAAAGTTTCGTTTTCTGCCCAAACGTCAAAAGTGAGGCACGGCGTCAGCCGTTGCCTCCACTTCCTTGTTCGGCATTCTTGGATTCATTGTAGGAAAGATAAACTACCGCCATTTATGATGGTCAGGGACCTCCCCTGCACGGAGTCGCTTTTTCCAAGACTGCAGTTGTTTCAGGTGCTCGTTGGCAATGCGCTTGGAATTGGTTTCGGTTCGCTCATCCGGGTTGGCCCAAAAGCGGGCCACTGCATCCAGAAAAGCGATCACGGTCTCACGCTCGCCTTTCTCGGCCAGTTCCCGAGCCAGTCGAAAATCGGGACCGAATGAGTTTAATTGCGGCGAACCCTGGCTGTCAGCCGATGCGAGCAGCCGCTTCTTCGCTTCCGCGATATCACCTTTGGAGAGGGCAATTCGTCCAAGCACTTGATTCGCATCCTCGATAGCGTTACCATAATTCCAGTCATTCTTGTATTTCGGAGCCAAGCGTGCCAGTTCACTGGCGAGTGCTTCAGCCTCTTTGACTTTCCCGTCCCGCAACGCATTCCTCGCGGCGTGTCCCAGAGCATAGAACCGCTCAACCTCATTGGTTGCTACACTTAAATCTCCCCCTAACAGTTTCATGCCGCGTTCTCGTTCCTCTGGTGACCTATCGCTTTGCTCTGCACCGGCGGGCGGCCTGGTCGAGATGTCTTGTGCTGTGACATCGTCCGCTACCGGTGGAGGCGGGGTATATCGTTTCGCAAAAGCCTCTTTGCTGATTCGGTTTAACACAAACTTATCCTTCTCCCAGCTGAGCGTGAGTTGATCGTGGCCTGTAACGATCGCCGTATATTCGGGCTTTCCTTCTTCAAACTCAAGAACGAGCGTCCTCTTGGCCTTGTCTGAGCGTTTGATGGAGAAGTGTTCGGGTGGATTCACCGCTTGGTTCCCCTGAAAATGCATCAGCATTGTTCCCGATCCAAATTCCCAGCCCAATTTAGGCATCCATCCCCGTGAGATGCGCGTAATAGTTCGATTCTCCTTCCTGGCTAACTCGTATGTCTTTTCAACATCGGGCACCCAGTAGCCTGTTAACTGAGTTTCCAGATCGGCGGCGTGAGTCTGCGTTGCCAGGAGGAGCGCGAACAGTGCGGTAAGGTGTACCTTCATAATGTTGTCTTCAGTTTTTGTTTTTCGTTAGCCCTGAGCGGGCGCGTCTTTAGTCGCGTACGCTCGAGGGNATTGTTNGGAATATGTTTTACCCAGTTCTGTTTCTCACCGTCATTCTTGAGGGCCGTTATCGGACATCCTTTTCGAGGGATCTACTACCTGATGCTCTACCTCTGATTAGTGTTGGGATGTTGAGTAAGACAGCGAGAGTTGCTCCCCAGAAAAGACTGTTTATGGCTAACAGTACAAACTCCACAGAATTGGGGATGTTCCTCGGCCATAGGGTCGTAAGCCATAGCACGGGTTGTAATACAACAACGGCCACAGAGCCTATAGGAATGTAGGCAACAACGAATGACAACAAGAAGTGGCCCCCGCCCAGAATAAGTGCGGTGATGATGAGTCGCATCTTCATTTCATGTCCATTCCAATGTTAGAGATGAGCGGCGGACCGCCAAACACGCAAAGCGGGTTTAGGACGTACGCTCCAGTTCATTGTTCGGCGGGGGTTCCCGGAAGCAAGTTCGTAGCCGATACGGGAGCGCGGATCCATGCTATTTGATGGTCTCCACTTCCCGGCCGATCTTCCATCTGGATTGCCTGATCACATTGCCGTCATTATCCCACCAGGTCTGGAGACCGTTTTTCTCTCCATCTTTGTAATTGGTTTCGTTCTTTTTCTGCCCGTTTTCATGCCATTCGGTTGAGAGGCCGTGGTATTCGCCGTCCAGGTAGTTTTTGCTATAGCACATGTTGCCATTCTCCCACCACTTGGTGACGGGGCCGTGGAACTCGCCATCCTTGCGAGTGAGTTCCGATTCCTTCTGCCCATTCTCATACCAGAGGTTCTGGAGGCCATGTTTCTTGCCGTCCCTGTAGTTGATTTCTGAATACTTCTGCCCGTTCTCATACCACATGATTTCCAGACCGTGCTGCTTGCCGTCTTTATAGTGCTCAAGGTTTTCCACTTGCCCCTTTTTACTCACCATCTTGGACCAACCGGTGTAGGGTATCAGGCCGTCATGGGTACAGAGAAGTCCCTCGTTCTCATCGTCGCCATATTCCAGATCATCGTAATCCGTGGCCTCAGCCAGAATCTTTTTGAGTGTGGTTGGGACTTCTGCGGCAGGTGCAGGGGGTGCCTGTGCGGTATCCTCCTTTTTTTGGCCGCCGCGATCAAAAAACGGCGGGAGCTTGTCCATGCGAGCTTGGAACTCCGTCATGGCAGAACCAACGTTGTTGCCAAGTTCATCGTTTTGCACGAAGGTCATAAAGAAAGTGCCAAATTTTTTACGGAAGCCCTTGGTCGAATTTTTCATTTTTTCCTCAAGGTGGGCTCTCTCCTCGTCACCTGGGGTATCTAATTTGGCCATGCGAGCGGCAATAGATTCTATCTCATCACCGATGATTGCTATTTTTTTGACAAATCCTTCACCACTTGCCTTGTCCTTGGCAGACTCAAAGGAGTCACCGAGATTGTTGAGTTGCACGATGAGTTCATCGGTCAGGCTGTAGACCGTGTCTTGCTTTTTAGCTACGACTCCGGCTGCCGGGGTTTCGGCCCCGGTTTCAGCTTCCACGGCCTTTTCCTCACTCCCTGAAGCGAGAGTTTCCAGATCGGCGGCGTGAGTCTGAATTGCCAGGATGGCCAAGAACAGAGCGACAGGGTACGTTTTCATTATTATTCTCTTTAGTTTGTTTTTGTTATGCGAACATCTAGAATCAGTTCATGAAATGGCGCAACTATTTCTTGTCACTTAAATTCTCTTGTTCGCCTCCCAGTGTCGTTAGAAGCTTGTCTGCGACCTGCTCAGCAAGCTTCTTATACCCATCCATCGTGTAATGCACATCACCTGGCTTCTTGAAATCCTCGAAAGGAAAAGCCTTGGAGAGCGAGTGCAGATCATTGATGGTTACACCGTATTCCTGCATGATCCTTGCAGCCAGATCATTATACTTTTTGTCGTCACCAACAATTCGGCCTGCTTCCTTCTCGGGGACGACGGTAGTGTGTGCCCAGATGAGTTTTGCATCAGTCTTTTTCAGACGAGTGACAAGCTTATCAAGGTTCTTCTCGTATTGCTCTAAGGTGGTGGTTATTGTGCCGTTGACCTTATCTCTTTTCCCCTGGACCTTCGACTCTGGATGGCGGTAGCAGAGATCCCACAATCCCCAGTTAAAATGAATTACATCCCATTCTATTTTCCCAATCCATTGGTCCAATTTCTTCAACCCAGTGCCTGTATGTTGAGCGTTGCCCCTGTGATGTTTAACAATCGCCTTCTCCTTCAGGAGCTGTGCCACATGGGGTGTATACCCATTTGATATTGAATCTCCAATGATTAGCACCTCGGGCAGATCGATTGCCTGTGGTGTCTCCTGACCCAAGAGTGGTTGCGGTGCGTTAGTAACTAGCAGTAATGCTCCTATGAGTAGTCTTTTCATTCTTTAATATTTCTTTTTCTATTTGGCGAACGACTGAAAATTGCTACTCCGGTGGAGCAGAGCGAAGCGGCGCGGAACCGGAGTTAGCAACTCCCAGTGGTTCTGCCCGAGTGGGGATGAAACCTGTAGCAATGCCTGTGACTGCACCACCTATAATCCAAAAAATACCAACAGGAAAACTATACGCACCAATCCAAGGTCCTAAAATCAACCAAACGCAGTAAGTCCATCCATAGCCAAAAGCACCACCCAGAAATAGTCCTATACTCGATGATAAAATTCTATTTATTAAACAATTTCTGATGAATATAAATATTCCTGAAATAATAAATACAAAGGGAGCAGAGAACACAGCATAGCTCACCCAATCTCCAGCACCAAACCAATTATTCGTGGCGAGATATAATACCACAGAAATGGCAAGTGTTGAAACACAGACAAAAGTAAGAGTTAGATAACGCATTTTCTTTTAACCCAACCATCACTCTTAAGGCGCGGCCTTAAGGTCGTTGCCTGCAGGTGGCAGAGTGGTTGCAAGAATTCTTAATTTCATCATGCGATCTTAGTAGGAAAGAGTTGCCCCCTTCTGTTTCATTTTTTTTTGCACCGGCGAGGACTGCCACCATTCCTTGGGGCCTTCCTTGACAATGTCCCGCCATGTTTTCAGAAGGAGTGCTTTAAGTTCAGCGGTTTTTACCGGCATCTCTTCAGCGAGATCGTTTTCTTCCTTCCAGTCCTTTTGGATCTTATAGAGCTGGAATTCGGTAAGCGTGTCGTTGCCAACGAGCTTCCAATCACCGACGCGCAGCGCCACGCGGTCCCCAGGCGGTGAAACATGGGTGCGCCAGAACAACGGGACTTTCCTTTCGACCGGCTTGCCGGCAAATGCGGGCACCATACTCACCCCGTCGATGGTGCGATCGACCGGCAAAGCAACCCCAACGATGTTGAGAACGGAGGTAAAAATATCCGTACCAATTACCGGGACATCGCTAACCGTGCCCACTTCAATGTGCCCTGGCCATCGCACGACACCGGGCACACGGATCCCGCCCTCATGATCGCTGCGTTTTCCGCCTCGCAAGCCACCGGTCGTTCCACCAAAGCTGGCGACCGGGCCATTATCGGAAGTGAAAAACAAAAACGTATTCTCACTCACTCCTTCTTTATCGAGCGCTTCCATCACCTGACCGAGAGCGTGATCCATCTGAGTGATATTACCCATATATTTGCTATTTTCATGCCCCTTGTAGAGAGCTTCAAACTGCGGATCGGTCGCGATCGGCGAGTGCGGCTCATGCACCCACACCGATAAAACGAAGGGCTTTGACTGATCCCGTATCTCGCTCAGCCAACGCTCAGCCTCCGACGCGACCAGTTGAGCGGAATAGCCCTCCATCTCCCCCACGGCTTCACCTTTACGGAAGAAATTATCCGGATTCCTGTGACTCGGCTCGGCATTGTTGTGGGTATACATCCAATAATCGTAGCCGTGGTCACCCGGTTGCGGGTAATCCGGGTTATTGAACTGCTGCTTCGAATTAAGATGCCATTTCCCGACATGGCAGGTCTCGTAACCGATTTCCTTCAGCAACTCCGGATAGGTGATCTCGCTGGCCCGGAGGTGGGCCTCGTGATTGCCCGAAAGATGGCGCCAGACACCGTTGCGGTAAGGCGTTCTACCAGTGAGAATAGCGGCACGCGAAGGGGAGCACACACCCGCGGCCGAATAACACTGGGTAAACTTGACTCCCTGCGAGGCCAGCTTGTCGAGGTTGGGAGTCTGGATGAGCGGATGCCCGTAGGTCGCCGAGTCGCCCCAGCCCATGTCGTCCGCAACAAAGACGACGATGTTTGGTTTGTTAGGACGGCTATCTTCAGCAGAGGCAATTTCAGTCAACAGAGATGCAACACATAACGGGAAAACGAATCGAGTTACATAACTGAAAAACGGCATATTATTATTTTGGGAAATATTCATTTATTCCTTCCTTTTTCATTCTTCCAAAGTTTGATGGCAGCCACATCGTTCTTCGCATTTAAGCCATCGGTGCTGCGTCCGCGCGAGACATCGTCTTTGAGCTGTGCTAACAGGCGTGCCGCAACTTCCAGATTCTTCTCATAGAGATTCGTCGTTTCAGCTGGATCCTCTTCCAAGTCATAGAGCTGACCCTTTAGTGCGTCGGACACTTTAGACATCTCTTTCTCATTCGGCAGAGTCCAGCCACCAGATCCTTTTGCCAAGAGGAGCTTCCACTTGCCCTGACGATAAGCGAAGTGCCCACTCACGCTGTGGTTTACAATTCCTTTGCGTGAGAATTCAACTGGCTTTCCTTTGAAGATTGGCAAAATACTTTCACTGTCTTCGCCGGCATTTGCAGGTAGTTCCTTGCCAACCAACTCGGCACAGGTCGCGAGCAGGTCTGTCTGGCAGGTAATCACATCGGACCTGCTACCGGCTTTGATGACTGCGGGCCATTTAACCAGAAATGGCACGCGGTGGCCACCTTCCCAAAGATCTGCCTTGGAGCCACGGTATTGAGCACTAGCGAAGTGGCCATGGCCTTCAAGTTGCTTAAAGTTGGCGGCTTTGGAACAACCATTATCACTCGTCACGATGAGCAAAGTATTGCCTGAAAGCCCCTGCGCTTCCAGGGCCTGAACAACTTGTCCGACGATGTCGTCGGTCTGCATCATGAAGTCGCCATACTGGCCAATACCACTTTGCCCCTGCCACTTTTGAGAAGGAACTATGGGCGTATGCGGCGATGGCAATGGCATGTAGATGAAGAAAGGCTTGTTGCTCTGATACTCGGATATGAATTGGACTGTTTCCGCCGCAAGTTTGCCCAAAACTTCAATTGCTTCAAAGTCCTCGGTCGCTGGTCCAGGGCGTTTGAACGCTTTGACATGAGTGCCTTCGCCTACCCAGTTACGATCACGGATCCACACATAAGGAGGAAAATCCAGGGACGCGGTAATACCAAACCAGGAATCAAATCCGAGATCGACTGGACCCCCTTGAATGCTGCCTTTCCAATCGATATTAGAGAGTTGGCTCGAAGGAAATGGGCCCATCTTCAGCTTCTCTCTGATGCCGCCAGCAGCTCGGGCTTGCTTACCGTCGATCGTCGCGATGTCCAGCCCCAAGTGCCACTTACCAATCATAGCAGTGGTGTAACCATTGTCACTGAGGAAACGAGGGACGGTCATTCGAGTCGTTGGAATTAGGGGCAAGCCGTAGCCATTGAGCACACCCTCCTGCAACTTTGTGCGCCAATTATAGCGACCAGTGATGATGCCGTAGCGAGTCGGTGTGCAGACTGAGGAGGTTGTGTGTGCATCGGTAAATATCATACCCTCAGCAGCGACGCGGTCCATGTGTGGCGTGGCGATTTTACCCCGCCCTGGATTCAGGCACTGCACATCGCCGTAGCCCATATCATCCGCCAAAATATAGACGATATTTGGTTGTGAATCCGCAAGTAATAAGAGTGGCAGTAACGCAGCCAGTGCACCGACTTTAAAAAGAGAGAAGGGATTTCTATTTTTCACATATCGAATGTTCTAATTGTCGCTATTTTGCGGCCGCAACATCGCTGAATTGCATGAACCCATTCTCATCGATCAGCATGAAGCAGTAGCCAGCGATATTTGCTGGAATCACCGCACTCACACTTGAACCATTTTTGCTTACCTTGGCCGGTAAACGCATTCCCGGGATAAACTCCGCTGTCACCGCATCTTTGCTACCACGTTTGTTTTTCTTTTTGCCAACCGATGGTGCGTCGCAATAAATCACAACCGCTTCCCGAATCATCGGGCCACTCGGTTGGATTGCGAGCTGTGCCTTGCGTGAGGATTTCTTGAAAGAAGCATCTCCGAGCTTAGCGACCGGTTTTTTCTTACCTGCGTAGTTTGGATTCAAATACGGAAGCTCTGCATGATTTGCGACGAGGGCTTGGTCGAGCAGTCCGCTCAGTCGATCTACTATTAAGCTATATTTAGGATTCTTCGCGAGGTCGTAGGTTTCCTCGAAGTCGTTGCGCTGACCGTCTTGGTAGAGTCGATACAGTTCGTAGTCATTCGTGAAGTATCGTTTGTAGAGTTTAAAATCTTTGCTGCGAATGGCTGACTTCATCGAGTCTTTTCCACCATGTGGATAATGCCAGAAAAGGAACTCACGTTCTTTGCCATTTTGATCGAGCACCTGAGTGCTTTTGCCTTTCAATACAGGAGTGATGTCCAAACCACTGAGCTTCGCCTCATCTTCGGCGGAGATCTCGGTGTCGGTCAGAACAAGGAATGTAGGGAAGAAATCGAGCTGATTGATCATGCCATCAAACTGAGTGCCTGCCGGGACTGTAGGACCAGCAATTACCATAGGCACGCGCACGCCGCCTTCTTCTGCATGGGTTTTGCCATATTTAAGCGGCGAATTATCCGAGAGTGTTTCTTTACCATGCCTCGTGGCCCCACCGTTGTCAGAGCTGAAGAAAATATAGGTCGTTTCGTACAGCTTCTTACCTGGGCTGCGAGGATCATCGGTTCTCTCAAGGAAATCGACCACGCGTCCAAGACTCCAGTCCACGCTGGTTACCATGGCGGCAAAGTAAGGGTTCTGTTGTCCAGGCAGGCTCATGTCTCCTGGTTTCGGGGGGAATGGTTGGCCGAGTTTATCGCAGTAATACTCAAGCAGTTCGCCATTGCGCGTCATCGCCGGCCAGTGAACCATCCAATGGCACAGATTCAGGAAGAACGGCTGATCCCCACTTTCAGCAATGAACTTGATCGCGGATTCGGTGACCTCATCGTAGGGATAGGAAATCCCTTCCGGCTTTTTCTCGCTGAATGGTGGAAACTTTTCCTTACTCAAGGGATGCTTGGGATCTTCTGCAGTCGCAAAGCCTTTGGTTCGATCCGGCACACTGCGGTGGATGCCCCGGTCTTCGTTGACGAAATCAAAACCATAGCTCGCCGATGAAAGACCAATATGCCATTTGCCGGAGTGGCCTGTACGGTAGCCGTTCGCCTTCAGCGCATCCGCAATCGTCAGGTGATTTCGATCCAACTGTCCCTCCAGGTAAGGAGGAATCAGACGCTCGGTTTTCTTGGCATCTTTTCTGTTATCTAGCGTGACGTGCGTGAAGCGTGTTTTCGCAGGATGCTGTCCTGTGAGGATCGCAGCACGCGAGGGTGAACAGGTAGGAGCGGGCGAATAAGCCTGAGTAAAGTTCATACCAGACTTTGCAAGCTTCACTAGATTCGGAGTCTCATAGGGAGTTGGTTTATCAACATCATTGAGCGGAGTCGCCTGCCATCCGAGATCATCAATGTAAAAGATAATGATGTTGGGAGTAATCTCTTCAGCCTCTTCCGCTAGAGCTACTAGGGGGAAACAGAGGCAACTGACAAGAGTAAAGGTGGTCGAAAAGATACTCAGAGAAGTTGAAGGGAGCTTAGTTTTTAATCTTCTGATGGACTTTCTCATTGAGGTTTAAATTCTAAGTAGTTAAGTTAAATGTTGTCCATTTTAAAAGGGGTATTCAAGCAATGTTTTGCTGCCCAAGCATGCCCTTTTTCTAGAATATTAAGCGTTGAGTTTTCGTACATAACCCAACCATCGTGATTAGATCATTGAGTCGGAACTTGACTCGGTAATATGCGGATTCGGAACGATAAAAAGTTTTCGTTTTTGACTGAGCGGTTTCCTGGAATGTTAAATAATTCTCCGGCAGGCAATGCGAGTGCCTTGCCTAAAAAATAAACTAATATAGAGGCTAACAATTTTTAGTTACGCTATTTCAATATTTCTCATTTCGGATAACTACCTTAATTTTTCTCAATAATTCGTAGGAATCCGATGACTCGGGACATTTTCCTTTCATTCAATTCATGCTTCACCATTGAGACCTTCCATTATCATAAACGCGGATGCTGTGGTTCTTGGGATCCGGTAATACAAAGTGAGTGGTCACGAGTAGTGTGATTGCCGATTATCTTTTCAAAATTTGTATTTCTGTAACCAAGAGTTGGTACGCTAAACACACAAATACTCGTTGCTTACCTGATCATTAGGTCAATCGTTCCCTATGTGTGCGATCATTAAAAATCTCACAATCCCTTATGTTCAAACCTATCCAGAATTACAGGAAAACCAGCCCCACTATCTTCAATAATTTATAAAGATTTATTGATAGAATCCCACCAACAATAGGTTAAATCAACTTAATACTTGGGTGCAANGGAACGATGTAAAATTGCTCGTCCGTAGCGGAATGGCCAGTGGAGTGAAGTTGGTTTTCTTCACATATGGTAGAAATTAATTGACTCAATAGAACTGTTTTTAAAATGATAACTCTTCTTTCTTTCGTAGGCTTCATCGTCTTCAAGAAGGAGGGTAATCTCAAAATTTTCGATAAACTCTTTTTTAGAATGATTGGCATTCTTATCCAGTTCTTTTCGGACTGCACTTTCTAGGTCCCTGAATATTTCTTTCAGGGGAGTATCCTGCCAGGAAATATTATCGAGTTTGATGTTTTCTGGAAGTACTCCAGGAAATCGAAGGTGTAACAATAGTTTCATAGGCAACCTGGCGACTCCCATTTCTAATTGCCCTATTTGAAATTTTTGTTGCTCAACCAATAAGCTAAGAGCCCATTTGTGCTCGTACTTTTTTTGAAGTGCTTGCTCAAATTCACTTGGGTCCATAGTCACAAAAACAGTCTTATCATGATAGAGCCAGCATCCATCGATATTACGAACGCACTGATCAACTGTTCCTTGGATAGTAAAACCAGACAGACCATTAATAGGAAATGATTGTT
>JGI20159J14440_10002745_pt1 | contig 11702 bp, 12 predicted proteins | sample COG_09_FD_14440 | JGI IMG/M metagenome (IMG submission 14440) | reverse complement strand
CCCAAGCGCCTTGCGTCTCTCGCGGATCAAAATCACCGCGTTTGTAAAGCTCAAGCGCTGCAAAAACCTGTGGACGAAACAGCTCAGGGCGCCTGCAATCATGCGACAAGGTCAGCAGCGCATTGAGCGTGTTAAAATTGCCTTGATTGACCCCAAAATCCGTTTCAAATGCCCAAAAGGCCAGTAAGACCCCAGGTGGGATCCCGTAATCACGGGACACCCTGTCAAAGGTCGCGGCGTATTTGCCCGCGTTTTTCTGTGCATGCACCAAGCGATGTTCCGAGATCAAGGCTTGAGAGAAGCTGATGAAGTCTTTTTGAAACACCCCTTGTCGGCGGTCTGCTTTGATGACCTTGGGATCTTGCGCCGCGCCATCAAAAAAGCGCGTCACCAATGGGCGCGGGTAGCCCTGTGCCAGAGCCTCTTGTTTTACGTCTTTGATAAACGATGCCCAATCTGTGCCGCAAGTGGCAGAGGCCAGGCCAGCGTAACACATTAAGGCACAGGACAAGAAGAGGCGGTGCATATCAATTCTCCAACAAAAACCCGTTGTAATTAGGCCTTTTTACAACAAAAATGCAAGGGTCATGCCCGCCACCAAAAGCGTCATCGCGCCCCAGGTCAGCCAGAGAGTTTGAATAGATTTTTCAATCTCAACCGGACCAATGTTTTTGCGGCCAGCGGCGTTGACCCAAGGAAATTTCTCGAATTTCCCCTCATAGCTGCGGGGGCCTGAGAGGCTGATATCAAGCGCATAGGCCATCGCAGCCTCGGGCCAGCCGGCATTTGGGGAGCGGTGCAATTTCGCCTCAGAGATGATAGTGCCCCAGGAGGTGCGACAGCCGGTGATCAGCCAAATTCCAAAGGCGGACAGCCGGGCGGGCGCCCAATTCAGCAGATCATCCAGCCGGGCGCAGGCCCATCCGAAGTCCCGATATGTCTCGTTCTTATACCCAATCATACTGTCCGCGGTGTTGATCATTTTATAGATAATCACCCCGGGCAAACCTGCCAGTGCGAACCAAAAAACGGGTGCTGCAATCCCATCGGAAAAATTTTCTGCCGCGCTTTCAATGGCCCCGCGGGCCACCTGCGGGGCATCCATCTGGGCTGTGTCACGTCCAACAATCATGGCCACGCTCCTGCGCCCGGCGGCAAGTGACAGCCGCAGGGATTGGGCCACGTCTTGCACATGCTGCATTAAGGATCTCTGTGCCACGAGGATTGCAGTGACCAAAATTTCAGCCAGAGGCCCAAGTTGCGCCAAAACAAGCCCGGCGAGCCCGCCTAGCCCAGCCAATCCGATGCATAAGATCACACCTTTGGGTTTTTGATGGGGTGCATGATTGAACATGCTGGTGGCGCGGGCGATGAGATTGCCCATGAGCACGGCCGGATGCGGCATGCGTGACCAGAGCCACTTTGGCTCGCCGAGCAGCGCATCCAGAACAAGGGCCAAAAACAGGGTCACAGGGCGGCCTCCAACCGCGCCCACTGCGCCTGCGGCGGCAGGCCAAGTCGGATCCATGTTGGGCTATAGGGGAAAACCCGCGTCCAGATCTTGTGTTGGGCCAAGTGGTGTTGCAGTTGCCTGGCATCCGCGACCTCATAGGTACGAAACAGCGCGCAGGCGCCCATAGGGCGGGCGTTTTGGCGCCGCATGAGCCGGTCAAGACGTTCTGCATCCGCGGCCAGCCGGGCCCGGGTTTGCTCGGCCCAAGTGGTGTCACCCAGGGCCGCGGCACCAATTTTCAACGCGATCCCAGAGACGGGCCAAGGGCCAAGCCTTTGTCGCAGAGTGTCGATCAACTCTGGATCTCCAATTGCAAACCCCAAACGCAATCCAGCCAATCCCCAAAATTTTCCAAAACTTTTCAATATTATATGGCCAGGCTGTTTGGCTTGCGCGATGTGGCTTTGCGCCGGATCGATATCGCAAAAGCTCTCGTCAATCACCGTCAGCGGCGCGGGTGTGATCTGAGTTTGGAATATGCCTGTGGGGTTGTTGGGATGGACCACAACACGGGCCACAGGAGAGGAGGGGTGTTCGTCTACGTCCCAGCCATGAAATCGAAAGGCGGCGGCGTGTTCGTTGTAGCTGCGCAGGGCGATCTCGGCTTGGCCTGCAGCTTGAAGTGCAGGAATTTGAGCGATGGCAGCAGAGCATCCCGGCACAGCCAGAACATCCGCCTGCGCTGGCACCCGCCAAAATCGCCGGGCGGCGGCACATAGCGCCGCATCTGCGCCGCTATCAGGCAGCGCCGTCCAATCATTTGGCGTCAAATCGAGGCTCGTTATCGGGTAGCTTTCCGGATTGATCCCGGTGGATAGATCAAGCCAGTCACCGCGCGCGCCGCCAAATTCTGCTGCTGCCGCGTCAAGACCGCCCCCGTGATCTCGCCCATTGCCTGCCATTAGTCCGTGTCCGGCAAAGGGGTCATGCGCGTGGTGAAATGGCCTTTCACCGCTTGTGGCCAATCGCGGTAGGGCACTTGGCCGGTTTCTGAGGCTTGATGCAGTGCCGCATAATCTACAATGGCTTGGGCATTTTCGGGGCTTGGCTCAAATGTTCCCAAGACATAAGACAGCTTTTCAGGAGCTTGCACCGCCACATTGCAGGCCCGCACGCAGCCCATCATGCAGGAGACACGCCGGGTTTTTACCCCTGCGCTTGCGGCTCTGTCTTCGATTAAGCCTGCGAATATTTCGCCATCGGTGAGGGGCTGGGTCTGTGGTGTCCAGCCCTCGCGTTTGCAGGTGTCGCAAATGGTAATCCATGACGTCATTGGGTTCTCCTGCGATTGACAGATCTTGGCGAATAGTTGCGTTGGCTGCACCAAAAACGCAAGGGCTTGGTTGCTGGTTAATCGCCGCGCCCATGGGGGGCGTTCCAGTCGATGTCTGGATTGATTGGGATGATGCGATTGGGGTTAATCGTATCATGGCTATAGTGGTAGTGGCGGATGATATGATCCATATTCACCGTCTCGGCGATGCCCTCATATTGATAGAGCTCGCGGGTATAGGCCCAAAGATTAGGATAATCTATGATGCGCTTGCGGTTGCATTTGAAATGCAGGTGATAAACGTTGTCAAAACGCAGGAGGGTTGGAAACAAGCGCCAATCGACCTCGGTGAGCCTGTCGCCCATGATATAGCGCTTGCGCGACAAGCGGTCCTCTAGCCAATCCAATGTGTCGAACAAGGGGCCAACCGCGGCATCATAGGCCGTTTGGGTGGTGGCAAATCCGCAGCGGTAAACGCCATTGTTGAGCGTGTCATAAATGCGTTGGTTGATTGGCTCCATCGCCTCGTGCAGCTCTTGGGGGCAAAAATCCATAGTATTGCCTGTCAGCCGATCAAAGGCGGAGTTGAACATGCGGATGATCTCGGAGCTCTCATTGGAGACAATGGTCTGCTGGTGCTTGTCCCAAAGAATCGGAACCGTGACGCGACCACTGATTTTTGGATCTGCACGCAGATAAATATCACGGGCAAATGGCAGGCCAAACAGTCGGTCGCCTGTTGCGCCCGGCCAGTCGCTCGCAAAGGTCCAGCCGTCAGACAACATATCAGGATGCACAACATCAACGCTGATATGTGCGGTTAAGTCTTTAATCTGTCTAAAAATTAATGTGCGATGCGCCCAGGGGCAGGCCAAGGACACATAGAGATGATAGCGTCCGCTTTCGGCCTGAAATTCGGTGCTGCCATCGGATGTGATCCAGTTGCGGAATTTTGCAGTTGAGCGCTCAAAGGCGCCTCCCGATTTTGTGGTGTCATACCAAATATCATGCCAAACACCGTCCACCAGTTGTCCCATCACCCGCTCCCCACCTGCGCTGCNTCCTGCGCGTCTACCTCAGAGCCGCGGCGCTGGAAATGGCAAAACCGCGGTTGACAGTTTGATAGAGGAGCATTCCATGGCGGATGCTTAGGAATTGACCGGCAAACCCTGCCAAATTTCCGTTAGGTTCTCTGTTGTCGCTAGAGCTGCGGCTCTTTGATCATCGGGCAAGTTCTTATAAAGGCCCTTGGTCGTGCCCCGGTGTTGCCACCGGGCAAAGTGTTTTGGCTTGGCGGTTGGGTTATGCAGAGGGCTTCTCTTTGGACTTGGAACGAATATCGCTAGAGTCCGCGAAACGTCGCTTGCGGGTGCCGGGCGGTCGGGAATCCATTTGCCCCCGGCGCTGCAATGGCTTAGCAGAGGGTCAGACGACGTCGAAGGACCGGAGAGGAGCATGGCGCTGCGTTGACCCAAACTGGGGATGCAGACCGTGATCGTCGGATGAGACCGCATAACGGATGTGCGGCGGGGCCTTTGACCTATAAGATTAAAGGACCAAGATATGACCCGGTGTCTGTTATTTTTAGCCTGTCTTCTGCCCGCGCCGGCTTGGGCGCATTTCGGGCATGTGGAGGCCATGGCAGGAGGCCATGACCATTGGGTCATTGCCGCCGCCCTTGCAGCAGCGCTTGCGGCTGGGGCTGTTGCCGCCCTGAAAGGGTCCGAAGCGCAGGACAGTGAGGGCGAAGAGCCCGAACCACAGGAGGCGTGAAATGAGTAAAATCGGTGTCATGATTTGTGGCCACGGCTCGCGCAGCCAAGCGGCCGTTGATCAATTTAGCGTGCTGGCGGAAAAACTGCCCGCCTATCTGCCGCCTGAATGGGCCGTTGAATATGGCTATTTGGAATTTGCCAACCCTGTCATCCGCGACGGGTTGGATCGGCTGCGCGCGCAGGGGTGTGACAAAATTCTGGCCGTGCCGGTATGCTCTTTGCTGCCATGCACTCCAAAAATGACATCCCGACCGTGCTGAACACCTATGCGGCCAAACATGGGATTGAGGTCAGCTATGGCCGGGAGTTGGGCGTGGATCCCAAGATGATCGCTGCGGCTGGCGGCCGTGTGCAAGAGGCGATTGCGGCGGCCAATGCGGCCCATGGCGAGGTCCCGATGCATGAGACTTGCCTTGTAGTGATTGGGCGCGGGGCATCGGATCCCGATGCCAATGGCAATGTGGCGAAAATTGCGCGTATGTTGCACGAAGGGCTTGGCTTTGGCTGGTGTGAAGTGGGCTATTCGGGCGTGACCTTCCCCCTTGTTGAACCCTGCCTGCAGCATGCAAGCAAACTTGGGTATAAGCGGATTGTTGTGTTCCCTTATTTTCTCTTTTCGGGCATTTTGATTGACCGAATTTATGGCTTTACCGATCAGGTTGCGGCGGAAAATGCTAATATCCAATTTGTGAAAGCTGGGTATTTGAACGACCATGAGCAAGTGCTAGCGACCTTTGCAGAGAGGATCACCGAGCAGGTCGGAGAAATTCCACCGCCCAATTGCGCCATGTGCAAATATCGCACGCAGGTCTTGGGATTTGAAGCTGAGGTGGGTGCGGTTCAGGAATCGCATCATCACCACGTGGAAGGTCAGGGCGCCTCAGCGCCGGGCTCGAATGTTGAGGATTGCACCCTCTGTGACAGCTTTTGCACCGGGCTGTGCCGATTGGAAAAACAGGCCAAAGGGCACGATCATCATGACCACAGCCATGACCATGACCACAGCCATGATCACAGTCACGGTCACACGCATGGACATGCCCATAGCCACGACCATGTACACGCGGAATATCCGCATGCGGATCATCCGCATGGGCCGGAAAGCGCGCGCAAGTCACCCAAGACATAAACGAACTCAATGGCGCTCCCATTGGAACCAATCGAAAGCCCCGCGCATGCGTCCTTATGAGAAAGACCCAAAGGCCATATATGCTGAAAGCTTTGCCACGGTCGCGCGGGAGGCGGATTTGACGCGCTTCCCTCACGGACTCGACAAATTGGCGACCCGGGTCATTCACGCCTGCGGCATGGTTGAGGTTGCAGATCGTTTGGCCTTCTCTGAGCAGGCCTTCCGCAAAGGTGCGGCGGCTTTGGCGGCGGGCGCACCGATCCTTTGTGATTGTGAAATGGTGGGGGCAGGGATAATCCGGCGCTATTTACCGGCCGAAAACCCTGTGATTGTCACATTGAACGATCCCTCCGTGCCCGCTTTGGCCCAAACGATCGGCAACACGCGCTCTGCTGCGGCGGTTGAGCTTTGGGCTGCGCATCTCGAAGGCGCTGTTGTGGCGATTGGAAATGCGCCTACAGCCCTGTTTCATCTGCTTGAACTTCTCGATCACGGCGCGCCAAAACCAGCTGTAATTCTTGGGTTTCCTGTTGGTTTTGTGGGTGCGGCGGAATCCAAAGCAGAACTGGCGGCAAACCCGCGCGGCTGTGACTTTGTGGCTCTACGTGGCCGGCGGGGTGGATCTGCGATTGCCTCTGCGGCGGTCAACGCATTGTCTGCGGGCCTGCCGGAGTTGGTCGCATGAGCGCTTGGCTGCACATTGTAGGTATCGGTGAGGATGGGCTGGAGGGTTTGCTGCCAGCAGCGCGCGCTGTTGTGCAATCTGCACAGGTCATTATCGGAGGTGATCGCCATCATCAGTTGGCTGGTATCACCTCTGCGGAGCGCTTGAGCTGGCCCAGCCCATTTGATGCGTTGATCTCGACATTGCAGGGGTTACGCGGCAAGCGTGTGGTGGTTTTGGCCACGGGAGATCCTCTTTGGTTTTCNGTTGGGGCGCGNATTGGCCGTGAAATCGATCCGAGCGAAATCACCTATCATCCGCAGCTCAGTGCCTTTCAGCTGGCNTCTGCGCGGATGGGCTGGTCNATGGCCGATGTGGAAACGCTAACGGTGCATGGCNGGCCGGTTGAGCAGATGATTGCGTTCATCCAACCGGATCAACGTTTGTTGATCTTGACCACGGGCGCACAAACCCCCGGTCAAATCGCTCAATTTTTGACGCAGCGCGGCTTTGGCAGCTCAAAGATGACGGTTCTGGCCGCCATGGGGGGCGACAGAGAACAACGCTTTGACGGTCTGGCAGAGAGTTGGTCCCATGAGGTGCCGCCTTTTAACACCCTTGCGGTTGACTGTGTGGCGGCGCCCGATGCGGCACTTTTGCCGCGCGTGCCGGGCCTGCCGGATGAGCTCTTTGAACATGATGGTACCATGACCAAACGAGAGGTGCGGGCGGTCACCATTGCCAAGCTGATGCCAATGCGCGGTGCGTTACTGTGGGATATTGGCACGGGTTGCGGTTCGGTGGCCGTGGAGTGGATGCGCGCCGCCCGCTACGCGCAGGCCATCGGCATTGAGCCGCGGGCGGACCGCCGCGCGATGGCCGGCCAAAATGCGCTGGCTCTTGGCACGCCCAAGCTGCAAGTGATCGAGGGGACGGCCCCGGATGCGCTTGAGGGGCTGGCAGCACCGGATGCGATTTTCATCGGCGGTGGTTTGAGCGACGCGGTGTTTGAAACGGCCTGGCAAGCGCTCAAGCCCCTGGGGCGTTTTGTGGCCAATGCGGTCACCTTAGAGAGCGAAACCGTCTTGATGGCGCTCCACGCCAAACATGGCGGGGAGCTGGTGCGCCTTTCGGTGAATCGCGCCGAACCGGTCGGGCCCTATCGTGGTTGGCGTCCCTTCATGCCTGTGACCCAATGGAGCTTGATTAAGCGATGAGTGGAATTTTATACGGCGTCGGGCTTGGCCCTGGCGACCCGGGATTGATCACTGTGAAATCAAGCCGCCTCATCTCCGGCGCAAAGGTGATCGCTTATCCGAGTTTGGCCGGTGGGAAGAGTTTTGCGCGGGCCATTGCCGCAGACCTCATTTCTCCTCAGGCGGAAGAAATTGTGATGGATGTGCCGATGACGGTTGAGCGCGCCCCGGCGCAGGCGGCCTATGACATCGGCGCAAAGAGCATCGCGGCGGCTTTGGATCGGGGCGATGATGTGATTTGCCTCTGCGAAGGAGACCCGTTCTTTTATGGAAGCTTTATGTATCTCTACGCGCGGCTTGCGGCCGACTATCAGGTGGAGGTTGTGCCCGGCGTGACCTCGATCACGGCCTGCGCGGCAAGGGCGGGGATGCCTTTGGCGGCGCGCAACGAGCGCTTGACAGTTCTGCCCGGACCCTTGCCAGCGGCAGAATTGCGCGCCCGTATCGAGGGGGCAGAAAGTGTCGTGATTATGAAGGTGGGGCGGCATTTGCCCAAAATTCGCGCGGTGATTGCGGAGTTGAACCTGACCGAAAAAGCCGCCTATATCGAGCGGGCCAGCCTGCCGGACGAATTGGTTTGCCCTTTGGCTCAGGCTCCCGAAAAAGCTCCCTATTTTTCAATGATTATCTTAACGAAAGGCGCCGATCCATGGCTCTAACCCCTGTTGTTTTGGCGCTGAATGCCTCTGGTCTTGCCGTGGCTCAGTCGATCGCGCAGGCGCTGGATGCGCCGCTGCACGGCCGTAGAGGTCGCGTGGGGCAGGCGGATGCTTTTTTTGACAATGCTTTGGATCATGCGCGTGATCTTTTCGCAGCAGGGATTCCGATTGTGGGAGTTTGTGCCAGTGGGATTTTGATCCGCGCCGTGGCCCCCCAGCTGAGCGATAAAACCCAAGAGCCACCGGTGGTTTCCGTGGCCGATGATGGATCGGTCGTCGTGCCGCTTTTGGGGGGGCATCGCGGGGCCAACCGTCTGGCGCGCAAGATTGCCGAGGCTCTGGACAGCACGGCTGCTGTGACAACGGCGGGGGATGTGTCGCTGGGTGTGTCTTTGGATGAACCACCCGAGGGTTGGGCTTTGGCCAATCCGCAAGATGCCAAGGGCGCAATGGCAGCGCTGTTATCCGGCGGCGGTGCGGCGCTCTTGGGTGCAGAGGCGGCTCAAGCGACGTGGCTGGCCGATATGCCGGCGGGTGATGCGGTGAAGCTGAGCTGTGATATGACGCCGCAAAGCGATTTGGGCCCCCATCACCTGCAATTTGCGCCGAAGCGCGTGACCATCGGGGTGGGCTGCGCACGCGATTGCCCGCCACAGGAATTGGCCGATTTGGTGCGTACGGCCCTCAATGAGGCGGGAGTTTGTGATGCGGCGGTGCACTCTATCAACACGATTTCGCTCAAAGCAGATGAGCCCGCGATCTTGGAGCTTGCCCGGCAGTTGAACGCGCCTTTGCGGCTTTTTTCCGCAGAGGCGCTGGAGGCGGAAACCCCCCGTTTGGCCACGCCCTCTGACGTGGTATTCGCCGAGGTCGGCTGTCATGGCGTGTCAGAAGGGGCGGCCTTGGCGCAGCTCGGCTCTGAGGGCAAGCTGTGGATGCAAAAGCGTAAGACCGCGCATGCGACGGTGGCGCTTGGTTTGGCGGATAGGCCCCTGTCAGATTTACGCGGCGCTGCCCGTGGTCGTCTGTCGGTGGTTGGGATTGGGCCAGGCCAGGCGGCTTGGCGCACGCCGGAGGTGTCGCGCTTGATCGCCGATGCGCAGGAGCTGGTCGGCTATGGGCTTTATATCGATCTGCTGGGCCCGCTGGCCGCAGGCAAAGAGCGCTCCGATTTCCCCTTGGGCGGTGAAGAGGCACGCTGTCGCTATGCGCTGGAACAGGCGGGGCTTGGCAAGAACGTCGCCTTGGTCTGTTCTGGGGATGCGGGCATTTATGCCATGGGCGCCTTGGTTTTTGAATTGCTGGACCGTCCAGCCGATCAAATGGGCGTGAGCGATGCGGCCCGCCGCGTGGATGTTGTTTGCTCGCCGGGGGTTTCTGCCCTGCAAGGGGCGGCGGCACGCGCTGGGGCGCCATTGGGCCATGATTTTTGTACGATATCATTGTCAGATCTGCTCACACCGCGCGCCGATATTCTGCGCCGCTTGCAAGCGGCGGCTGAGGGGGATTTTGTCATCGCCTTCTATAATCCCGTCTCCAAAACCCGACGCACGCTTTTGTCAGAGGCGCGCGATATTTTGTTGCAACATCGCCCGGCTGATACGCCGGTGATGCTGGCCAGCTCATTGGGGCGGCCTGAGGAACATATTCGCTATCGCCGCCTAGAGGATTTGCAGGTGGATGAGGTGGATATGCTGACAGTGGTGCTGATTGGCTCGTCAAATTCGCGGCTGGCGCAGTTGGGCGAAGGGCCTCGTATGTTTACCCCGCGCGGCTATGCGCGCAAGATTGATGGGGATTTGGCCCCCATGAAAGAAGGAAACGGCAGATGACAGTGTTTTTCATCGGAGCGGGGCCCGGGGATCCTGAACTTTTGACCCTGAAAGCTGCGCGGATCATTGGTGCATGTCCCGTATGCCTTTATGCCGGGTCTTTGGTGCCCGAGGAGGTTGTGGCCTGCGCGCCCAAAGATGCGCGCGTTCTGGATACGGCGCCCATGACATTAGATGAGACCCATGCGGAAATTCTGGCCGCCCATGCCAAAGGGCAGGATGTGGCGCGGGTGCATTCTGGGGATCCGTCGCTCTATGGCGCGATTGCGGAGCAAATTCGCCGCCTGCGTGCCGATGGCATTGACTATGAAATTATTCCCGGCGTGCCCGCCTATACCGCCGTTGCGGCCGCCCTGGGGCAAGAGTTGACGATTCCTGAGATTGCCCAGTCGATTGTTTTGACGCGTATGTCGATGAAGTCGACCTCCATGCCTGCGGGGGAGACCCTTGAGAATTTTGCCATCTCTGGCGCAACGCTCGCCATTCACCTCGCGATTCGCAATATGCGTGAGATTGAACGGGTTTTAATCCCGCATTACGGGGCCGATTGCCCGGTCGTGGTCGCTTACCGGGCCAGTTGGCCCGATCAGATCATCATCCGCGGCACTCTTAGCGATATTCGCAAGAAAGTGCGGGATGCGAAAATCACCCGAACGGCCTTGATCTTGGTGGGGCCTGCGCTGAAGGAACAGCAAGATTTTGTGGATTCTGCGCTCTATCATCCAGATATGGAACATGTGCTGCGCAATCGCAAAACTCCGGCGGCTTGAGCGCCTTCAAAAAACGCTTCACATTTTAGTGACTGCCTTGACCGTCGCGGTTTTCCCGCGCAGGCTATTGGTTAAGGAGATGTTAAAATGACAACATTTTTGCCGAAAGAAGTGGCGGAGGGTTTGGAAGCGGCTCGCAAGCAGGCGCTGCGGAAGAAGAGCCGATTGCGGGTGCAGGCCGGCACGGAGATTTTTACGGTTCTGAAATATTGGGACAGCGGGTTTTCAGTGGATCTGCAAGATGCGCCGCAGTTGCGCGGTCTCGTGGACCTCTACGACGGCAGCCGCCATCTGTATCAATGTTTGATCGTCGCCTCTGAGGAAGAGGGCGGGGAGATGCGCTATGAGTTCAAGCGCAACACCCGTGCCGTTGACAGCGCGCCGCTGGACTTTGAGCGGGATGCCAATAAGCCTGTGGCCTTGATTGGCCGCAGTTAACCGGGCCGGCGGCTACTGGAGATCCGAAAAAGCCTCCTGCATGGCTGCAACCGCCCGCTCGACATTGGCGCGCTGCGTGCCGATGTTAAAGCGCAGGAAGCTTTCGCCACCTGTGCCGAAGGTTGGCCCGTGGTTGACGGCGATTTTGGCCCGTTTTTGCACCCGGTCAATGGCCTCCTGTAAAGACATGCCCGTGCCAGAGACATCGACCCAAGCCAGATAGGTGGCCTCAAGATGCATGGATGTTAAGCCGGGAATGGCATTGATCCCAGCGTCGAAAATCTTGCGGTTTCCATCGAGATAGACCAGCAATTCATCCACCCATTGCGCCCCTTCTGGCGAATAGGCCGCGGTAATCATATGCAGGCCAAAGGAATTTGGGGACAGTCCGAG
>JGI20159J14440_10002741_pt1 | contig 11708 bp, 9 predicted proteins | sample COG_09_FD_14440 | JGI IMG/M metagenome (IMG submission 14440) | reverse complement strand
GGGGCGTATTCGGACGAGCACGGCCTGGAAGCGACCGTTTTGGATGTGTTCCTTCCTTTCCTTTCTCAAATAGGTGTGTTGTGGCTGACCAATAGCATTTGTCCTTCTCAGGAGCATTTCATTAGTCATCTCATGAGACAAGAGTTACATGCCGCAGTCGCTCAGTCTTCCCTTCCTAATTCAGGCGATCAGCCATCGGTTATCTTGTACTTACCCGAACGTGAAATACATGACATAAGCCTCCTTTTCGTTCATTATCTGTGTAAGACCCGCGGAGTGAAGAGTATTTTCTTAGGCTCTAATGTGCCCTTTGCAGACTTAATAGGAGTGGGAGAGCAGTTTCCAAATGCCCGATTTGTTTCATACTGCACGACGCATCCTTCCTCCAACGAGGCTGCGGCGTATGTGGATATGGTAGAAGCGGAGTTTGGGGACACACAAAATAAATTTCTCTTGGGGGGGCGAGTCTTCGAGGGCGTGCAAGGGTTATCCTGTGTGGAGACTGCCGCGAACGGTCAGGAGTTGGTAGCCAATTTGTTCGGGTAATTTGCCGGACACACCTTGTTTCGATATCCCGTATTAGCCAAAATGTTTAAACTTTTTTGATAAAAGTTAGACAAAACTTTGGAACATAGGACATTTTGTTTAATCTTTGCCTCGTAACGTTAAACAAACAGACCATGAGTTCCATTGAATTTAATAGCCTCCTCGTTGCGAATCGCTCCTTTCTAAACGGTTTCGCTTTCGGTTTTACCCGAGATTCACAAGATGCAGAAGATTTGATTCAGGACACCATGGTCAAAGCCCTGCGTTACAAGAACAACTTCAAGGAAGGAACAAACATTAAGGGATGGTTGTACACCATCATGCGAAACATCTTCATCAATAATTACAAACGAAAGAAGTTTCAAAATACCATCTTAGACACGACAGACAATCAGTATTATTTAAACTCTGGGTCGATGCAAGCTGATACGGTCACATCTGCAATCAATGAGCAAGACATCCTCAGCACCATTGAAGAGTTGAAACCAGAGTTCAAGGTCCCTTTCAAAATGTTTATGGAGGGATACCATTACGATGAGATATCAGAAGAATTATCCATCCCAATGGGTACGGTGAAGAGCCGCATTTTCCATGCCCGGCGTAAGCTGGGAGCCCAGCTCCAAGCGTTCCGGTATTGATGTTCGGGATAATTTGCCGATTTTATTGAATAGAAGCAACCAATGGTGATCTCCATTGGTTTCTTTTTTTGTGGTATACTTACCTTTTACTCCAAAGCGTCTGAAATGATTCATTTGCCTAAGTCATTCTTTTCGGGGGTTCTCTTCCTCTCTTCGGCTTTTGCCCTCATGCCGAATCAAGCAATTTCTCAACTCGAAGTTGAAACAAATTTGACGCTTGAAGAATACGTTAACGATATTCTCCTTGGCAGCGGAATCCAAGCCACGAATATCACGTACACGGGAGGGACCAACCAGCTTGGATACATGACAGGGGCTGAAGACGTGTTCTCAATCAATTCAGGATTGATCTTGAGTTGTGACGTTGCAGAAAACTTAGAATGTCCGACAGACTTTCTGACCTGCGACGGATGCTTAGGGGGTGGATTCAATGATCCTGATTTGTTGGACATTGCAAACTCTGTCCCACCCTTGATTGGCGAATCTTTTTCTGTCAATTCTGTCAATGATGGGTGTGTGCTTGAATTCGACTTTGTAGCGGCAGGTGATACAATCAGCTTTAATTATGTGTTTGGGTCTGATGAGTACGAGACCTGGATTAATACGCAATACAACGATGTTTTTGCTTTTTTCTTGAGTGGACCAGGAATCACGGGGCCATACGATAGCCCTGCAGGATTCCCAGATGGGTCAGTCAACATCGCAGGCGTTCCGGATACGGACCCGGTTCTTCCGATTACCATTTCTTCGGTAAACTCGGGTACAAACCCCGAATATTACATCGATAATCAGGGGGGGACAGATGTCTGCATCAACGGATATACCGTTCCTTTTACGGCGATGCACCCGGTTGAATGTGGAGAGACCTATCACATCAAACTAGCCATCGCAGACGGTTCAGATACAGCGCTCGAGTCCATTGTGGTCTTGGAAGAAGGCTCCTTTGAATCCAATGCGGTTGTTCAAATTGATTTGTCCATTGATGTGGGAGGACCAGATGCGAATACGATTTATGAAGATTGTGGACAAGCTACGCTGACGTTTGAGCGCCCCGTGGAGACCATTCTCGAAATTCAAGAGATGGTATACATCGATTACGGCAACAGTGTAGCGACCAATGGGGTTGACTATGGTCAGCCCCAGCCTGACGGGTCTTTGCTGCCTCTGCCGGATTCTGTGGTTTTTGAGCCTTTTGTGAGCATTGTGGAATTTGTATTGGTCGCGGATATTGATGGCATAGATGAGGGGCCTGAACTGGTGGAGATGCAAATTGAGAACGTCGCGGCTTGCAACGGAGGTGGTCTGACAACTTACTTCAGTTTTTACGTGGCGGAAGATCCGCCTCCTTTTGTGGTGGAAGATTTTTTCACGACCATATGTCAAGGGGATGAGATTGAGGTAGGCCCTGTTGTAACAGGAGGATACGGAAACTACACATTTGATTGGGATTGTCCTGAAGGGGATGATGAGGCATTATTGTTGATGGCACCTCTGGACGACTGGTCGTGTTTTGTAACAGTAGGTGACACATGTGATTTAGCCCTGAACCCTCAGACGGTCGAAGTGGCCATTGAAGTATTGGAATTTCCACCACTGGAAATCGCAATCAATGAAGAGGGGCCCATTGTTTTGGAATGCAACGGTTCGGCGGATATTAGCTCAACAGCATCAGGCGGGGATGGCGTTTATACGTACACCTGGTCGGACCAAGATGGGGCGAATCTGTGGCCTTCTTGGTGGGATCCAAGTATCCTCACGTTAAGCACTTGGGCCAACGCCGATGAGGTGTTCGTGACCTTGACGGACGGTTGTGGTTTCGAAGTAGTTGACAGCATTGAAGTTGAATACAACATCCCCTCGATTGAAATTACAGTGGATGATGAGGTGACCGTGTTGTGCAACGACCCCTTCACAGTCGCGGCTTCAGCCAGTGGCCAGGCTCCGTTTTTTTACACCTGGTTGAATGGCAACCAGTGGTTAGATTTTGACAATACGTTGAATTGGCAAACCAGCACCGATGCAACGTTAACGTTACAAGTGTCGGACAATTGCGGTCAATCCGAGGAAGCAATCGTCCAGATTACAGTTGATGCTCCTGACGTTGAAGTTTCTTTGCCTCAAAGCTTGGTCGGACCGTGTACAGAAGTTTTCGATGTCATGGCAAGCGTCACCAGCGGGTCAGGCGGCTATCAATACACATGGTATCAGAACGGAATCAACTTGAATGAATCCGGTTCGAGCATCGACGTACAACTTTCGGAGTCCAGTACGATTTCCGTGAATGTTGACGATGGATGCGGTCAAAGTGGCAGCGCGAGCGCAATGGTCACCATTGATAATCCGCCTTTGGTCATCGAGTTGGGTCCCGATGTGTACGCGAGTTGCATCGATTTCACCAACATTCCGGTGGATATTGTCAGTGGGTCGGGTGCATACGCGTATGAATGGTCAGTGAGCGGTGAGCCATACGATCAAGGTCCTGACATTACCGTTCAATCCTATGGAACGATTCCAATTTCCGTTTCGGTCACCGATGGATGCGGTGGAGCGGACGAGGACTCATTGGTGTACCACATTCCCGATATTCCGCTCGGCGTCCAAATGACTCCCTCTCAGACGATTTGCGCTGGAGATGGTATCTCATTGGAAGTGGAGGCCACTGGAGGAGAAGATGGTTTTGTGTACTTCTGGCCTACGCTTGATGCATATGGCCCGGTACAATACATCACCCCGCTGCAGTCGGCTGTTTATCCTGTTGTTGCAACAGATATTTGCGGGGATGCGATTGATACTTCTACCAATATTGAAGTTCAGTATCTGTTCAGCGACTTCGTGGCGAGCATGTCTGAGACGGATGAAAATCTTTACACGTTCCGCGCGACTCCTTCACCGGAAGAGCCATTTGATGGCGCTTATTCATATCACTGGGATTTCGGTGATGGTTCTACAGCAGATGAACCGATAACGACGCATCTCTTTGACGGTTTGAGTGATTATACGGTTTCATTGGACATCACGAGTTCGGTGGGCTGCACAAATCAAGCCTATACCGTCGTTCGCGGCCCCGTTCTTTTGTATGTGCCAACGGCATTTACGCCGAACAATGATGGAATCAACGATGGATTCAAGGTGATTGGAAGCCAAATCATGAACTATGAAATCTGGGTCATGAACCGCTGGGGCGAATTGGTTTTCCACAGCACGAGCTTAGAGGATGTATGGGTTGGGGATGTGCAAGGAGGGACGCATTATGCTGAAAATGGCATCTACAATTGGCTGATTCGCTTGAAAGGATTTAACACCGATGCGGAGGAGTATTCTGGCACGCTTCAATTGATGCGATAGTACGAATGATTCATTAAGGAGTCTTTTGGTTGGATACTTTGGGTGAATTCAAGTTCGAGATTTGTTTGAGCAAAAAAAAGACCGCTTTCAAAGCGGTCTTTTTGCGAATGGTTGGTGGATTTATTTGGCCTTGACTAAACCGAAAACAGCCAGCGCAATGGCAAGCATGTCGGGAACGGCCATTTCAGTGCTGAAGTTCATCACTGTGGAATTGCTAAACACGGTAAAGAACAAGGCCAACAAAACACCCGTGCCGATAATGTAGGCGATGAGGGCATTCTTTGCAGTATCCATTGAGCAAGACCGAATCAAGATCAGTGTGAGACCAAGCATCAAGAGTGCAGGAGAAAGTCCATAGTGAAACATGGTTGCCATTTCAAGCAGTTCAGGAGATTCGGTTGCACGTGTTTCGCCTACCATTTGCATGGCCATTGCATCAGGTGCAAAAAGCATGATGATGCCCATGAGCGCATTGTACGCGCCTAGAATTGTGAGGGTCGTTGACGTTTTCATCGAGAGAAGGATTGGTTTTTGAATGGGCAAACCTAGGAAATCAAGCTTGAAAAGTCAATTTAAATCAATGCCCAGATCAACCTTTCATTGAGTCAAGCCGTTGGCTGTCAAAAAGACTTCTTCTGCCACAGTGTTCGATAATGCTGTTTCTTTGCGACCATGAAATCTAGTTCTAATTCTTTCCGAGGACCATTTATCGTGGTTACGACGTTGTTCTTTATGTGGGGATTCATCACGGTCATGGTGGATGCTTTGGTTCCTCGTTTGAAAGACGTTTTTGAATTGACCTTACTCCAAGCGGGTCTCGTTCAATTTGCTTGGTTCGCTGCTTATGGCTTATTGAGTATTCCAGGTGGTAACCTTATAGAGCGCATTGGATACAAACGGGGAATTTTGGTTGGGTTGAGCCTTGCCGCCATGGGTTGCCTTTTGTTCTATCCCGCTGCAGCGACCCGAACCTACGGCTTGTTTTTGCTTGCTCTCTTCGTCGTAGCAGGAGGAATTACTTTGTTGCAAGTGGCTGCAAATCCTTACATCTCCGTGCTGGGCGATCCTGAGAAAGCTTCGAGTCGATTGAATCTGGCCCAAGCATTCAATTCGCTTGGAACAACCATCGCTCCAGTCGTGGCGGCTAGTTTTCTGTTGAGCGATGAAATCCTCTCGACCAAAGAACAGGTGGGCTTGTCCGTTGCAGAAATGGAGTCGTATAGAATAGCGGAGGCGGCGGCAGTTCAAGGTCCTTTCGTCTCTTTGGCATTGGGTTTTTTGCTGCTTGCTGTGCTCATTGGTGTCAGTAAACTTCCCCGAATTTTGGGTGGTAGTGTGGGAGGTGGCTTGGCCAAGGCGTGGGCGAACAAGACACTCCGATATGGAGCGCTCGGCATTTTCGTGTACGTAGGTGCTGAAGTCGCCATCGGTTCGTATATGGTTGGATACGGTTTAGAATTGGGAGTGGAATCGGTCATTCGAGAAACCTCATGGCTTTCGTCCATGGCAGCGGTTGCAGCATCCATAAGCGGCAAGACACTGGAGGGGATGGACGCGAAGGGGCTCATCGGAGCACTTCTGACGTTTTATTGGGGAGGAGCTATGATTGGCCGGTTTATCGGTTCGATTATTATGCAGAAGCTGGCGCCGCAGCGCTTGTTAGGCTTTTTTGCTCTTGGTGCTGTGTCATTGATTATTCTGAGCATGGTGACGAGTGGTGTAACAGCGATTTTAGCTTTGATCGGTGTTGGATTCTTCAATAGCATCATGTTCCCGACTATTTTCACTCTGGGGATTGGTGAGTTGGGAGACCTGAAACCATTAGGCAGCGGAATCCTTTGCACGGCTATTGTCGGGGGGGCATTCATTCCACCCGCTGTAGGTGCTTTGGCCGATGGTTTTGGCTTTGCAGTTGCCTTGGTGCTTCCTGTCCTTTGCTACATGTACATTCAGTATTTTGCTACACAAGTTGCGAAATCGTGACGTTTAGAAGGCGAATTCTTGTCTTTTAGATAAAATTCCTTAACAAAGAGGGAATCTTTTTGCACAGTGACAACTATTTGCCGAGTTTTTGTGTTCTTTCGTTGTTGAGATACTGAAACGCGTGTGCAGCGCACTAACAAACCGAAGAATGGCCCGTAAAAAGCGAGAAAAAGAACTTCAGCCGAATATCAAAGTACGACTGGATCGAAGAACTGTCATTACGGTGCGTGATCAGGAGAAATTGGCGTTTTGGAAGGAGAAATACCCCGGACTCGAAATTTTAGAGGAGTAAGCGCAAGCGCTTAACTTCTATTGCATTAAAAAAGCCGGGGAAACCCGGCTTTTTTAATGCAATGAAGTTTGAAATGCATTCAAACGAAGGGGTTTAATTCCTAAGCAACTTCGTTCTGCTTCCAGGGAGCAAATGCGAGTTGTTCGCGTCCTTTTTTCGTAAGCGTATATCCATTTTTATTCTGGAGCATGCCATCCAGGTATAGGTTGGTAATGCGCTCACCAATTCGTGCTTGCCCAACACTCAAATCCGTGTCTGCTTCGATTCGCTTCCAGAAGTTTCGCTCCAACACCGCGAGGCGGATGTGAGATTGTTGTTCTTGCTTATACGTTTGGATGATATCCAGGATCATATAATCGTACTTATCCATGGTGCTTTGATTTGGTGTAGGTTAGGGAGGCGATTCTAAGTTGTGCGTTCATGCTGTGATCTACGTTACGAACAGCCGCAAATTAGACGGCACCGTGTGCAATGCAGTCGAGAAGAGAAAGGAAATATGAACGATTTGTTAACGGTATTCAGCGGAATGTTAATTTCTTGTGAATTAACAGGTCTAAACCACCATGANTCAGNCGTTTAAGTCGATTCGGTCGTCCATGGGGATCGCACGGTCTTCCCTCCAGCTAAGTGCGTTCTGAGCAATTTCATGTAAGCTTCTCGCGAGATTTCCTTGGCTCCTAAGGATTTTAAGTGAGGATTGCTGATCTGACAATCGATAGGACCAAAACCTCGTGCTTTGGCCCAGTGCACAAGGTGGATAAAGGCAACCTTGGATGCATTGCTCTCGAGCGAAAACATACTTTCTCCAAAGAACATGCGGCCAATGCTGATTCCGTATAGGCCTCCGACTAAGCCTCCGTTTCTCCAGCATTCAAAGGAGTGGGCCAAACCTAGTTTATGAAGCCGGGAGTACGCTTGGATGATGTCCTTGGAAATCCATGTGCCTTCCGAGTTCTTGCGCACGTCAGCGCACTGTCGAATGACTTCATCAAAGGCGGTATCAATGCGAAGCTCGAATTTTTGTTGATTCAAGATATTTCGCATGCTTTTCGAAATATGCAGGTCGTCCAAGTCCAAAACCGAGCGTGTTTCAGGCGCCCACCAAAGGATGGGATCGTTTTCGCCATACCAAGGAAAAATGCCGGATTCATAGGCTGCGATTAGCCGGGCTTCCTGTAAATCACCACCGATGGCCAACAGTCCCTCCCAAGCTTCTTCCACTGGAGGAAAGGAGATGGTCGAATCGAGTTGGATGATTTTGGGGGAGCTGTTCATGGTGCAGAGCGACTGAACGAATTTATGGGCCTTTGGTGAGAAAGTCAGACTTTTGTTGGATGGAAGCGGTAAACGTAAAAATTGCTGAGTTGTTGAGGAAGGTTCTGATAGAAAAGGGGGATTCTTTCAGCAAGCTTGCGGATGAGCGCATGCCTTTTGATCGGCCGACTCCAGAAGATGCGATTCGTTCTGGGCAAAAGATTCGTCTGGCTTCGGTCGCACTTCCGGTGTTTCCTAGAGAGGGTACTTGGTGTATTTCATTGATGAAACGCACGGAATATCCAGGTGTTCACAGTGGCCAAGTTTCCATACCAGGGGGGGAGGTTGAGCCGCAAGACGGGTCGCGCTTGGAGACTGCCATTCGCGAGTTTCGAGAAGAAATGGGAGTGGAATTGCAACCGGATTTGCTGGTGGCGGGGCTTTCCGACCGTTACATTCCACCAAGCCGCTTCGCTGTATCAACATTTATTGCCGTCCTTCAAGACGAGCCGAATTGGCGAGTCGATCAGAAAGAAGTTGCAGGAGTGTTGACTATTCCCGTCAATGTGCTGCTGGAAGCAGACGCATTGCAGTCCACATCGATAGAATTTCAGCCCGGTGTAAAAGCTTCCTTACCAGCCTACCATTGGAACGGAGATGTCATTTGGGGAGCTACAGCGATCATTTTGACTGAATTTGCAATGGCATGGAGTGAAATGAAGGCGCTTCAGTAACGTATTTTTGCACCATGAGCGGAATTAACGGTTTGTTCTCAGAAAAAAAAGAGATGGCGCTGCAGTCCATTGAGGAGGCGCGTGAACGCGGCACATTGGAATGGGTGCGCCCGCTCCTCGAAGCCTATCGAGATCGTCCGGAGGAGGATGTGCGAAACGAAATTGGTGAAATGCTCGGATCCTTGAAAATATCTGAAGCTGCTTCTGTGCTTTCTGACGCGTTAGAAGACCCGGAATTTGAATCGCTTCGTGCGGATATTATCCGCTTTCTCTGGAGTTGTGGATTTCAATCAGAGGATGATTTGAGGGCTGTGGTATCCAATGCCGTAGATGGAGACTTTGCTTGTGCAATGGAGGCATTGACGTGGGTTGAAGAATTGGAACGCGCTGATGACGAGAACATCCTACTTGACTCTATTTTGCTCGTTCGTGGTGCCTTGGATGAAGAGCCGGGCGATGAACGAACACCTTTGTTTCAAGCGATGCTCTCAGCGTTGCAAGGATTGGAACGCGATCAATAAGCTCAAGTCTGGATCACCCCCGTGCTAAAGGCTTCGATTGGCGCATGATTCGCGGCTTCGATGCCCGTGCTAATCCAGTGCCTCGTATCAACAGGATCAATGATGGCATCCACCCACAATCGCGCCGCGGCATAGACCGGCGAAGTTTGCTCCTCGTAGCGGGCGGCTAAGGTGTCAAACAACTCCGCCTGTTCGTCTTTGTCTGGCTTTGCCCCGGCTTTTTTCAGCCGTGAAACTTCGATTTGTTGCAACACATTGGCAGCTTGATCTCCCCCCATCACCGCGATTTTAGCACTGGGCCAGGCGACGATAAGGCGGGGGTCATACGCCTTTCCACACATGGCATAGTTTCCCGCGCCATAACTATTTCCAACGACAACTGTGAATTTGGGAACGGTGGAGTTTGCTACGGCGTTGACCATTTTGGCGCCGTCTTTGATAATTCCTCCGTGCTCACTTCTGGATCCGACCATGAACCCCGTCACGTCCTGTAAAAAAACAAGCGGAACTCCTTTTTGATTGCAGTTCATGATGAACCGCGCGGCCTTGTCCGCACTGTCTGAATAAATGACGCCGCCAAATTGCATGCCGTCTGTTTTTGACTTGACCAACTTTCGTTGATTGGCGACAATTCCTACACTCCACCCGTCAATTCTGGCATAGCCCGTGAGGATCGTTTTTCCGTAGTCCTTCTTGTATTCTGTATAGCTGTCCTCGTCGACCAAGGCCTCGATCAGTGCACGGGCTTCATAGGGCTGTGTGCGCTCTGCGGGCAGAATCCCACAGATGGAATCGCCTGAAGGGTTGAGGGCTTTTTCGCGCCGAAAACCTGCAAGCGTGTCAGGCGCCTTCAAATGGCCCACAAGGCGCCGGATTGTGGCTAGCGCCTCTTCATCATTCTCGCACGCGTAGTCGACTACGCCACTGATGCTGCTGTGGGTATCCGCTCCACCCAAGGTTTCGTTGTCAATGTCCTCACCGATTGCAGCTTTGACCAAATAGCTGCCAGCCAGAAAAATAGATCCCGTTCCTTTGACGATCAGGGCCTCATCGCTCATGATGGGCAGGTAGGCCCCTCCTGCTACGCACGATCCCATGACAGCTGCAATTTGGGGAATGCCCATAGCGCTCATGCGCGCATTGTTTCGAAACATGCGACCAAAGTGCTCCTTGTCGGGAAAGATCTCGCTTTGCAATGGCAGGAATACGCCAGCACTGTCAACGAGATAAATGATCGGGATGCGATTCTCCATGGCGATTTCCTGCGCGCGCAAGTTCTTTTTGCCCGTGATGGGAAACCATGCACCGGCTTTAACCGTTGCGTCATTGGCGACGGCAACAACCAACCGCTTTTGGACGTGTCCGATTTGAACAACGACTCCACCGGCCGGACACCCACCGTGTTCCGCGTACATGCCTTCACCAGCTAGACCGCCCACTTCAATAGGCTTTGTTCCTTCATCAAAGAGCAAGGCGAGTCGTTCCCGTGCGGTTCGTTTCCCTTTAGCGTGTTCTTTTTCGATGCGCTTGGCACCGCCTCCTTGAGCGGCAATTTCGATTCGGTCCCGAATGGGAGCCCATGCGAGGCGCATTGCATCTTCGTTGCGATTCAACTCCAGTTCTCGGGGTGTTACAGATTGGGGCATACGGTAAAGTTAATAGGAGAAGTACCTTTGTTAAATGCAATTCGAAAAAAGCGGTCTTTTGATGATCGGGACAGTCGGTGTCACGATGGGATTGCTCATGGGGTGCAGTGCACCCGATAAGCTTGATGAAAGATTGCAAAAGGGGGACCTGATCATGCCGGTATATGCAGAAGGTTTCAGGTGGAGAACATGCGGTGGTGGGCCAGATGCGGAAGCAACATGCCTCGAAATATTGGATGGCGATAAGAAAGCAGTTTCCGTTACGGTTTATCGAGACAGTGTGCACTGGCAAAACGACGAGGCATTTGTGCCCGGTGCAGTGGTTGTGCTGGGATTAGAACAAGGCCTGACAACATTGAGCTCCACCCACGTAGCGCTGATGGAACCTTGGGATGCTAGCTTGAGCCAGTGGAAAGGCGGCGGTTTTCTCCAATATGTAGAATCTGAAGCAGCGAATAAGCGGATGCGTGATGGGGAAACAGTCGATTTTGGAGGCAATCCAGAATGGAATCACGAGGCGATGATTGCTTCTTCATTCAGGGCTTTTTGCATCTATCCATACGGCAACCCTCTTCAAGGGGAAGAATGGGCTGAGTCGCTTCCTGTGGTGCCCATATTGGAGTATGCAGAGCGAACTTCGTTGGGCAGGGCTGAATGGATGAAGGTTTTCGCGTGGATGGTGGACGATCAAGCCTTGGAACGAGCGAATGAGGCATTCGATGAAATCACGGAGCGGTACCAGCAAATTC
>JGI20159J14440_10002735_pt1 | contig 11724 bp, 6 predicted proteins | sample COG_09_FD_14440 | JGI IMG/M metagenome (IMG submission 14440) | reverse complement strand
CTGCATCGGCGCTGCCATCAATCAGCATCCCAAAACCACCGTTGACCACCTCGCCCCAGCCAACTCCGCCGCCATTGTGCAATGAGATCCACGTTGCACCTCGGAACGCGTCGCCCGCAAAATTCTGAACGGCCATGTCAGCCGTAAAGGCCGAGCCATCATAGATGTTCGACGTTTCTCGAAACGGTGAATCCGTGCCCGACACATCGTGATGATCACGGCCCAACACCACCGGTCCAGCCAAACGACCTTCGGCAATCGCATCGTTGAAGGCCTTCGCGATTTTCATTCGACCCAGCGCATCAGCGTACAAGATTCGCGCCTGCGAGCCCACCACCAATCGGTTGGCTTGAGCGCCCTTGATCCAACGAATGTTGTCGTCCATTTGCTGCTGGATTTCAGCTGGCGCCTCTTTTTTCAATTCTTCCAAGACTTGGCAAGCAATGGCGTCTGTCAACTCCAAATCTGCGGCTTCGCCACTCGCGCACACCCAACGGAAAGGTCCGAAACCATAATCAAAGCACATGGGGCCCATGATATCCTGAACATAACTCGGATACCTAAATCCCGTGCCTTCTTCGTTCATTATGTCCGCCCCGGAACGCGAAGCTTCCAACAAAAAAGCGTTGCCATAATCGAAGAAATAAGTTCCACGAGCGGTGTGTTTGTTGACCGCATCCGCATGCCTCCGCAAGGATTCTCGCACATGCTCTGCAAATTCCTCCGGCTTGTGAGCCATCATCTCATTGGATGCCTCGAATGACAGTCCCGCTGGGTAGTAACCTCCTGCCCAAGGATTGTGCAGCGAAGTTTGGTCGGAACCCAAATCAACAAACAGCTTCGAACGGTCAAACTCTTCCCAAACATCCACCACATTGCCCAGGTACGCATACGAAACCGCCTCCTTTGCTTCGACCGATTCCTTGACACGTCGCGACAATTCTTCCACATCCGTAACCACGTGATCCACCCATCCTTGCTCATGGCGCTTATACGCCGCGTCTGGATTTACCTCCGCCGTAACACTCACCACGCCAGCGATGTTTCCCGCTTTGGGTTGCGCCCCACTCATCCCGCCAAGCCCGGCCGTGACAAATAGCTTTCCGGCTGGACCTGTTCCCGTTTTATCGTTCATGCGCACGGCATTCAAAACCGTAATGGTGGTTCCATGCACGATGCCTTGAGGGCCAATGTACATGTACGAGCCCGCTGTCATTTGCCCGTATTGAGAAACGCCCATCGCATTCATCCGCTCCCAATCGTCTGGTTTCGAATAATTCGGTATCACCATTCCATTGGTCACGACCACACGGGGTGCGTCTTTGTGCGATGGAAACAATCCCATCGGATGGCCGCTGTACATGGCCAACGTCTGGTCTTCGGTCATTTGACAGAGGTACTGCATCGTCAACCGGTACTGCGCCCAGTTTTGAAAAACACCGCCGTTTCCGCCATAAGTGATGAGCTCCTCGGGGTGCTGCGCCACAGCCGGATCCAGGTTGTTTTGAATCATCAACATGATGGAAGCCGCTTGCTGGCACTTGGCAGGGTATTGCTCAATGGGACGAGCAAAAACAGGGTGCTTTGGGCGCAATCGGTACATGTATATGCGGCCATAATCCTTGAGCTCTTGTGCGAACTCCGGGGCCAAAACCGGATGTGTTTCTACAGGAAAATAACGCAGCGCGTTGCGCAGTGCCAGTTCCTTTTCTGCAGGCGTCAGAATGTCTTTCCTGACGGGTGCGTGGCTCACCTCCTCAGAACGCGGAAACGCCGCAGGCAGTTCAGCAGGAATTCCCTCTGAAATTTCCAATTGAAAGGCTTTCAGCTCATCGGGATTCATAGCAGTTGTCATGGTTTTCGAATTTTTCCGGTGCGACGATCAAACCCATAAGGACAATGTTTACAGCCGCTCTGACAACAATGACCCCGCTTGAGGTGATATTGTTCCGTAAAGACGATGAAGCCTTCAGGGCTGTAATAAAAATCTTCAGGTTCCAAATCGCTCCGCATGTTGCAAATTTACCACGTATGAATCCGACCGCAGAATTTCAAACGCAACGCGTCCGTTGGTCCGCAACGGAGGCGCATGGCACAGCATTGTGGGTGCGTCGACTGGACCTGGCACACCCCTTAGCTCCCGGCAACAAGGCCTGGAAACTGATGTACCATGTGGAGCGAGCACAGCGGCAACCGACCCCTGCGCTACTCACCTTTGGGGGAGCGTGGTCCAATCACCTGCACGCCGCAGCCGCCATTGGAGCAGATTTGGGGTTGCGAACCATCGGCGTGGTGCGAGCTACGGCGGAAGAAATCGCGCAAAACCCGACAGCTACCCTTCAGGACTGCAAGGATTTGGGCATGGAGCTCTTTCCAGTTTCTCGGGCAGAATACCGCGAAAAAGACCTCCCCTTCTTTCGGGCGTGGCTGAGAGATCGCTTCAACAATCCATGGATCGTCCCCGAAGGCGCGGGAGACGCGCTCGGAGTCATGGGGTGCAAACACCTCATCACCGCGTCTGACTTGTCCAACCCGTGGGATGCGGTGATTGTTAGCGCCGGAACCGGTGCCACCGCAGCCGGTGTATTGCTCGGCCTCCAAGAATCAGCCTCCTTGTATGTAGGAAGTGCCCTCAAAGGTGTGCAGATGGAACAACAGATGGAGGCTTTGTTGGAACGAACACTTTATGATGCATCATGGGCTTCCGAGTTGATGACGTCCGTAGAGGTTTGGAATGATGCACACACGGGAGGATTTGGCACCATCACCCCGCAAGTCAAGTGCTTTATCGAGACTTGGGAAGCTGAAACTTCCGTTCCTTTAGACGGGGTCTACACCGCCAAAACCCTTTTGCGGTTGCAGCGTCATCTTGAGACGGAAGCCCAACTTCGCGGGAAACGAATTTTGTTCTTGCATACGGGGGGATTGCAAGGCAACCGATCCTGGCGTTGAGGCTTATTGACAATTTGTCCATAGGGTGTGAAGCACATACATCGCGGGCGTAACTTTGACACTCAACAAGCGTATTTCCCGGCCCGAATGAGCGATTTCCTCCAACATGAATGCGGTATTGCAATGCTTCGATTGAAGCAACCCCTGCAATATTACATCGACAAATACGGCAGTGCATTTTACGGATTGAACAAAATGTACCTGCTGATGGAAAAGCAGCACAACCGCGGCCAAGACGGTGCTGGGCTTGCCAACATCAAATTGGATGTAGATCCCGGCAAGCGGTACATTTCGCGCGTAAGATCCGTGGATTCAAGGCCCATTCAGGACCTCTTTTCCCGCATCATGCCTCGATTTGAAGGGCTCTCCAGCGAACAGTTGAGCGACGCCTCCTTTCTGCAAGAAGAGTTGGCATTCACCGGAGAGCTGTTCTTGGCCCACCTGCGCTACGGCACCTACGGCAAAAATGAAGTCGAAAACTGCCATCCGTTTTTGCGCCAAAATAATTGGCGAACGCGCAACCTCGTAGTTGCCGGTAACTTCAACATGACCAACACGGACGAGTTATTCGATAAATTGGTAAGTCTGGGACAGCACCCGAAGGAAAAGGCAGATACGGTGACGCTTCTGGAGCGCATCGGGCACTTTCTGGATGTGGAAAACCAACGGCTGTTCGACCAATTCAAAGAGGAAGGGCTCGCCAACGAAGCCATCTCTGAGCAAATCGCACAAGAATTAAACGTCCAGACTGTTTTGCATCAAGCGGCCAACTCGCTCGACGGAGGCTATGTGATGTGCGGACTCATTGGGCACGGAGATGCCTTCGTCATGCGCGACCCCAATGGAATCCGACCGTGCTTCTGGTACGAGGACGACGAGGTCGTTGTAGTCACGAGCGAGCGGCCGGTTATTCAGACTGCTTTCAACGTCGAAACCGATGCCGTCCAGGAGCTCGCACCTGGGCACGCTCTGATCATTAAGCGCGACGGTACTGTTAGCATGCCTGAAGTAAAGTCCCCCGGTGAGCGAAAAGCCTGCAGCTTTGAGCGCATTTATTTCAGTCGCGGAAACGACCAAGACATTTACCGTGAGCGCAAAGAGTTGGGACGGCAATTGGTCCCCAAGATTCTTGAGGCCGTAGAGCACGACCTGGACAAAACAGTGTCCAGTTTCATTCCCAACACGGCCGAAGTTTGTTTTTATGGATTGATCAAAGGTTTAGAGGACTATCAAAATCAAGCCAAAATCGCTCGGATTATTGGCATGGGACCTAATCCCGATCCGGCTGAAGTGAAGCGAATTCTCGACGAGCGAGCGCGCATTGAAAAAATTGCCATCAAAGACGCGAAATTGCGGACGTTTATTACGGAAGATGCAGGTCGGGATGATCTTGTTGCGCACGTCTACGATATCGCTTACGGCACTGTCGAGCGCGGTGAGGACAACCTCGTTGTGATTGACGACAGCATCGTCCGGGGCACCACACTCAAGCGTTCCATTCTGCGCATACTCGACCGCCTCGGTCCCAAGCGCATCGTCGTCGCCTCCAGTGCTCCTCAAATTCGCTATCCTGATTGCTACGGGATCGACATGGCGCGGCTCGGCGACTTCATTGCTTTTCAGGCCGCTATTAGCCTCATCCAAGAACGAGGCCTTCAGCACATCATCGATGAAACGTATGAACGGTGCAAAACGCAAATTCAGCTCCCAAAAGAAGAGAATGTCAATCAGGTAAAAGCCATTTACGAACCCTTCACGACGGAAGAAGTCAGCGATCGCATTTCAACGCTTCTCACACCCAAGGACATGAAGTCTGAAGTCAAAGTGGTGTTCCAGTCCATTGAGGGCCTGCACGCTGCCTGTCCCAACAACACGGGGGATTGGTATTTCACCGGCAACTTTCCAACCCCTGGCGGTAACAAGGTCGTCAACCGCGCATTTGTCTACTACGTGGAGGGCCGGAAGGATCGAGCGTACTAGATCAGCGCTCGATTACAAGTTTTTTCGCAGTACCATCGGAGGTGTGAACCACGTAGGTTCCCACAGGCAATTCCGATACGTCGATGGTTTGGGCCTGAAGCCCGGGGCGAAGTACTGAGCGCTTCCACTCTCGCCCGTCCAATCCGTAAATCACCACTTCGGAAGCACTTTGAGCTCCAACCAGCGTTACCTGATTGCGGGCTGGATTCGGCAACATAGCCCAAGCTTGTGCTGCGGGCTCATCCACTCCCACCGTGTATGAGTCCATCCATACACTGTAGCTTGTTTCAGTGAAGACAGGGTCACCTGAGATGGGCGTGTCGACCGTCGAATACTGGATTAATGCTGCCAAAGTCAGCGGATACGCCGAGGAGAAAAAATAATCCCCTTCAACTTGGACTTCATAGGTGCCTAAGAAAGTTGAGTCAACCAAAACCTCACTGAGGTGCAGCCGGTAAACATTGTCATAAGTCACTTCTCCTGGAAGTGTCAACATTCCTTCAGAGAGGCATTCAGCCAACACCTGACCTGTGCGGTAAACGGTAATTCCGGCTGTACCATATTCGCAGCTGAATGTGTCTTCATGCGATTCCCCCAAAGCAAAAGGGAAGGGAAAATAGACCTCGGTATCGTCGTACGCTACAATAAGGTTGTTTTGGACACCCCCGTGGTATTCGTAGGAATCTCCATAAGAATAGTACGTCGTCTGCCCCCCCCCTTCCATGGCCACATCTGATCCAGCAAACACCTTACCGTTTGGAGTCGCCGCTACAGAAAGGATGGCTGCTGGCACAGATTCCACACCGCCGGTTGCAGCTAAGTAACTCAAGTCCCAAACTTGTCCAGTCGTGCTAGAATCCTCTCCCAAAGGCTCAAAGGCCTCCACAACTTTTTGAACGAATGACTCTCCAATCTCTGGGCTGGGCGACTGGAGTTGGGCTTGGGCACCTGCTGCTAAGAGAACAGCCACAAGGAGAGCGTAAAAAGATTTCATTTCTAAGAGATGAGATTGAGGATGATCTAGAATAGAGAGGCTAAAGTAAGGGCAAACAAAAAACGCCCCCAAAAGAGAGGCGTTTTCTTGCAAGTTTCCTTGCTCTAAGTACCCGGAGTGGGAATCGAACCCACACTCCTTGCGGAACACGAGTTTGAGTCGTGCGCGTCTACCAGTTCCGCCATCCGGGCAAGTGGACGGCAAAAATAGCAAAGGATTAGTAGCAATCTGCAATTATCTGCACGTTCTTCGCGCCGCGAAACAAATTTCCCTTCGCACACATTCATGAGCGGCATCCGAAACATCGCCATCATTGCCCACGTCGATCACGGCAAAACCACCCTCGTTGATAACATCATTTACCAATGCCAAGCCGTTGACTCACGGAAGGACAACGGTGTTCTGATTCTCGATAACAACGACCTGGAGCGCGAGCGCGGTATCACGATTTTATCCAAAAACGTCTCAGCTACTTGGAAAGACGTTAAGATCAACATCCTCGACACACCCGGTCACGCAGATTTTGGAGGAGAGGTGGAGCGCGTTTTGAAAATGGCGGATGCAGTCTTGTTGGTGGTTGATGCCTTTGAAGGGCCAATGCCCCAAACGCGATTTGTACTCGGAAAAGCCATCGAGCTCGGTTTGAAGCCGATTTTGGTGGTCAACAAGGTGGACAAAGAAAATTGCACGCCGGACATCGCCCAAGAACAAGTCTTCGATCTGATGTTCACGTTGGATGCTACCGAGGAGCAGTTGGACTTTCCGACGGTTTATGGATCCGCCAAGATGGGATGGATGGGCCCTGATTGGGAGAATCCGACAACGGACATTACCCACCTGCTGGACGTAATCCTTGAACACGTGCCTGAGGCTCCATACCGGGAAGGAACGCCGTTGCTCCAAATCACTTCGCTGGACTACTCCAAATACACCGGACGTATTGCGATCGGACGGTTGTTTCGTGGAGACCTGCACGCCAACCAAGATTATGCTCTCTGCACGGAGCACGGCATTCGAAAAGCGCGGGCCAAGGAGTTATTTGTGTTCGAAGGCTTGGGAAAGCAAAAGGTCGACCATGTTCGAAGCGGCGACCTTTGCGCAATCACCGGCATGGACGGCTTTGAAATCGGAGACACGGTCAGCGACCTGGAAAACCCAGAGGTCATGGAGCGAATTGCGGTGGATGAACCCACCATGTCTTTGCTCTTCACCATCAACACCTCGCCATTCTTGGGGCGCGACGGTGAGTTTTTGACCAGCCGGCACATCCGTGAGCGCTTGGATGCCGAATTGCAAAAGAACCTGGCGTTGCGTGTCGAACCTACCGACAGTGAAGATAAATGGAACGTCTTCGGCCGTGGCATTCTGCACCTATCCGTCCTGATCGAAACCATGCGCCGTGAAGGCTACGAAATGCAAATTGGTAAGCCGCAGGTGCTCTTCAAAGAAATTGACGGAAAAACCCATGAGCCATTCGAACACCTTGTCATCGACGTTCCCTCTGAAGTGGCCAGCAAGGCCACCGAATTGGTGATGAAGAGAAAGGGTATGCTCCAGGTCATGGAAGCCAAAGGCAACCTGCAGCATATGGAATACCGCATTCCATCCCGCGGGCTCATCGGTTTGAGAAACCAAATCTTAACCGCCACGTCTGGAGAAGCGGTGATGACCCACCGATTTGATGGATACGAGCCGCACGCGGGCGAACTCACTTCGCGCTCATTGGGTTCCTTGGTATGCAAGGAAGCTGGTCAATCCCGTGCGTTCGAAATCGACCGCCTGCAGGACCGCGGAACCTTCTTCATCGATTCCGGACAGGACATTTACGCAGGCCAAGTCATCGGCGAAAGTTCACGCGACAACGACATGGAACTCAACCTCGTCCGAGGAAAGCAACTCAACAACATGCGTTCATCCGGTGCTGACAAAAGCCTCCGTATTGCCCCCCCTCGAAAACTTTCCTTGGAGGAATACATGGAGTGGATTGGCGATGATGAATACCTGGAGGTGACTCCAAAGGCATTGCGCGTTAGAAAGATCCCTGGGTAAAAGGAGGGTTTTTAGCCCCTTCTCCTCCCTCAGGCGACTTCTCAGCGTCGGAGCGAACGGGTACTTCGCTGATTGAAATAAAAAAAGGACCATGCTTGCGCATGGTCCTTTTCGTTTGAAGTCGGAGCCGTTATCGTTGGATCATGAATCGCTTCGTGTGAGCACCATTTGTTGATCGCAGGAACAACAAGTAGGTGCCAGCAGGCCAGCCGCTCACATCGATGTTGATGTGCTGTTCACCTCGAATTCCTTCGCTTTCTTGCTTCATCAGGAACCGCCCTTGCATATCTGTAACCATCCACTGGAAGCGAACGTCCTGGTACAATTCAAAATCGAGTTGTATGGACTCACTTGCCGGGTTGGGATACAAATTGAGCATGCCAAACGGTGAAGGAGCAGCCGACAAATCAGCTTCAATCAATGGTGTCACAGGTGCGCTCCATCGTCCGCCGGAAGTACAACCTGAAATCGCAACATCATCCAAGTAGATCTGATCGTTATTGCCGGAAGCATCGCAACGGAATTGAACAACTGTATTTGCCGTAAACGGACCCGCAATGACTACCTCATCAGAATAGCTTGGGCCATTCGTGAAGTTGGATCCCGCAATGTAAGACGCGACGGTAGTGAAGCTTCCCCCTCCATTCGTGGAATACTCGAGCACAAAATCCTCGCCGTTTTCCATGCTTTTGGCTACAAAGCCAAAACCAACCGTCAATTCTTCATAGCCCGACAAATCAAGGTCATCTGTGTACGTCACGGACGTAGAGGTGTTGTCGCGTATGCGCACACAATACGTTCCGTTGGCATAATTTCGGTCTCTTCGATTCCTTCTGCAATCCGATCCACCGTCGTTCCAAATTCCCCATCCACTCTCGAAGTCCTCAACGTCGATATCTCCATACGAACAAGGGCCTGTCTCACACGGTTCACAATCAGGTCCTCCGCAATCAATCCCTGTCTCTTCTCCATTCTGGATGCCATCATCGCACGTAGGGCATGCCGCACAGTCGCCGCCGCAGTCCACGCCCGTCTCGTTACCGTTCTGAAGGCCGTCGTCACACGTAGGGCATGCCGCACAGTCGCCGCCGCAGTCTATGCCCGTCTCGTTGCCATTCTGGATGCCATCATCGCACGTAGGGCATGCCGCACAGTCGCCGCCACAGTCTACGCCCGTCTCGTTACCGTTTTGGACGCCGTCGTCGCACGTAGGGCATGCCGCACAATCGCCGCCGCAGTCCACGCCCGTCTCGTTGCCATTCTGGATGCCGTCGTCGCACGTGATGCACGCCGCACAGTCGCCACCGCAGTCTACGCCCGTCTCGTTACCGTTTTGGACGCCGTCGTCGCACGTAGGGCATGCCGCACAATCGCCGCCGCAGTCCACGCCCGTCTCGTTGCCATTCTGGATGCCGTCGTCGCACGTAGGGTCGGGGCCGTTATCCACAGAAATACAGAAGTTACCTGAAGAAGTGCTGTTAAAGGAAGCACCAGAGGCCAATTCATTGCCATACTCATCTGTAACGACGTAGGAGCCTTCACCATATTGACAGCACAAGCCATCCCCATAACTATCAAACACCGTCACGGTATAGCAACCCTCAGGCAGGCATTGTGTGATGTTCAACGTCGACATCTGTGGCTGTGAACCATACGTTCCTCCTGATGCGACGACTTCTCCTGACCCAACTATTTCCCATGAAGTTTCAGAAGGATAGTTGTCAAAATTCAACGTCATCGTGACATCAACTCCATCACAGACACACGGCTCGCAATTCGAACCTCCGCAATCAATACCTTCTTCGTCCCCATTTTGGATGCCGTCATCACACGTTGGCGCTACCACATCACCGCAAGCGGACGAATTCAATAAACTTGATCGATAGCCCCCACTTTCAAACAGCGCCCTCATCCTGTTGCGCTGACCAACTGTGTACAAATTCATGCAAGCATCATCCGAATAATCCATGTAATTCTGAACCATGTCCACAGAACCACATGCCGAACTACCCACATCGCAGCCATAGTTCGCTGCATTTGAAGTTGGGGTATCCGATACAAAATCGTCCACACTGCAGCTCCCATCTCCCCAAATGTGCCGCAAGTTCAGCCAGTGGCCCACCTCATGTGTCGCAGTTCGGCCCAAATCAAAAGGAGCGCTCGCCGTACCCACTGTTCCGAAATACTGATAATCGATGACAATTCCATCCGTGCTTGCCGCCCCGCCCGGAAACTGAGCATAGCCCAAGATTCCGCCGCTGATGTCACATACCCAAATGTTCAAATAGTCCGATGTAGGCCACGCGTCTGCACCTCCAGAACTTGAAAATTTCATTTGGTCATTCGTACCGAACGCGCTCACCGATGTCGAAGTGCGCACAATTCCTGTTGTGGCATTCCCGAATGGATCTGACGTCGCCATGCAAAACTCGATTTCCGAGTCAGTCGCTTGAGACCATGTATCGTCCGCGTCTGAATTGGTTCGTCGAAAATCTTCGTTCAAAACGTCAATTTGAGACAGCACCTGCGCATCTGAGATGTTCTCTGTTGAATTATTGTAGATCACATGAACGACAACAGGTATGTTCACTACCCCATTGACTTCTCTCACGCCAGAGTTTTCAATGTTCATGAAATGAGCTTCGATTTGCTCCATCTTCATTTCCATCTTCGGATCCTCTTCCAGCTGTGATTCCAGCACATCCATTGTGCCACAATTTCGCTGAGCAGACAATGAAACGGATAAAATTAGTGCAAGCGAGAGGATGGCTAACGGCAGGGTTCTTTTGTTCATAATCAAAAAGCGTTTGGATTGATGAAATTAAATCCAAAAAGCAATACAGATCACAATTACTCGCCGAAAAATCTAAATTCAGTGAGAAAGGCCCCTAATAGCTCTATCGAGAGCTATCAATGGACGTCTTGTAATCAGAATAGAATCGTTCAATGTTCAAGGCGAGTTTTCGGTCCACGTCTCTCAAGTCCTGCCAAGTAAGAGTCATCGGCAGAAAGGCCTGACGCACTCTCCGTAAGTATACCATCGGCGACGTCTTGGCTGCTCTCCGCAAACTGAGAACTCGTGTTTTAGATGAGTTCACTGTGCTAGATAATTCATCAATCCCAAGACGAAGGTCTGACGCACTCAGGTTGTGCCCCGCGTCATTCAAAATCAATAAAATGTTGGGATTCAAGTCTTCTAGAGTCCAGTGATAGTCCGCGCGGTCAAAAGCTAAACGATTCCAGTAGTACCAGTGTAGCATGGCATCATGAAGCCGGTTCTTGGGTTTAACATTATGCGCGCCAGAGCGCCGAATAAAGCTTTGCGATTGTTTATTGAAAGTCATCAGGCTGGGAATGGTCTTCAAAGGGTCCCTAATTTGTTGACCAATTAAATACGGATCTGATTCGAGGTCTTCCCAATCTAACCCGTCAAACGCCTCAAACTTTGTTGTCAAATACCAGGAAGACACCCCATCCTTTCCCATCCTTTCGTGCCCTACATCAATGCCACATTGCTTGAGTAACATGGAGGTATACGCGGTTCCAGACCTTCCAGTTCCAATAATGATAATCCGCTTCTTCTGCATCAGCAGTTTATTAGTTCTTGTTCTCGCCTCAACAACCACCTTTTCCGCTCTATCAAACTAGTTTGGGATGCGTTACCTCTGTGGACGCGGCACTTCTGTGCTGGTTGAATCCCTTTGAAAATTCTTATCGGCGGTTGAGCGTATTCGGCACGAAGCAATAAC
>JGI20159J14440_10002727_pt1 | contig 11738 bp, 8 predicted proteins | sample COG_09_FD_14440 | JGI IMG/M metagenome (IMG submission 14440) | reverse complement strand
GGCGCGCTGGCGCAGAGGGTTATAGAGTTGCCCGTGCTGAGAGCGGCAGCCATGGGCGTGACCAAGCCCAGGAGGGGATGTTGATCTGAACAAAGAGCTGCAATCGCCCCCACGGGTTCACGCATGGCCAAAGCCACTGCGCGCATCGGTACAGATTTGGCCCGGCCTTCGAATTTATCGGCCCAAGCGGCATAGGTGAATAAGACATCGACCGCCGCACGCACTTCTTCAGCGCCTGTGGTCAAGCCCGTCATCGCGTCCAAGCGCTCAGCAAACCTATTGGTTTGGGCCGCGAGATTTTCGGCGAGGTAATAGAGAATTTGTGCCCGCAAGTGACCGGTGGTTTTGCCCCAGCCGCAGGCCAATTGCGCTTGCACGGCGTTGCGGATGTCCTTGCGATTGGCGATGGGCGCGTGGCCGAGCAGTTGCCCTTTGGGGCCAAAAAACGCTTGGCTATAGCCTCCGTCCGGCCGGGCCTGTTTGCCACCGATAAAGAGTTTCGCGGTTCGATCAATATCATCGGCAGCGGCACCTTGTCCGGTGAAAGGCGTCACTTGGGCCGGCTCGGGCAAGGGCTGTCTTGGCTTGCTATAGGCTTGCAACCCTTCCCAGCCGCCTTCGCGGCCAAATCCACTTTCGCGCGTGCCGCCAAACCCGGCTGCAGCGTCAAATAGATTGGTCGCATTGACCCAGACCACACCGGCCACGAGCTTAGGGGCGATTTCCAGCGCAAGATTGATGTTTTCGGTCCAGAGCGTCGCTGCCAAACCGTATTTGCTGTTGTTGGCAATCTCCACGGCCTCTGCCGGGGTGCGGAAGGTGGTTGAGACCAGCACGGGACCAAAGATCTCTTCCTGCATAAGGGTATCGGCTGGATGCAACCCGGTGATCAAAGTGGGCGGGTAAAAACAGCCCTCTGGCACGGGCGTTTGGGCGTGATAGGTCTGCCCAGCTGTATTGGCCTGCACCAGCGCTTGGATCTGCTGAAGTTGAATGGGATCAACAATTGCCCCGACATCTATGGATTTATCGAGCGGGTCGCCGATGCGTAATTTATCCATCCGCGCCTTTAAACGGTTGTGAAAATCATCGGCAATGGCTTCATGAATGAGCAAGCGCGACCCGGCGCAGCAGACCTGACCTTGGTTGAACCAGATCGCATCCACGAGCCCTTCGACGGCGCTGTCGATATCGGCGTCATCAAAGACAATATAGGGAGATTTTCCGCCCAATTCGAGGGTGAGGGATTTGCCACTGCCGGCCGTTGCCTCTTGAATTTGCCGCCCGACCGAGGTTGAGCCGGTGAAGGCGATTTTGTCCACAGTCGCATCGACCAATGCGGCGCCTGTGCTGCCGTCCCCAGTTACGATATTCACCACACCTGGGGGCACGCCGGCCTGGCTGCAAATATCGGCGAAGATCATGGCTGTCATCGGCGTATATTCGGCGGGCTTGAGGACAACCGTATTGCCCATCGCCAAGGCGGGTGCAATTTTCCAAGCGAGCATGAGAAGCGGGAAATTCCACGGGATAATTTGCCCGCAGACACCCAAAGCCACGCGATCCGATAGGGCCGAGGGCATCAATTGTGCATGGCCGGCGTGATGGTAAAAATGTCGAATGGCGAGAGGGATATCAATGTCCCGGCTTTCACGGATGGGCTTGCCATTGTCCAAAGATTCCATCACGGCGAGCAATCTTGCGTGTTTTTGCATCAAACGTGCGAGGGCATAGAGCACGCGGGCGCGCGCCGGCCCCCCTGCTTTTTGCCAGTCAGGTTGCGCAGCTCTGGCGCTCTGCACCGCCTCTGTCACCTCATCTTTTGTGCACAGGGTCATGCCTGCAAGCTTCTCGCCTGTCGCAGGATTGCGAATGGCCAGATCGTCCCGCGCAGGCGCGAAGACGCCATTGACATAAGGGCCAATAAGGCCGCCGTGATTGGCAATCCACTGAAGCGCTACGCTGCGATCTTCAGGGGCTGTGCCATACTCCATTGTGTCAAAAATTGTTTCAATAGGCATCGGATTATCCAATCGGGTGACGGTGATTGGCAGAATATCCGCCAGTGAGGTGATGTTCGAGCTGGCGTTCAATATCACCGAGCAAAGAGGAGGCGCCAAAGCGGAACAGATCGGGGCGCAACCAGCGGTCGCCCAGTTCTTCTTTGATCAAAGCCAGATAGGTGATGGCGTCTTTTGCCTTTGAGATCCCGCCCGCTGGTTTATAGCCGACCCGAAAACCTGTGCGATTATAATAGGCACGGATGGCGCGCAGCATGACCAAAGTCACCGGCAGGGTCGCATTCACGCTTTCCTTGCCCGTCGAGGTTTTGATGAAATCAGCTCCGGCCATCATGCAGATTAAGCTGGCACGTCCAACATTGCGCAGGCTGCCAAGCTCACCAGTGGCAAGAATGGCCTTCACATGCGCATCACCGCAGGCCGTTCTGAAGGCGGCCATTTCATCATAGAGAGCTTGCCAATTTTGGGTCAAAACATGGCGGCGCGAGATGACGATGTCAATTTCCGAGGCCCCGGCTTTTACACTCTCGCGGATTTCCTCAATGCGAAGATGCAGCGGCGATAGGCCCGCGGGAAAGCCGGTACTGACGGCGGCCACGGGAATGCCGCTGCCCTGCAATGCGGTCACTGCGGTCTCAATCATATCATGGTAAACGCAGACCGCTCCGGTGGTCAGATGCGGCAGGCCGATCTGTTGCAAAATATCTTGACGTACCGGCTGGCGGGCTTTGGCGCAGAGACGTTTGACCCGGCCCGCAGTATCATCGCCCGACAGGGTGGTAAGATCAATGCAGCTGATTGCCCGCGCGAGCCAAGCGGCTTGATGATCTTTTTTGACAGAGCGCCGTCCCGGCAGGCTGGCGCAGCGCCTTTCAATGGCGGAGGTATTGGCCTGAACCGAGAGTGCCCAATCCAAATCAAGCGGCAATCCGGGATTGCGCGGCTCGAGTGTCTGAGGCAACTGCGTTCCTGTCGTCGTAATTTGTTCCATAACGCTTGTGTGCATGGGATTGCATTGCAATTCAAGCATTCTAGCGCGTGACAATCGCCTTCTGCCGCGATAATTGCTGCGAAACGATATAAAGGTGAGCCTATGTCTTTCGACCGATCTGTAAAAATTGCACCCTCAATCCTCTCTGCGGATTTTGCCAACTTTGGAGAAGAAATCCGCTGTGTTGAGGCAGAAGGCGCCGATTGGATTCATGTCGACGTCATGGATGGGCATTTTGTGCCTAATATCACATTTGGCCCAGCAACCTGTGCCGCGATCCGGCCGCATATCAAAACGGTGATGGATGTGCATTTGATGATTGCTCCGGTTGATCCGTATATCGAGGCATTTGCCGAGGCCGGTGCGGATGTGATTACCGCCCATGTCGAAGCTGGCGCGCATATTCACCGCAGCCTGCAAGCGATCCGAGCCACGGGCGCCAAGGCCGGGGTGGCGCTTAATCCTGGCACGCCCGCCGGCGCAGTTGAGCATTTGCTTGATATTGTGGATTTGGTCTGTGTGATGACTGTGAATCCCGGTTTTGGCGGGCAGTCGTTTATCCCACTAGAAAGTAAAGTGGCGCAATTGCGGGCGATGATTGGCGACCGACCCATCCATATTGAGATTGACGGGGGTGTCACACCGCTGACCGCGCCAGGGTTGATTCGTGCGGGGGCCGATGTCTTGGTGGCAGGTTCAGCTGTTTTCAAAGGTGGCTCAGTGGCAAATCCCGCACCCTATGGTGAGAACATACGAGCGATCCGCGCGGCGATTTAGGATCCACGCCAGCGATCTTTAGCTCTGAAAAAATACAAACTGATCGATGTCTGCGGCGTCATAATTGGCGATGCGAAATTCTGCGGCGGCACTGATGAGGGTGGCTTGCGCGGGGCCAGAAGTGGGCGTTTGGTCAGAGCCCTCATCGAGCGGCCCCTGGATGTTCTGCAACGCCAGCGTATCGATCGTGGCCTCAAGCTCTGTGGCAAGCGGCATGCCTTGGGGGACAAAAACAAAACTGTCACTGCTGGCTGTGGCTGCCGTTTGGCCTGCCATTTGCTGTGCGGCATAAACCGCCGCAGCTGTGTGGGTTTGCACGGCCCAATTATGCTGGCCTGTCAGGCCGGTGGTAAGTGATTGGTGCGACATGGTGAAATTTGTTTCGGCCGCGAGGGTGGCGCTGAGGTCGGTTTGGGGCAGGGCGATGACATTGGCGTTGGTGAAATCTGTGGCAGACAGGCTAAGGCCATTGGCGCTGTCCACCACGAGCTGTTCATTGTTGAAACTTAAAATTGCTCCGGTTGCTGTGCTGGTCACGGTCAATTGTTGGACATGGGTGAAGCCGGCCCAATGGGACAGGTCCAAGTGATCCTGCCCAAGCTCAAAATCGGTAATGCGATCGGTGCCACCATCCCCAATCAACATGAATGTGTCCGCTCCAGTTCCGCCTGTGAGCTGATCCACGCCCGCCCCATCGCGCAGCAGGTCATCTCCTGCGCCGCCATTGAGGGCTTGCCCGGTATCCTGTGCAAATAAAACATCGGCCTGTGCGCTGGACGTTGTGCTCAGGCTGAGGGTGAAATGACCTATGCCCGCCTCCGATCCCGAGACGGTGAACAATTGAACGTCACCGCCAATGATGTCGACATAGATATCTGTAATGCTGTTGATCGGTGTGTTGAGTTGATCGGCGATGGTGTCAAGATGTACGAGCTGCCCATCGTCCGAAAACCGAAACAACGACAGGCCGCTGTCTTGTCCCGCAGCGATGACATAGGCATTTCCTTGATGGGTGAAGCTCTCCAGAACCTGGGCCCCTTGGAATCGCGTATTGAGACTGTCTGCCACCTGATCCACTGGCGACAAGACACCCGCAGAATCTAGGGTCAGGACGGTTAAGGACCCTGTGCCCGCACTGGCCAGGACAATGTAGCTTTGTCCTTGGACTGAGACCGTGGCCATATCCTGCGGTGTGGCAATGAGCAAAAATTGCTGTGCGCCCAAAGTGGACGCGGGCGACAAGGTGCCGTTGGAGGAGACAGCATAGGCGGTGATGCTATGATTGCTGGCGGAGGCGGCCAAAACGAAGCTATTGCTGCCTTGGGTTACGACGCTCAGCGCGGAAATTTGGTTGGTGAATGCGGCCTGCTGGCTGGCCACTTGGTTTTGCTCCACCATCGTCCCGTTGCTGGCGACTTGAAAGGTGGCCAATCCATTGCCGGTCGTGTCTGCGAGCACCACAAGGCCCGTTCCGCCGGTCTGCAGATGTACCGCCTCAAAGCGATCTGAATATCGGCCTGAATTGCCCGAATGCAGGGTTAACGAACTGTCGGATCTGCTGTTGAGTACAGCGGTCAAATCTTGATCCGAAATTGAGATCACGCGCCCGCCAAGGGCCACATTCTGGGAGGGAGCCGTGGCACTCATTGGCACGCTGTGGGCAAGGGTGGCGGTCTGATTGGCGCCGGTTGTGAGCGTCACAACACCCTGCCCACCATCGCTGGCGAGGGTAATCTGTCCATTATGTTCGTAAAATCGCGCATCCCCAAGCGGGTTGTTCAGGATGGATCCCGAAATTGCCCCATTAAACTGAAAGCTTCCCACAACAGGTCTCCAAAATGCGCTTGGCAGCTTTCTCACAGGTAAATATTAATGAGATCTTATCCTCTGGTTTCAAATGTGAACAATTTAGTTGAAATCCAAACGGCTGCATTTCGGGGATCCTCCTCTTGACCCGAGGGGCGTTTGCGGCCTTTGTGCAGGACAGACAGAAGGAGCAGACAATGGCATGGGAATTTTGGGTCGATCGCGGAGGCACGTTCACGGATATCGTGGCGCAAGATCCGGCTGGCGTGCTTCACAGTCACAAGCTTTTGTCTGAAAACCCAGAGCAATACATTGATGCCGCTGTCGCTGGAATACGTCACATACTCGCCGATACAGAGCTGGAAGAGGCCGATATTGCCGCGGTGAAGATGGGCACAACTGTGGCCACCAATGCTTTGTTGGAACGTAAGGGCGCAAGAGTGCTTTTGATGATCACTGAGGGTTTTGGGGATCTGCTTGAAATCGGATATCAGACCCGCCCCGATCTGTTTGCCATGCAAATTTCGCGCCCAGAGTTGCTTTATGACAGCGTTGTCGAGGTGTCCGAGCGCCTTGATGCGGCCGGTACAGTTCTGACACCCTTGGACCTGTCCCGCGCGCGCGCTGATATGGAGGCGGCCCGTGCGGCGGGGATCGTCCATCGCAATCGCGCTGCTGCATGCCTATCTGAATCCGGTGCATGAGCAGCAATTGGCACAGTTGGCCGCCGAGCTTGGCTTTACGCAAGTCTCGACCTCCCATGAGGTCTCTGGTCTGGCCAAGCTGGTTGGGCGCGGTGACACCACCGTGGTCGATGCCTATCTCTCTCCAATCTTGCGGCGCTATGTCGATCAGGTGGCGGGGGCTTTGAATGTCGGGGGAAATTGCCAGGCATTGATGTTTATGCAGTCAAACGGCGGGCTCACAGATGCGCGTAAATTCCAAGGTAAAGACGCGATCCTATCTGGTCCGGCCGGGGGGATTGTCGGCATGGTGCAAACCGGCCAACACGCCGGTTTTGATCAGCTGATTGGTTTTGACATGGGCGGCACCTCCACCGATGTCAGTCATTTTGCGGGCAAATTTGAGCGCAGTTTTGAGACGGAAGTGGCCGGGGTGCGGATGCGGGCGCCGATGATGGATATCCACACCGTGGCGGCTGGTGGCGGCTCGATTTGTAGCTACCGCGACGGCCGGTTCCAAGTGGGACCCGAAAGCGCCGGCGCCGATCCTGGCCCGGCCAGCTATCGTCGGGGCGGGCCTTTGACCGTGACGGATTGCAATGTGATCTTGGGCGCTTTGTCGGCGGATTATTTCCCGGCTGTTTTTGGGGCCTGCGGCACCTTGCCCTTGGATGCTGAGGCGGCTGTTGCGCGGATTGAAGCCTTGGCGGCACGGCATGGTTTGGAGGGTACTGCGGAAGATATGGCGCAGGGATTTTTGGACATCGCCGTGCAGAATATGGCCAATGCGATCAAGAAAATCAGCGTAGAGCGTGGCCATGATATCACCTCCTATACGCTTCAGAGCTTTGGTGGGGCCGGAGGGCAGCATGCCTGTCTGGTGGCCGAAGCGCTGGGTATGTCGCGGGTGATGGTCCATCCTTTTGCGGGCGTTCTTTCTGCCTATGGCATGGGGCTGGCCGATGTGCGCTGTCTGCGAGAAGGGCAATTGGACTGCGATTTGTCGGATGAGGATCAGGTGGTGGCTCGGTTGGCATCCTTGCAAGCGGCGGCACGCGGCGAGTTGCTGAGCCAAGGCATCACCGATCCGCGGCTCGAAATCACGGCGCATTTGCGCTATGAGGGCTCTCATCAATCTTTGGGCGTCGCCTATGGCACGCAACAGCAGATGGTCCAAGATTTTGAGGCCGCGCATATGGCGCGCTTTGGCTTCGCCTCGCCCGATCGTAAGCTGCAATATGAGATGCTCAGTGTTGAGGCGATTGGCGAGATGACCCAGGCGGCGAGCCCAGCTCAGAGCTTTGGCGCGGGCGCGCCTATTGGTGAAAGCCGGCTGTATCGCAAAACCTGGCATGAGACCCAAGTCTATGATCGCGGTCGTTTGCGGAAAGATCAGGTGATCTCGGGTCCGGCCATAATTATTGAACCCACCGGGACCAATGTGGTGGAGCCGGGCTGGCAAGCACGGCAAGATGCGCTTGGGAATTTGATCTTGGAGCATGTGGCCCGCACGCCCCGCGATCTGGCCAGTACCAAGGCGATCCGATCCTTTTGGAGGTGATGTCGAACCGCTTTATGTCTATTGCAGACCAAATGGGCGCCACATTGGCCAACACAAGCTGGTCGGTGAATATCAAAGAACGCTTTGATTTTTCCTGTGCCATTTTTGACGGACAAGGGGATTTGGTGGCCAATGCGCCGCATGTGCCGGTGCATTTGGGCTCAATGTCTGACAGCATCAAAACTGTCATGCAGCAAAACCCGTCGATTGCAGAGGGCGATGCCTTCATGCTGAACTCACCCTATAACGGCGGCACGCATTTGCCAGATGTCACTGTTGTCACGCCGGTTTTTGTCGCGGGAAAACCGGCCTATTGGCTCGGCTCGCGGGGGCATCATGCGGATATTGGTGGCCGCACCCCGGGATCTGCGCCCCGGACAGCCGGCATATCGACGACGAGGGTGTTCTGATTGACAATGTGCAATTGGTCCGCGCCGGAACCCTATGCGAGGCTGCCGCCATCGACGTCTTGTCATCCGGCCGATACCCCTGTCGCAATATTTCGCAAAATATGGCCGATCTTAAGGCGCAGATTGCCGCCAATGAAACGGGGCGGCGCGAAGTGTTGCGCATGGTGGACAGCTATGGGGCGGCGGCGGTCACGGCCTATATGGGGCATGTGCAAGACAATGCCGAACAGAGCGTGCGCGCAGTCATCGCAGGTCTAAAGGACGGAAGCTTTGTCTATCCTATGGACACCGGCCAACAGATTAAAGTCACCCTGAAGATTGATCATGGTGCTGGCCGGGCCTGCGTCGATTTCACCGGCACCAGTGCGCAGCATCCGGGCAATTACAACGCGCCTTTTGCCGTCTCACGCGCGGTGGTGCTCTATGTCTTCCGCATGATGGTGGGTAAAAATATTCCGCTCAATGAGGGCTGTCTTAAGCCGCTGGATATTATCGTGCCGGAAAATTCGATGCTCAACCCTGCCTATCCGGCTGCGGTGATCGCAGGCAATACAGAGGTCAGCCAAGCGGCCTGCAACGCCCTCATTGGAGCGCTGGGTATTATGGCTGGCAGCCAGGGCACGATGAATAATTTTGTCTGGGGCAATGCGGAGTTCCAGAACTACGAAACCATCGCCGGCGGCACGGGCGCTGGGCCAGGATTTGATGGCTGTGATGCGGTGCAAACCCATATGACAAACACAAAAATGACGGATCCTGAAATTTTGGAAAGCCGTTTTCCGGTGCGCCTGCGCAGTTTTGCTATTCGGCGGGGATCAGGGGGGGCTGGCGCCTATCGCGGCGGGCATGGGGCGCTGCGGCGTTTGGAGTTTTTAACGGATGTGACCGTGACAACCCTCTGCTCTCACCGCACCATCCCACCTTTCGGAGCTGCTGGCGGCGGCGCTGGCGCGACGGGCGAAAATTGGGCGGAATTGCCGGATGGTCGGAAGATCGCCTTGCAAGGAAACGACGAGATTGACCTGCCCGCAGGATCCATTTTCGGATTNGCAACCCCAGGCGGCGGCGGCTGGGGCGCGGGTTAAGCAAAGTTGCAACCTCTGAAGATCTCTGCATAACAGAGCAGCCGAGCCAAAACACTTTGACCGCTGCTCTCATTCCCTTGGTGAAATGGCGTTATGCAGAGGTCTTTTAGATGGCTTTGAGGCCCACTCGAAGATCATCCAAGATTTTGGACACATCCGCCTCTGTCAGTGTCAGGGGCGGAGACATTAAAAGATTGTTGCCGCCCATGCGCACCATCGTGCCAGATTGATAGCAGGCTTTATGGGCGCGTTTAAGGCTGGGCATGTCCATCGGCGTTTTTGTGCCCCGATCAGAGACCAGCTCAATCGCGGCCATCAACCCATGTCCGCCGCGCACATCGCCGATAACATCAAACTCCTCTTGCAGCGTCTTTAATCCGTTATAAAGCTGGGTGCCGCGGGCTGCGGCNTTGCTCTTGAGATCCAAACGCAGGGTCTCGCTCAAACAGGCATTGACCGCCGCCATGCCCACGGGATGGGCCGAGTAGGTATAGCCATGGAAAATTCCGCCCTCACCGGATTGATCGCTTTCAAAGGTCTCGGCGACTTTGGCATTCAGCAAAGTGGCTCCAACTGGGAAGTAGGCGGAGGTGATGCCCTTGGCCGTGGTCATCATATCCGGTTGCACGCCCCAATGGCGCGCGCCCGACCAATCGCCCGTACGACCAAAGCCAGTGATCACCTCATCCGAAATCATCAAGATGCCATATTTGTCGCAAATATCGCGGGCCAGCTTCATGAAGCTCTCATGATAAACGATCACCCCGCCTGCGCCTTGGATCGGCTCGAGGATGAAAGCGGCGATGGTGGAGGGTCTTGAAACAAGATCTCATCTTCCATGGTTTGCGCCACCAATTGCGCCAACTTGGCCGGATCGCTTTCATTGAACGGGTTGCGATAGCTATAGGGTGACGGCAGGTGATAACAGCCTGGCAGCAAAGGTTCATAGGCTGTGCGGAACCTTGCATTGCCATTCACCGAGGCGCCGCCAAAATGCGTGCCATGATAGCCTTTCTTAAGGCTGAGAAATTTGATCCGCTGAGGTTGTCCGCGCAAGCGATGATACTGGCGCGACAACCGCAGGGCGGTTTCCACCGAATCAGAGCCGCCAGAGGTGAAGAATGCCCGTGCCATGCCATCGGGTTTGAAGAAATTCACCACCGCTTCGGCCGCTTCAATCGCAGGGGCATTGCTGGTGCCAGCGAAGGCGGAATAATAGGGAAGCTTGGACAGTTGGTCTGAGATTGCCTGTTTCACCACATCATTGGAATAGCCCAAATTCGCGCACCACAGGCCGCCGACGGCATCAATCGTCTCATGGCCATCAATGTCAGTGATGCGAACGCCCTCGGCGCGATCAATGATCGTGGGCGCATTGGCTTGTAAATCGCCGGGATGACCCATCGGGTGCCATATTTGCTTTGCGTTGAGGTCTTTGAGCTCTTGAATGTCTTTCATGTCACATCTCCTGAGACGGTGAAGGGTGTTTCATACCAGTATTCTTGCAAATTCGCGCTATTGCCTATCCGATCCACGACCGCAAATAGACCAGGGGCGAACAGGGGGGTTAATACACCATGCCAGATATTGCGGTGAAAATTTATACCCTGTCCAGCTTCTGTGCGAAAGGCCAAGGGGCGGCCGGGAATGCCGTTTTCATCTGGAGCCACAATCACCAAAAAAGGATTTTGGGTCATGGGGATAAAGGCTTGCGAGCCTTCGGGGTGCCGCTCCACCAGCTCTAAAACATAGGGCAGGCTGCGTGGTGTGGCGTCAAAAAGGCTGACACCCGCCCGACCGTCCGGTCCAAAATCCATCGCTGCCAAATCATGGTGCCGGCCGCAAAGCCCTTGATTTATGAGCTTATCGGGCGTGGATTTCAGCGTGAGAATATCACCATAGGGCGCGAAAGCGTCTTGGGTTAGGGGCTGGATGAGGATGTCATTCATGAATCAGACCTTTTCAACTTCAAACCTAGCCTATCTGCTTGGCTGAGAAGGTCCAGCTTGTGATTTGCCGATAGGGTGCGCCCGGGCGCAAAATAATATCGGGGAAATGTGTCTGCGCCAATGAGCCCGGCCAGCTTTGTGCCTCGAGCGCAGGTGCGGCATAGGGCCCATAGGGTGCCCCGTGATGGGTTGGATAATCGCGCCCGTCAATTGTCCCTCCGTCGTAGAGTTGCAGCCCGCATTCGGTTGTGGCCATCTCCATGCAAACCCCCTCCCGTCCGGTCAACTTCGCAATCGGGCGCAGCGCGGCTTTGCTTGAGCTAAGACAGAGGTTGAGATCATAAAATTCGCTTTCATCGCCTGCCAAACTGCGTCCGGTGCGGAAATCATAGGGGCTGTCGTCCACGGGCAAAATACGTCCGGTGGGCATCAACTCAGCATCCGGCTCGCTGTAG
>JGI20159J14440_10002720_pt1 | contig 11763 bp, 8 predicted proteins | sample COG_09_FD_14440 | JGI IMG/M metagenome (IMG submission 14440) | reverse complement strand
TGATTCACCAAGGCCAACGATTTCAATTTCTTCACCAACTTTGATCATTCCACGCTCGATTCTGCCCGTTGCAACAGTACCACGACCAGTAATAGTGAAAACATCCTCGACTGCCATCAACAATGGTTTGTCAACATCACGAACTGGTTCAGCAACTTCGGAATCAATAGCATCCATAAGTTTCTGGATAGAACCTAAGCCAAGTTCACCCTCATCATTTTCAAGAGCTTTTGTTGCAGATCCACGAATGATTTGTGCATTATCACCATCAAATTCATACTTACTTAACAAATCACGGATCTCCATATCAACCAACTCAAGCAATTCTTCATCATCGCCTGACATCAAGTCACATTTGTTAAGGAAAACAACAAGATTTGGTACATCAACTTGGCGAGCCAAAAGGATGTGCTCACGCGTTTGAGGCATCGGTCCAGTGGTTGCATCAACTACCAAAATAGCACCATCCATTTGTGCAGCACCGGTAATCATATTTTTAACAAAATCCGCATGGCCAGGACAATCGACATGAGCATAATGACGTGATGCTGATTCATATTCTACATGTGAAACAGCTATGGTAACAATTTTGGATGCGTCACGGACAGTGCCACCCTTAGCAATATCGGCATAACTTTTAACTTCAGCAAGACCTTGTCTCGCCTGAGCATGAAGTATTGCTGTCGTGAGTGTTGTTTTACCATGATCAACATGACCAATGGTACCTACGTTAACATGAGGTTTAGTACGCTGGAACTGTTCTTTTGCCATTTGTTTTGACTATTTTTGAATTTATGTGGAGCCCACGAGCGGATTTGAACCGCCGACCTCGTCCTTACCAAGGACGCGCTCTACCGACTGAGCTACATGGGCGGGGGGCATGGAGTTAGAGAAAAGTGTTTGAAGGTAGAGAAAAGTGATTTTTTGTCAAGTAAAACCAAAATTTTGTCACAAACATGTTTCTACTTTTTACATTATAAACTTGATTTACTTAGATAAATTTTAGATAGTTTATCTCGGAACGCGGGCGTAGCTCAGTTGGTAGAGCACCACCTTGCCAAGGTGGATGTCGAGGGTTCGAATCCCTTCGCCCGCTCCATTTCAACTTATTAGCAATTGAGCAAACTCTTGTTCTATTTCGGGTTTACAAGCCACTATGGAAGTAAAATCTTTCTTTTTTGAAAAATCTACTATCGATAAACCTGCTCCTTTTAAAATTGGTATCAGTGGTAAAATGTCATAGGGTTTTAAATCGATATCTAACATTGCATCAGCCTTTCCAGTGCATAAAAGATAGTACCCATAACAGTCACCCCAGGTTCTAAATTGAGCCTCTCGTTTCTTTAACCTTTGCCAATTTGAAGCAATAGAAGATTGTGAAATACTTTTTTCGTCTGTTGTGAGAATGAGAGATTCACCCCATGAAACAAAGGGTGAACATTCTGTTTTTATTCCATTTAAGAAACAAGAGTCATTATCTCCAACCAATAAATCATTCCCTAATTTAGGAAATCGCATACAACCATAAGCAGGGTAATCATTATACAAATACCCTATCAAAGTTCCAAACAAAGGAATCCCCCTGGCAAAACTAAATGTTCCGTCAATGGGATCAATAATCCAGATGCTTTCCGCACTTTTTTCTTTATTTGCCAACTCCTCACCAACTATTCCGTGACTTGGGTAAGATAATTCAATCTGTTCTCTGATAAAATGTTCTGTATTTAAATCAACATCTGTAACGATTGTCCCATCGCATTTTTTTCTTTTATTTACAATATTTGTATCAAAGCATTTATTGATAGATAAAGATGTTTCGGTTGTAATTTTTTCTACAAATTCAGTAAAAACTGGAAAACTTATTTTATTCATTTAGATTTTTTAAAATATGCAAATTTTAGCCCTGGACTTTGAAGGTTCACTCTCCAATGGAATACGAGAAATAGGTTTAATCACATCAGTAAACTCCACCATAGTAAGTTTAGCGGAACAAACAATTCGAAATGAAGCTGAATGTATCGAGTTCTTTAAAACAATATTTAAGAAAATACCTGATTTTATAATATCACACAATGTACCAACAGAGAAAAATCTTCTTAAAAAGTATCTACCTTACAGTAATATTACCAGTACAAACCATGGAGTGGAATGGGGACCGTGGCTCGATACTAAAGAAATGTATAAAATACTTTATCCCCAATTGGAAGAATACGGATTAGAGCACTTAACTAATATTTTTATTAAAGAAGAGAGCTCTGTTCTAGCTAAAAGACATTGCCGAGAAGATAAAAGAACCCCGCACAACGCCTTGTATGATACAATATGTGCCTTCTTGCTTTATAAAAGATTAGCAAGTATCGTAAATATAAAACAGTTTATTCGGTAGAATCAGTTTTGGTATCGTGGTCAGTGTTTAGATTACCTGTATCTGTTTCTGGCTCGTTTTCTAGCAAGTTTTCGGATTCCGTTCCCTCCTCTTCGAGTTCATCACCTTCGTCGAGTTCTATAACTTCAGAAATAGCTGTTAATTTGTCTTTACCGGATAAATTAACGAGCTTTACCCCCTTCGAACCTCGGCTTGTTTCCCGGACATTATTAACAGGGCAACGAACAGCCTGTCCGTTGCTTGTGATCATTAAGATTTCACTCTCGGGATCTACGCTCAGTGCACCGATTATTCTGTCAGTATTCATTGCAGTAACACCCTGACCGCCTCTTTTCCTTGGGGTAGCATCTTCAACCGAGTCACTATCAAGTTTTCCACCATTTGGAAGAAACGCACTGAACCGAGTGCGGATACCTAGACCATTTTGTCCTGCAATCAGTAATAATTTTTGATCATCAACCACCAGGCAAGAATCTACTTGATCTTTGGGTTTGAGTCTAATCCCACGAACGCCTCTAGTTACTCTGCCTTGGTCTCGTAATTGATCGCAGCAAAACCGCAGTCCTTTTCCGTTTTTGGTTAAAATTAAAATATGATCATCCGGATTCGTTTTGATCGCCTTTAATACAGTATCACCTTCATCAACATTAATGCCAATAATTCCACCCTTGCGATGGTTTTTGTACGCATTTATCTTTGTTTTTTTGATTACTCCTTTTTGAGTACATAAAACTAATGATTGATCAGATTCAAAAGAATCAATCGCAATAAGGGCAGCAACCCTTTCGCTCTTTTGCATTTCGAGAAGATTGATTATATTTCTACCCTTTGCAATTCTACTTCCCTCTGGTATTTCATAAGCTTTTCCAACGTAGACACGACCATTTTTCATAAAAAACATGAGTGTATCGTGCGCATTGCAAGTTTGTAAAATTTCGACAGGATCTTCCTCCTTTTGACCACTCCCAATTACTCCTTTTCCTCCACGATTTTGTGAACGAAATTCTTCGACGCCAGTTCTTTTTATGAATCCGCTTTTTGTAATCGTAACAACACAACCATCATTAGGAATTAAATCTTCCATTCTAACATCGCCTTCATACTCCGTTATTGTGCATTTTCTTTCGTCTGCGTATACATCTCTCAAGGCACTTAATTCATCTTTTATTACGGATAAGAGTATATGTTCATTTTCAATAATTTCTTTGAGGCCTGAAATAATCGTCATTAATTCTTGATATTCAGCGTCAATTTTCTCTCTTTCCATACCAGTCAATTGGTATAATCGTAAATCAAGAATTGCATTCACTTGCCTGTCAGAAAGAGTATATTTTGCGACTAAATTCGATTTCGCTTCAATTCGGTTTGCTGAAGCTCGAATTATACGAACAAAATCATCTAAATTATCTTGTGCAATTTTATAGCCTTCTAGTATATGAGCTCGATCCTCAGCCTTCCTCAATCTGAATTGAGTTCTTCTAAGAATTACCTCTCTCCGATGGTCAACATAACACTCCAAAGCTTCCTTAATGTTCATCTGCCTTGGCCTTCTCTTATCTAAGGCCAATAGAATAACGCCAAAACTACTTTCAAGTGCAGTTAGTTTAAAAAGTTTGTTGATGGTAACTCTCTCAATTTCTCCGAGTTTAAGCTCTACAACGATACGGGTCGATTCGGTCGATTCATCTCTAAGATCGCTCACTCCATCAAGAATTTTCTCTTTCACCAAATCTGCAATTCTAGTTACTAAAGTGGCACGATTTGCATTATACGGAATTTCAGAAATTATTATTTGTTGTTTTCCATTCGGCAATTCTTCAGTAGTTATTGTACCTCTCATTCTTACTATGCCACGACCGGTATGCATGTAGGAATTAATTCCGGATCTACCCGCTATTGTACCGCCCGTTGGAAAATCGGGTCCCGGTAGTATTTCCATAATTTGCTCAATCGTACAATTAGGCTCATCGATTAGTAAGGTTACGGCGTCAATCAGTTCACCCAAATTATGGGGGGGTATGTTAGTCGCCATACCCACAGCGATACCAGAAGAACCGTTCATCAGGAGGCTGGGCAGGGAAGACGGCAAAACTGTAGGTTCAGTAGAACTTTCTTTGTAATTAGGGGCAAAGTCGACTGTATCTTCGTCGATATCCTTGAGTAATTCTTCCGCTATTTTAGTCAATCGACATTCTGTGTATCGATATGCTGCCGCAGAATCTCCATCGACAGAACCAAAATTACCTTGACCATCTACCAACGGATACCTCATTACCCACGGTTGTGCCATTCTTACTAATGTATCATATACCGAACTATCGCCATGCGGGTGATAATTTTTTAAGACCTCTCCCACTACACCAGCACACTTATCGTACGCCCTGCTGTGCAACAAGCCCTCCCGTAGCATAGCATACAAAACCCTGCGATGTACTGGTTTAAAACCATCCCGAACATCTGGTAAGGCTCGACTAACTATCACTGACATCGAATAATCGATGTAAGCAGATTGCATAATATCGCTTATATTTCCCGAAAAGAGTGATTTATTATTGTCTGTCATTATAAAATTATTAGGCGTCTAAAAATGAAACATTCAGGGCATTATCTTCAATGAAAGCTCTGCGCGGTGGGACTTCTTCACCCATTAACATTGTGAAGATATTATCGGCCGCAATTGCATCCTCTATTTCAACTTTAATTAAACTTCTTTTTTGTGGATCCATAGTCGTTTCAAAGAGTTGCTTCGGGTTCATTTCTCCTAGTCCTTTATATCTTTGTATTTGAAGTCCTTTCCTGCCTTGCTTCCTTATTGTTTCCAAAAAGTTGATTACTGAGAAGATGTCTACTGTTTCCTCTTTGTTTTCAGCACCACTATTAGTTACGATATGATAATCAGATACTTCTTCTTTGTTAGAAAAAAGCGTATAATTAATCCCTAATTCATGGCATTGTTTTAATAATTTCTCAATTTCGTATGATTCATATATTTCATGAATTGAAATTCTTTGACTCACTTTCAAGCCATTTAATTCTATTTCTCTACTCACAGAGTCGAGCTCATTTTCTTCTACGATATTTTGTGATAACATGAAACCAGCCTTGGCTTCGATATCTTTGAAAAATCTAATTTCTTCCTCATTACCTGTTCGGATACGAGCTAGAAATCGCGGAAGGGATTCTGATTTTCCATCAAGTTGGGCAAGCAACCTAGTTAGAGTGCATCCATAGCGTTGAATCCCTTTTCCTAATGCCTCAATTTTTAAAAACTGCTCGATTAAAATTTTTATCTTCTCTTCTGGGAATAAATAATCATCACTTTTTCTTTTAAACTCAATATCTTCACAGCCCAATGACAGAAGAATCTTACTCATTTCCGCATCATCTTGAATATACTGTTCTGTTTTTCTTCTCTTTATTTTATATAGTGGAGGCCGTGCAACATAAACAAATCCATTTTCTATCAAGCCTTTCATTTGCCTAAACAAAAATGTGAGCAGAAGAGTTCTAATGTGAGCTCCATCTACATCCGCATCCGTCATTATTATTATTTTGTGATATCGTGCTTTACTAGCGTCAAAAGCACCTTCTCCCTCGTGGTCTCCGATTCCAGTACCCACTGCAGTGATCAAACTTCTTATTTCAGCATTGTTGAGAACTTTATCTAGACGAGCCTTTTCAACATTCAATAATTTACCCCTTAGTGGGAGTATCGCCTGAGTAAGCCTATCACGACCCTGCTTTGCTGAACCTCCTGCTGAGTCTCCCTCCACAATGTACAATTCACTTTTAGCGGGGTCCTTCTCAGAACAATCGGCTAACTTGCCTGGTAGTCCACCACCAGATAATGCTCCCTTTCTTACCGTCTCACGGGCTTTCCTGGCTGCCTCTCTTGCCCGAGATGCATGAATCACTTTTTGAATTAATGACTTTGCGGTGTCAGGATTCATTTCAAAATAGTATTTCATCTTTTCACCAACGATCTTCTGAACAATCCCATCTACTTCACGATTAGAAAGTTTGGTCTTCGTTTGCCCCTCAAATCTTGGCTCCGGTACCTTTACCGAAACTACTGCGGTTAATCCCTCTCTCACATCATCACCCGTTAATGATAATTCTTTTTCTTTCAGTAAGTCGTTTTGCCTCGCATATCCGTTGATAACACGAGTCAGTGCTGTGCGGAAACCAGACAGATGGGTACCCCCTTCTACATTATGAATTGAATTTGCATATGCGTAAAGTTGGTCGGAAAAAGAGTCATTATATATTAGAGCAACCTCAAGCATAATTGTTCCCTCTCCGGTTTCAGCTGGAGCCTCCCCTGAAAACGTAATTGGTTCAGACGTTAAACAATTCTTATTTTGATTTAAATACATCACGTATTCACTAATACCATCCTCAAAAACAAATGTTTGCTCGCGTTCGCCCTTGTCTTCTTTCAACGATATCTTAACACCAGGATTAAGGAATGCTAATTCCCGCAACCTTTTTGCAAGAACATCAAATTTGAACTCCCTAGTCTCGGTGAAAATTTGTTCGTCGGGAAGAAAAGTCACCTTTGTACCCGTAGATTGGCAGGATCCGATCACTTTCATTTTTTGTGTCGTTATTCCTCGGGAAAACTCCATCTGGTGAATTTTTTCCTCCCTTCTAACTTCAGCAACAAACCATTCTGAAACTGCATTTACGCATTTTGCACCCACCCCATGCAAGCCTCCTGAAACCTGATAAGCCCCTTTTCCAAATTTTCCGCCAGCATGTAAATTCGTAAGAACTAATTCTAATGCCGGCATATTATGCTTCGGGTGAACATCTACCGGAATCCCTCGACCATTGTCCTGAATCGAGCACGATCCATCTGCATGAAGGTGAACTTTTATTTCTGAGCAATACCCCGCTAATGACTCATCAATTGAATTATCGACAATTTCAAAAACACAATGATGCAGACCCCTTTCATTGGTATCACCAATATACATATCGGGTCGCTTTCGCACGCCCTCCAAGCCTTCTAACTTTTGAATTTGTGAAGAGTCGTACTTTTCTTCTTTTTTTATGTTTTTTTCTTCTGACATGGGTGGCAATTAAATTGTTTCTTTAATAACGCTTAAGTTCTTTTAATATAAAGGTTAAGGTGAGAATTTTGCTTTCAGTTTTAGAGTAATTGTGATGGACTATTTATATCTTTTTTTTGGTATTTCAGTCAAGGTAGGATTTAAACTTTTTCTTGAAAACTTGAGGGGTGGGGGGTGCCTATTATTTTTGTGTTTCAATTTTGGCCTTCAATACTTCAAAAAGCGTTGCAACACAGGTATTAATGAAAACTAAGATCTATCATTCAATAATTAGCTTTATGGCAAATCCCAATGCCGTTCGACCCCTTTCCATTCAATGCTTTTTCTTGATAATAGCGATCAAGGAATGAAGTCCCAAATAATGGAAACGAGTGTAACAGTTCCAATAAAATAAATTAGGTTAAAATAAATGCCCACTTTTAGAAAATCTTTAAATTGATAACCTCCAACAGTATAAACAAATGTATTTGTCTGATATCCAATTGGCGTGACAAAACTTGCGGATGCAGCAATACAGGCTGTTAATATATAGGCTCTCGCATCGCTTGGTGGCATGTTCATCAAATGTGCTACCTCAAGGGATATCGGCGCCATTATAACTATTGTTGCGTTATTTGATAAAACTTCTGTTAAAAAAGCGGTGCATAAATATAAAACTATTAAAACCGCAAATGGTTGCCATTCTGGTTCAAATAATCCCAGCCCAACTCCTCCTACTACCGATGCAATCACTGAGGATGCACCCGTACTTTGCATCGTTATGCCAAGTGCCAGCATCCCGTAAATAAGTATTAATATGTTCCATTCGATTGCGTGATAGGCTTCCCGTGGTTTTAGGCAACCAGTTAGCAGTAAAATTGACACTCCAATAATAGAGGTTATAGAAATCGGTAGTACGCCAAAAGATGCAACTGCTATAATTCCCATTAGAACTGCAATCACGATGGGGGCCTTTTTTTTCATATTCTTCATCGGCATGGCCGCCTGGTCCAACAGGATGACCTCGTCAGATTTTCTCAGCCTTTCTATTGCATCTTCGGCACCCAAGATTAACAAAGTATCACTTGGTTGGAGTCGTATCTTTTCAATTTCAACCCCAAGATTTTTTCCCCGACGGTGTACAGCGAGAATAGTTAAATTAAAACGAGCCCTGAAACTTGCGTCCGAAAGGTTCCTTGAAATCAAGGAGGAAGAGGGTCCCACCACACACTCCACCATTATTCCAGTTTTAGAGGAAACTTGCTCAATACCCAGAGCCGTTTCATTTAATAAATTTACACCCTCTATCTCACTAGTTTCGATAATCCCCTGTGGTTTACAAGAAAGAACGAGGCGATCTTTTGCTTCCAGTTTTTCCCCTGTTTTCCTTGCTGAAATTGCCGCTCCATTTCTTACAATTTCTAAAAGTCTTACTCCGGACAGTTTGGTAATTCCAGAATCTTTAATTCTTTGCCCAACAAGTGGGGAATTATCATGTACAATAGCCTCAGTTAAAAATTCTTTACTGTCTAAGTCTGATATTATATCTGATAATGCTTCCCTGTCAGGCAATAACCTTCTTCCGAATAAAACTAAAAAACTTAAAGAAATTGCCAGCAAGGGAAGGCCAATTTTTGCTAACTCAAACATACCCAATGGTTCCATGTTTTGGTAAATTGTAGAATTTGTTATAATTCCGCTTGCTAGAATATTGGTGCTAGTGCCAACCAAAGTACAGCATCCACCAAATATAGATGCATAAGATACCGGTATCAGCATCTTTGAGGATGGTACCCCCATTTTTCTCGAAAGGCTTATCACGACTGGCAATAACACAACCACAACTGGGGTGTTATTGATAAAAGCTGATACAAAAGCTACCAGTAAGAGTAAAATAAGCATGAACCTGCGGTATCCATATTTACAAAATTTGCCCAATGAATCGGAAGCTTGCTCAATTAATCTACAACGATTTAAAGAGGCACTAATGACAAACATTGCCGCAATTGTAAGAGGTGCCTCGTTAGAAAAGACACTCAAAATTTGAGGTATAGAAGGCCAATTATCGCTTATTTCTAAGCCCGAAAATAGTAAAATAATTCCTAGTAAGGTAAGGGCTGTGGTATCAACACTCACTTTCTCCATTAAAAAAGAAATAAGAGCGGATAATAAGAGTCCGAACGCTAAAATCGTTTCCCATTCCATAGATTAATCAAATAATTTTATAGCGATCATAATAGCTTAGAGGTATAGTAACATTTAATAGAATTTATATTTGCTTATTAGTATTTCATTTTAATTACCCTTCATCAATGAATTTCAACCTAACCCATCGCCCCAGGCGTATAAGAAATAATCCAGTACTTCGTTCTTTGGTCAAAGAGCAAGAATTATCTCATAACGATCTCGTCTTACCAGTTTTTGTTTCTGAACAAGCTCAAGTTCCTGAAAAGATAGATTCTATGCCTGAAATATTTCGATGGCCCCTCAATTTATTGGTCTCAAAAATTAAAGAATGGCAAGATATTGGGATCAATACATTTGCTATCTTTCCTCAAATTCAGGCTAGCAAAAAAAACCCCTTAGGCTCAGAAATCTCAATTCCGATTCCCTGGTATACAAGACTGCTTACGAAATTAAGGCAGCGGTTGATAATGTTGCCCTTGTTGGTGATATTGCTCTCGATCCTTACACAACACACGGGCACGACGGCATACTCGATTGTAATGGAGTGGTTGAAAATGATAGAACTGTCGAAATTCTAGCTCAGGGGGCAGTATTAGCAGCGGGTGCAGGGTACGATTTGGTTGCTCCTTCCGATATGATGGACGGCCGAGTTAAACTGATTCGTGAGGAATTAGATAAACAAAACAAACAAAACACGGGTATTCTTTCTTACTCCGCTAAATTCTCATCTGCATACTATGGACCTTTTAGGGATGCAATCGGTACCGGGCAAAAAACTGCCATCGACAAGTCTTGTTATCAATTAGACCCCGCAAACCTTCGCGAAGCAAAAAGGGAATTGGAATTAGATTTTGAAGAAGGTGCTGATATTCTAATGATAAAGCCTGCAGAACCTTATTTAGATGTAATCAAGTACGCTAGGGAAAATTTCAACATTCCAATCGCCGCGTATCAGGTTTCTGGAGAATATTCACGAATATGGGCCTCTCACTTACAGGGTTGGCTCGACCTAGAGTCCTGCGCACTTGAATCGATGCATTCGATTAAGAGGGCAGGGGCAAACATAATTTTTACCTATTTTGCGGAAAGAATCGCCAAATTAATTTAAGCACTCTCGTCAGGGGCGCCTCCTTCATAGGGAGTAGTATCATCCTTCTCTTCTTCTTCGTCCCATTTTAAATCGGCATCGGGTAATAACTTTTCCTCTTTATCGGAAACCTCGATTAAATCTGACTCTAAATCCGAGTAATCTTCCTCATCATCCTTTGATTTGTCAGATTCATCGTCTAAATCTGCATCAATCGCAAAGCCGTCAGGTACAAACTCTAGAATAGAAAATAACTCATCACTGAAATGCGAGCGCCTTCCTTCCAGAAAATCGTTATTTTGTTTTTCTGCCAAAACCTCTTCCATTTCTTCCTGAGTATAAGGTTCTGCAAATTCTATTAACTCATTGAGCATGCTAACTCTTTTTTCAGAAACATGGTTAAGAAAATCGGCATAGGGTCCCTTGTCCTCATCGAGTACATCGGGAAGGGCAAATAACATATCCTCAGCCTTGAGTAACGAATCCCGAACACGAACAAGCTTGATCATTCCCCCGTCAATTTCTTCCTCAATTGCAAAAGTAAAAAAGGCCTCATCAACTAATTGAGTATCTAGTCCAAATTCTGTCATCGAATCTAGGAGTTCATTAATATAAAGAAACTGCTTAGGATCAATAATACTTAGATTATCGGCATCCCAATTTTCGTTATCACTTATAGAATCAATCCACCAATTCTTATCCTCTCCGATTCGAACGATACACCAATCTAAACTAGAACCTGTTTTTTTCATTAATTTGTCTTATGAATGGTTGGTTTAAGATTACAACCATCTTTTTCTAAAATAGAGTAATTTTTCATTCTTTATCGCTCTAACAAGCTATTTTTGATTTATTAATATTTAATTTATGAATCTAATTTATAAAAAATTAATTAGGCCTCTCCTCTTCCAGTTAGATGCAGAACATGCCCACGACTTAGCATGTCGATTTCTAAAAGTTACAGAAAAATCAAGTTTGGCCAGAAAATGTATTAGTTTGGCCTCTTACGCCGAATATCAATCTTGTAATGTTTTTGGACTGTCTTTCCC
>JGI20159J14440_10002718_pt1 | contig 11766 bp, 8 predicted proteins | sample COG_09_FD_14440 | JGI IMG/M metagenome (IMG submission 14440) | reverse complement strand
GCCGATGCCGTACCGTAATCATTGCCATCTTCGGCCTCTCGGCCCTCCTCGTAGAGGGTGGCGTGGGGCGGTTGAATCGTCATTGGCGAGGCTCCTTGGCGTTGATAAAGTTGCCGCTCTTTATTTGTACGGCGTCAGGTAGCAGTCACTGGTCAGTCAATCAGCGCGTGACGTACCGCTGCCTCTAATTTTAATGGCTTACGCCCGTGCTGTCAGCGCGGCGGCCAAGCGCAGACCAACGGGCCACTGGGTGGCGATGCCCACCCACCGCGCCTAGGAAAACCGCATAGAAAAATCAGTGGCGTGAATGTCTTTGATCAATGCGCCTACCGAGCGCGCCTAGGAAAACCGCATAGAAAAATCAGTGGCGTGAATGTCTTTGATCAATGCGCCTACCGAGATACGGTCGACCCCGGCTTGCGCATAGTCCGACAAGGTCGCTAGCGTGACGCCACCAGACACCTCAAGACTACAACGCCCGTCCGCCATGGCGACCGCTTCTTTTACCCGCGCCAAGTCCATGTTGTCCAACAAGACCATCTCAACACCGGCCGCCAAGGCCTCATTGAGCTGCGCCAAGGTTTCAACTTCCACTTGGATAAACGAGGCCTGCGAGCGCAACGATTTGGCCGCTTCAAACGCCGCGGTGAGGCTGCCCGCTGCGGCAATGTGATTTTCTTTAATCAAGATGGCGTCATATAAGCCCATACGGTGATTTTTCCCGCCCCCAACGCGCACGGCGTATTTTTCAGCCACCCGCAATCCGGGAATGGTTTTTCGGGTGTCGTACACATGGGCTTTTGTGCCCACTACTTTGCTGGCGTAAAGCGCCGTCTTGGTGGCCACTGCACTCAGCGTTTGAAGAAAGTTAAGGCACACACGCTCGGCGGTCAACAGCCCACGGGCAGGCCCTTGTATCTTAAGAATCGCTTGGTTGGGCTCACAGCGTGCACCGTCACTGACCAGCCAGTGAACATCGGCCGTAGGCACCAACACGGCGAGGACGTCATCGACCCATGGGCGTCCACAAATGACCGCTGCATCACGACATATCACGGTCGCTACCGCCTGCTTAGCCTCGGGTATCAGCGCCGCGGTGAGGTCACCAGATCCGACATCCTCATTGAGTGCACGCAGAACGTCTGCTTTGACAAGGTCGGGGGAAATAGTGAATTCATTCATAAGGCAGATATAAATGGGACAGGCAACAAAACAAGAAAAAAAGAACGCTAGCGTATCAACAGGAGTCCGAGCAACACCAAACAGGATACCAATATTCGGCGGAACAGGACCTCGTTTAGATATTGGCGAACCCGCTTGCCTAGGCGCAAACCGATCAGCATCGGAATCATGGCGATACAGGAGATCAGCATTTCAGTGGTTCCAAACCGTCCGAACCACAGCATCGTTGCGTACATAGGCACCGCAGTGAAGAAATAAATCACGCTGACATGTCCAACAAACGCATCGCGCTTCAACGACAACGCCATCAAATAAGCAATTACAACGGGGCCAGTCAGCGAGGACACGCCGCCAACAAAGCCNGCCGCTGCGCCAACGGCCACACTCCACCATCGCTCTTGGACAGCTGAGATACGAAACCCCGGCTTGTACGCCAGCAACGCGGCGGCTAACAATACCGAGCCCCCCACCAGGGGACGCAATGTGTCGGGGCTCATCTCGGTCGTCCACCAAACCGTCACGAACATGGTGACAAATTGCGCGGCCAACAGCCACCCCATTCTTTGTATCACGGGCCGAATCGGACCGCCCTCGAAGGCTTGTAGCGCGTTCGATGCAAGCACCGGGAGTGCGAGCAAACCGATCGCTTGTTGGGGCGGAATGAACATCGACAAAACAGGAATGGCGACAAGCGGCAACCCGACCCCGATAGCACCTTTTATAAAGGCACCAAACAGAAAAATACCGAGGGTAAAGGCGATGACGGCGCTATCAAGCGCCCAAAAACCGGCTATGGAGGTGGGCATATCAGGCTGCGTATCAAGCCGCGCGTGCGCACTGTAGCAACAGTGCCACCAATGTCTCAGGATGACTCACCATGGGGTCGTGCCCGGAGTCAATTTCCAAATAAGTCCAAGAGGGGTCTGCTTTGACACGCTCACGACTTAACTCCAAACCGGACAGCACATTACCCACGCAGTTTATGTAGCTGCGTTTTAGGCTCGCTTGTGCCGCGTCATCGATGCGCATCGGGTCAAGGTAAACGCCAAAGGGCTGTGGCGTTTGGCGGCGGTTCACCCAATCGCGGTCAGCGCCGGTTAAGCCAAATTTACTGGCGTCAGGTGGATTCAAAAAGACGCCGCCACCCACGGTTTGCGCCTCTTTGATGCGCGCGAGCCGCGTTTCCGCTGTCTGCATGGTTCCCCAGCTTTCCCCATTTTTGGGCACGTGTGCGTCTATGTAAATAACATGTTGCAACACACCCGGCATCTCGTCTAACAGCCGCTGCGCGACCTGCGTGACCACGACGCCACCGTAGCTGTGACCAACCAAAATAACCTCAGACCACTCGTGCGATCGCACCACCTCCATCACGTCAGCCGCATGTGTGGCGACGGTGATTTGTGCGCTCAACAGGTGCGCTCGCTCACCCACACCNGTCAAGTTCACCGCATGAGCGCGGTGGCCCGCATCACCAAAAAGTGGCAGCACGCGCTCCCAACACCAAGCGCCATGCCACGCACCGTGCACCAGCACGTAGACCGGGCTCTTGGCTGAATGGGTTGAATTAACTGAGTTCACTGAAGTCATCGCGGTCTCCCTTTGTTGTTTTAGCTTAGGCCACCCAACGCCGTGCGTTGTGCCAGATCAGAGACCACGGGCTTAGGGCACTCTTGTCTCCGCCTGTCCAACTCATTTGGATATTACGAAAGACGCGTTCGGGGTGCGGCATGAGCGCGGTGAATCGGCCATCCGCAGTTGTCACACCAGTCAACCCACCCGCGCTGCCGTTGGGGTTGGCTGGGTAGCGCGTGGTGGCAAGCCCTTGATCGTCGACATAACGCATCGCCATAAGGGCGCTGTTGGCATCGCCGCGTTGGCTGAAATTAGCAAAGCCCTCGCCGTGCGCAACGGCAATAGGCAAGCGCGCACCCGCCATGCCTTGCAAGAAGATACTCGGCGAGTCCGTGACCTCCACCATGCTCAAGCGCGCCTCAAAGCGCTGACTTTGGTTGGTGGTAAATCGTGGCCANGCGGCGGCTCCAGGAATGATGGGCGCCAGCTCAGCAAACATTTGACAGCCGTTACACACGCCCAGTCCAAAACTGTCCTCGCGACTAAAAAAGGCCTGGAACTGTTCCAANAGNCTCGGGTTGAACAAAATGCTGCGCGCCCAACCAATGCCAGCGCCCAGCGTGTCCCCATAGCTAAAACCACCGCAGGCCACAAGGCCCGAGAAATCTGCAAGGTGAGCGCGCCCAGCTTGCAGATCACTCATGTGTACATCCACCGCTTCAAAGCCGCCCAAGTCAACGCTGTACGCCATCTCCACGTGCGAGTTAACGCCCTGCTCGCGCAACACCGCCACACGCGGTCTATCCTTCTTAACAGCCGCTTGATTTAACACGGCGTCTGACTCCGTAGCCGTCAGTCGTGCCAGCGTATCCACTGGCACATGCCATTGCAGACCGGCATCCTCAGGGAGACCCATTCCCGCATGCTCTTGATCGGCGCAGGCGGGGTTGTCACGCAACTGGCACATTTGCCAGCTGACGCTGTCCCATACGGCGTGGAGATCCGTCAATGCGGCATCAAAAATGGTTTGCGTATCACGCCAGACTTGCAGACGCCCTTTCCCAAAGGCGATCTCCGCGCCCTCGGGACGTGTCTTACCAATCACGTGACTATGGGCGCTCAAACCATGTGCACGCAGGGTGGCAAAAACCGCGTCCCGCTGCGCTGTAGGCACCTGAATCACTGCGCCGAGCTCCTCGTTAAACAAGGCTTTCAGTGTGCGCTCTTGGCGACGTGCACTGACCTGTGTCGCCCAATTTTTGCTGTCCCCCACATCCATGCGGCTATCGGAGATGCCGTCGCCTTCTAGCACCAGCATGTCAATGTTCAGCGATACACCAACGTGCCCAGCAAACGCCATTTCGGCCACGGTGGCCAGCAAGCCGCCGTCACTCTTATCGTGATAGGCAAGGAGGTGACCCGCTGCGCGCAATGCGTTGATTGCCTCGACAAGCCCGACCAAATCTTCCGGATGGTCCAAGTCGGGCGTGGCACGGTCGGTTTGATTCAAAAGCTGCGCCAGTTGGCTACCGGCCATGCGCATCTGCCCTCTTCCCAGATCAATCAAAATCAGGGTGGTGTCCAGCGCGGTCGCATCCAGTTGCGGCGTGAGCGTCTGTCGTACATCCGCGATCGGGACAAACGCCGTGGCCACTAAGCTCACCGGGGAGACCACCTTGCGGCTGCCGTCATCCGCTTGCCACTGCGTTCGCATAGACAAGCTGTCTTTGCCCACGGGAATAGAGACGCCGAGCGCGGGGCACAGCGCCATACCAACAGCCCGCACGGTATCGTATAACGCGGCGTCTTCGCCGGGCTCACCGCAGGCCGCCATCCAGTTTGCTGAGAGCTTGACACGGCTGAGCTCAAGCGGTGCCGCCAACAAATTGGTAATACTCTCAGCGATCGCCATACGCCCGGATGCGGCGGGGTTGAAGATCGCCAGCGGCGAGCGCTCCCCCATGGCCATCGCCTCGCCAGCGAAACCATGAAAATCAGCCAGCGTGACCGCGCAATCAGCGACCGGCACTTGCCAAGGTCCCACCATTTGATCTCGGTGCGTGAGCCCGCCAACGGCCCGGTCGCCAATCGTGATCAAGAAGCGCTTGGACGCGACGGTGGGCGCGCGCAACACATCAATGACCGCTTGCTCTAGCGACACGCCATCCAACGAGATGGCCTCAAAGCGACGCGCAACCCGTTTGACGTCACGGTGTAAGGCGGGCATCTTCCCAAGCAAGACGCTCATAGGAAGGTCGACTGGACGCTCACTCGTTTGCGCCAACGAATCCGGCGCCATGGCGCGGCCCTCGCCGCCGTGGCTGGGTAAGCGCTCATCGGCCACGACCAAATGCCTGGCCTCTGTGGCAACGCCCACCACATGCACAGGGCAACGCTCACGCTCGGCCATGGCTTGCAACGCCCGCCAGCTGTCCGGCGCGATCGCCAAGACGTAGCGCTCTTGGCTTTCGTTACACCAAATTTCCTTGGGCGCGAGACCCGACGCCTCCAGCGGTATCGACGACAAGTCAAAAAATGCCCCACGACCCGCGTCGTTGGTGAGCTCGGGAAAGGCGTTGGACAAACCACCTGCACCCACATCGTGTATGGCCAAAATCGGATTCGTCGCCCCCAGGCGCCAGCAATGGTTAATCACCTCTTGGGCGCGGCGCTCGATCTCGGGGTTGCCGCGTTGTACGGAGTCAAAATCCAAATCGGCGGCGTTGGCACCACTGGCCAGCGAACTGGCCGCACCCCCGCCCATGCCAATACGCATACCAGGCCCACCAAGTTGCACGAGCAACGTGCCGGCCGGGAACGCAATCTTGTGGGTCAGGGCACTGTCAATGACACCCATGCCGCCGGCGATCATGATTGGCTTGTGGTAGCCCCAGTGCACGGTATCCGTGTCCGATTTAACGATTTGCTCAAAACTGCGAAAGTAGCCCGCCAAATTAGGACGACCAAACTCGTTGTTAAACGCCGCACCACCCAAGGGGCCATCCCGCATGATCTCCAACGCCGACGCCATATGGCTGGGACCAACCGGGAGATGGGCATCGGCCAATGGCACAACCGCGCGAGCCTCGTCTGGCCAATGCAGCGCGGAGACCGTGAAACCAGTAAGACCGGCCTTGGGCGCCGAACCGCGACCTGTTGCTCCCTCGTCGCGAATCTCCCCACCCGCACCCGTCGCGGCCCCTTCGAACGGACTGATGGCGGTCGGGTGGTTATGGGTCTCCACCTTCATCAACACATGGCGTGTCGCCTGATGGCTGCTGTAAGCGCTGGGTTGCGTGGGCGAGCTGGGTCCGAACGCCTGAACCGCATGCCCAACCATGACGGCGGCGTTGTCTGCATACGCCACCACCGTGTGCTCAGGGCGCAACTGATGGGTGTTGCGAATCATGCCAAACAGACTGAGGTCTTGGGTCTCACCATCAATGGTAAAGGCCGAGTTAAAAATTTTGTGCCTGCAATGCTCGCTGTTGGCCTGCGCAAACATCATGAGCTCGACGTCCGTGGGGTTTCGCGCCATGTGGGTGAAGGCGTCCACCAAATAGCCCAACTCTTCGCCTGCCAAGGCCAACCCGAAACGTTGGTTGGCCTTTTCAAGCGCATCACGTCCCCCGCCCAAAATGTCAATGCGCTCCATAGGCGGCGGCGTCTGTGCCACACCCAGTTGACTGAGGGCATCCTCATCGAACAAGACCGACTCTGTCATTCGGTCATGCAGCGTTGCCAGCACCGCAGCGCGGACGTCAGCGCTCAGCGTCGTCGCTTTTTTAAATACCAATTGCCACTTCACCACGCGTTCAACGCGTGTCACATCTAGGCCGCAGTTATGGGCAATGTTGGTCGCCTTGGACGCCCAAGCGGATACGGTACCGAGGCGAGGGGTCACCCAACACGTGAACGCATGACTAGGCGCTTTGCTCGTCGGAATGACCCCGTGAGCCGGCTCCAACAGTGCCGCCAACGCCTGCGTCGCCGCAGCCTCAGGCGCCGTTGGGTAGATCGCGACATGAACCACCTGCGCCTCAAGGTCCGTGACACCCTTGGCGATGGACTGGATCGCACTGAGATGTTGTTGCTTTTTGAAGGCAGTTAAGGCGGAGGCACCTGGGAAAAAACTCAAAAACGGCGTCGAGGGTGTGGTCACGTTGTGCTCAGGTGATGGGATCCGGGAGGGGAAACAGGCAATCTCAGGGAAACAGGGACACGGATGCCAAGAATCGCAGAATGAGGGTATTTTAAAGGGCTTAAGCCATGCGTTTCACGGTGTCTACCGGCATTTCCTTGGTCGCGACAAAACGGGCTCAGGGGTGCGATAATTTCGTATGCCTATCACCTACAAAAATGCAGAAGATGCCGCTGGTATGCGTATCGCGGGTCGCCTCGCCTCGGAGGTACTTGACTTCCTAACCCCGCACGTCCAAGCCGGTATCACGACAGAAGCCCTCGACAAGCTGGCCCACGACTACATCGTGGACGTTCAGCAAGCCATTCCCGCTCCGCTAAATTACGCACCAGGCGGCTATAAGCCATACCCCAAATCGATTTGCACCTCGGTCAATCACACGATCTGCCACGGCATACCCAATGACAAGGCGCTGAAAAAAGGCGACATCATCAACATAGACATCACCGTCATCAAGGATGGCTGGCATGGTGACACCAGTCGGATGTTTGTCGTTGGTGAAGGCTCGATTGCTGCCAAGCGTCTCTGCAACATTACCTACGATGCCATGTGGAAAGGCATTGTCATGGTCAAGCCCGGTGTCCGCTTGGGCGATATCGGGCATGCCATTCAGACGTTTGCCCAAGGTCTTGGCTTTAGCGTAGTCAGAGAGTTTTGCGGTCACGGCATTGGCAGAGGATTTCACGAGGATCCGCAGATTCTCCATTACGGCACGCCGGGAACTGGCGAGACCTTGGTCGAAGGCATGACCTTCACCATAGAACCCATGATCAACGCTGGCAAACGTGACATCAAGGAGATGGGCGATGGCTGGACGATTGTGACCAAAGACCGCTCGCTATCGGCGCAGTGGGAACACACCATTCTGGTGACACCCACAGGATACGAGGTGTTAACCCTGTCCGCCGGTAGTCCACCACTGCCCGAGTTTGTTCGTGCAACCACAACTTAAATCCAATAGCGAATCTGTCGTCGTACCCGACATTCCAGGGCTACGCGAAGCGCACAAAACCGGGAAGCAAGCCGTGCAAGCGGCTCTCTTAAGCCCGTCGCTTCAAGCCAGAGGCGTTAAAAATGTGTTGCGCCAGTTGGCGAANCACACCGACCAGACCCTCAAAACGCTCTGGCAACTTGCGNGGTTGCCAAACCAGGCGGCGNTGGTTGCGGTGGGTGGTTTTGGACGAGGCGAGCTCTTCCCGGCCTCCGACGTAGACGTGCTGGTGTTATTGCCAGATGGCGCTGACCCAGATGTCGACACCGACCTGCGCGANGCCATCGAACATTTCATTAGTTACTGCTGGGACGTCGGCCTTGAAATCGGCTCCAGTGTTCGACAGACCNACGAGTGTCTCCGCGAGGCCGCAAAAGACGTGACCATTCAAACGGCAATGTTGGAGTCGCGATGGATTTGTGGTGACACAACCCTGTTGCGGCAGGTCATGGATCGCCTGTCGGCAGACCTCAATCCCAACGCTTTTTTTAAAGCGAAAACCCTGGAGATGGCCCAGCGCCATCAGCGTTTCGAAAACACCGCGTACGCGCTTGAACCCAACTGTAAAGAGTCTCCCGGTGGCTTGCGTGACCTACAAGTCATTGCGTGGGTGGCAAAGGCCGCTGGTTTTGGTGGTACTTGGGAAGAAATGGCAGAAAACGGTCTGCTCACACCATTGGAACTGGGTCAAATTAAAAGCAACGAGGCGCTGCTGTGCCTGATTCGCGCGCGCCTACACACGCTGACGAAGCGGCGCGAGGACCGCCTGCTTTTCGACGTACAGAACACCTTGGCAGAGGCCTTTGGTTTCAAGCCTGTACTGGCCGAAAACGGCGCTACCAAGGGGGCACACCGTGCGAGTGAGGCGCTGATGAAGCGTTATTACTGGGCCGCCAAAGCGGTAACGCAGTTAAATCAGATCGTGTTGCTCAACATTGAGGAGGCGCTTTACGATCGCACGCATCACGCTGAACGGCCAATGACGCCCATCAACGAGCGCTTCTTTGATCGCTCCGGCCTGATCGAAGTCTGCGATGACGAGCTGTATATGCGTGAGCCGCAAGCGATTCTCGAGACTTTTCTGTTGTATCAAAACACGGTGGGCATCACGGGCTTTTCTGCGCGAACCCTGCGTGCACTCTACAGCGCGCGGCCGATCATGAATGCGAAGTTTCGCAGTGACCCGGTCAACCGCGACACCTTTATGGCGATCTTAAAAGCGCCAGAGGGTATTACGCACGCAATGCGGTTGATGAACCAAAACTCCGTATTGGGACGTTATCTGTGGCCGTTCCGGAATATTGTGGGGCAAATGCAGCATGACCTGTTCCACGTATACACCGTCGACCAGCACACCTTGATGGTGTTGCGCAACGTGCGTCGCTTTTTTATTGCGGATCACTCGCACGAATACCCGTTTTGCTCGCAGTTGGCAGCCAGTTGGGACAAGCCGTGGATTTTTTATATTGCGGCGCTTTTTCACGATATTGCCAAAGGGCGTGGCGGCGACCATTCCGTTTTGGGCGCGCGCGATGTACGCGTTTTCTGTAAGCAGCACCGCATTGATGCGGCCGATAGTCGCTTGATTGAATTCTTGGTTTCTAGTCACCTGCTGATGAGCCATGTGGCGCAAAAAAAGGACCTGACAGACCCAGAGGTCATCAACGCCTTTGCTGCGCAAATGGGCAGCGAACGCAACTTGGTCGCTCTGTACTTGTTGACCGTTGCTGATATTCGCGGCACGTCGCCCAAGGTTTGGAACGCGTGGAAAGGCAAGTTACTAGAAGACCTTTTCCGTGCGACACAACGGGTGCTGGGCGGCAATGCGGTGGAGTCAGATGCAATTGTGGATGCGCGCAAGCGTGATGCCTTGGCGATTCTGGCGCTGAATGCAGCGCCGCATATGTCCCATCAGACACTGTGGGGCATGCTTGATTTGAGCTACTTCATGCGCCATGACGGCGACGATATTGCNTGGCATACCCGNCACGTTTCTNGGTTNCTACATGATGACCCGCACGCCAGTAAGCCCATGGTCCGAGCGCGTCGTACGCCATTTGGAGACGTGTTGCANGTCATGGTTTTCGCACCTGAGCAGCCCGATCTATTTGCCCGTATCTGCGCTTACTTCGACCGCGCCGGCTTTAGCATCTTGGACGCGCGCGTGCACACGACAAAGCACGGGCAAGCGCTGGATACATTTGAAGTGACATCCACCCAACTCGTGGATCAGCACCGAGAGTTCATCGGCATGATAGAGGCCGACCTGCACACACAGCTGCTACAACGAACACCGCTGCCCGAACCGCAGCTGGGCCGCTTGTCCCGACGGGTGAGGAGCTTCCCCGTGACGCCGCGCGTCACCTTGCGACCAGACGAAAAAGCCCAAAATTGGTTGCTCACCATCTCAACCAGTGACCGCACCGGTTTGCTCTATGGCGTGGCACGTACGCTGGCTTTGCACAAGATTAGCGTCGAATTATCCAAAATCACGACGCTGGGCGAGCGCGTTGAAGATACGTTTTTGGTTCGTGGTGAGCGTCTCGCTGACCACAAATCCCGCATCGCACTAGAGACAGATTTACTTGAGGTGCTTGAGGACTGAGTGTCAGATGGCCCTCAGGCGAGCGGTCGTTAGTCGTCGTCACCTTCAAGCGCGCTGAGCTCTGGAAACAAGGTCTCCACGTAGCCAAACTGGCTGAAGTCCCGCACACGCATGGGGTACAACTTCCCAATGAGGTGATCGCACTCGTGTTGTGCAACACGGGCATGAAAGCCGCTCGCAGTGCGCTCAATCGTACGGCCGAACTCATCAAAGCCGGTATAGCGAATATGCATCCAACGCGGCACCACTGCCCGTAGCCCCGGTACCGACAGGCACCCCTCCCAGCCCGACTGCTCCTCCTCACCGATGGGTGTAATCACCGGGTTGATCAGTACAGTCGCCGGAATGATGGCCTCATTGGGATAGCGCGGGTTGACAGCGCCCGAGCCAAACAGAACAACCTGTCGGTCTACCCCGATTTGCGGCGCAGCTAAACCCGCGCCATTTGCGCCAGCCATCGTCTCCCTGAGGTCGGCAATCAGCTGGTGTAACTCAGGTGTATCAAACGCCGTCACCGGCTTCGCAACGGTGAGCAGGCGCGGATCGCCCATCTTTAAAATAGGGTGTCTGGCCATGTGTCGTATCTGCCTTTCTGTGTCGTTTTCCCCGCGTCTATGAGCAATGCGTCTCTTTGCACCACGAGATGGATGCTGAAGAATATACCGCTTTACGCTAGGATAACGTGTCGATTAAACGATGTTTGCATAACCGCCCCAACCCCTCAATGACAACCCATCAATAACAACCCTATGATGTCCTCCAAACCCGCTCCACCAATACCAGACAACGCCTCTGGCGTTCACAAGCAACGGGGCTTATTCAGCGCCGTCAGCGCCTTTCCTGCCTTTCCTGCCTTTCCTGCCTTTCCTGCCTTTCGCGCAAGCCTGCTACCCACCCTCCTCGTCTGTTTCGTCGGCACGGCGGGCGCGCAAGTTCCCAGCATATTCAAAGAAGCGGACCTCCAACTGGGAGCCGAACTCATTGCCGACAACGGCTGCGTTGCCTGCCACCAGCAAAAGTTTGGCGGTGACGGTGGCGCCATTTATCGCCCCGGGGGACGCATTGCCAGTGCAGGTCTCTTGCGCGGCATGGTTGAACAATGCAACACCACGCTGAACCTGTCGCTATTCCCAGAAGAAGTCACGGCCATCGCCGCTGTGCTGAACCAAACGCATTACCACTTCAAAGACTAAACCAGTGGTTGCGTTCAGT
>JGI20159J14440_10002704_pt1 | contig 11790 bp, 14 predicted proteins | sample COG_09_FD_14440 | JGI IMG/M metagenome (IMG submission 14440) | reverse complement strand
CTTAATGCTTTTGCGCTTAATGCTTTTACGCTTAATGCTTTTGCGCTTAATGCTTTTGCGCTTAATAACATTTCGTTTAGAGTATTTAGAATGGCGTTTTATTCCAGTAAACTTTTTATTTTTTCGCGTCTTATATTTTTTAATATTATTTACTTTCTTTTCTTTATATTCCATATATATTAATATAAAGATATTTTATAACTCTATTATATTATGGACACATTAGAACGATTAAATTTAAATAAAATGATTGATGCGAATAATGTGCAAGATTGTACTAATGAAATCAGAGAAAAAAAACATAGCAGTTTAATTCGCGATGATGTAACGCGATTTATCGCTTTAAAACAAAAATATAGCCGTCTGTCACAAAGCAATCCTACGCAATTTGACACTATGTGCGTCTCGCAGTGTAATTTCCTTTTCAATAATTATATGGATATTTTTAATAAAATTAAAAAGGATGAATTAAATTTAAAAATTTTACATCAATTTTTGGATATCTTAGAACAAATTGAAGAAGGTCAGCTAGACCAACATAATGGCGCATTTGAAGTTGGGAAATTATTGAAAGCTCTCTACATTGATAGTGCGCTTACAAAAGCCGAGCGTATCGACAAAAAAACAGGCGAGAAAAAGACTGTGTCTAAACCAAAAGAAAAGAAAATTTCATGGACCGAATATAAGGCTAAACATTTATAAATTGTTATAAATTAATATAATTAATATAAAATTATCTCTCTTTTTATATTAATCATGTCATCCAAATATAAACTTGTTATTGTTGAATCACCGTCTAAATGTAAAAAAATAGAACAATATTTAAATGCGGCTGCCATAAATGCGTCGTCATATAAATGTATAGCGAGTTATGGGCATATTCGTGAGTTAAAAGGCTTAGACTCTATAAATATTCATGATAATTTTTCACCAAAATTTATTAATTGTGATAGCAAAAAAGAACAAATATCCAAAATTAAAAAGGCAATTAAAGACGCCGATGAAATTATTCTAGCATCAGACGATGATCGTGAAGGAGAGGCAATTGCGTGGCATTTATGCCAAGTATTCAAACTCCCTCTAGAAACTACCAAAAGGATTATATTTCACGAAATTACTGAACCTGCGTTAAAACATGCAATTGAAAACCCAACAAAGGTGAATATGTCGGTGGTGAATGCTCAATTGGCGAGACAAGTATTAGATATAATTGTTGGTTATCGTCTTTCCCCGCTTTTATGGAAGCATGTTAAAGATGGTCTTTCTGCTGGTCGCTGTCAGACACCTGCATTACGCCTTATATATGAAAATCAAAAACAAATTGACACCGCGACAGAAAAACAAAGTTATACCATTACGGGTTATTTTACAAATATGTCGATTCCGTTTATTTTAAATTATGAAGAAACGGATAAAGAAAAGATGCAACTATTTTTAAGAGAAAGTATAGATTATACCCATCTATATAAAGAACCGAAATTACGAACAAAGACTTGTGTAGCACCGGCGCCATTTTCGACTAGTACATTACAACAAACTGCCAGTAATGAATTACATCTCTCGCCGAAAGAAACAATGTCCTTGTGTCAATCATTATATGAAGGCGGCTATATTACTTATCCGCGTACAGATGGAAAAGAATATAGTGACGAATTCCAAGAAAAAGCTGTGGCTTATATTAAAAAAACATATGGAGAAACTTATGTAGGCGGAAGTCAAACGAATAAAGTGACGACCAACGCAAAGCCATCGACAACAGCGGCGCATGAGGCGATACGCCCCACCAAAATTGAATGTGATACTATTGAAGATAACGCATTAACAACAAAAGCAATACGATTATATAATTTAATACGGCGTCGCACTTTAGAAAGTTGTATGTCAAATGCGTCTTTATCGGTATTATTAGCGGTAATTACAGCCCCCCAAAACCACGAATATCATTATACAACCGAACATATTATTTTTGCTGGCTGGAAAATAGTGAGTATTAAAAATAGAACTACAAATAAAGAATACAGTTATTTACAAACATTAAAAAAAAATATATCCCTCCCCTATAAAAAAATTAAAGCAATTATTCGTATAACTGAAACAAAACAACATTATACCGAGGCAAAATTGGTTAATCTCTTAGAAGAGAAGGGCATTGGTCGTCCGTCAACCTTTTCGTCACTTGTGGATAAAATCCAAGAACGAAAATATGTAAAAAAAGAAAATATAAAAGGAAAAACAATTAAGTGCGATGATATAGAATTAGAAAAAGGAGAGATTAATATTGTACACACTGATAAAGAGTTTGGTAATGAAAAAAATAAATTGGTTATTACGCCAGTCGGTATTCTTGCACTGGAATTTTTACTCAACCATTTTGATTCATTTTTTCAATATGATTATACAAAACAGATGGAGGATGACCTTGATTTGGTTGTTAATGGAGAATTTGTTTGGTACGATGTTTGTCGAAAATACTATAACGAGTTAGACAATCTCTCTTCATCCATATTAGATAGAGGGAAAGAAACCATTCGTATTGATGATAATCATACTTATATGATTGGCAAATATGGACCGGTTATTTTATATAAAGGCGTGAATGAGCAAAATAAAAAAGATTCGGCATTTAAAGCAGTGCGCAAGGACATTGATTTAAATAAATTAAGACAAGGAAAATATACGATTGACGAAGTTCTAGAAAGTGCAGAAGATAAAAAAACACCTTCTATTGGGTTATTCCACGATAAACCAGTTTATATTAAGGTGGGGAAATTTGGAAAGTATTTAGAATGGAATGGAAATACAAAATCTCTCAAACATTTGAAAATAGATCCTAATGAAATAACAATAGAGGATGTATCTGAACTGTTATTTGATTCAGAGAACGATATGGAACATACGCGCGTCATTGGGAATGACGCTTCAATAAAAAAGGGAAAATATGGGCATTATATTTACTATAAAACCAAAAAAATGAAAAAACCGCGATTTTTAAAACTGGATGGATTTACTGGTGGCGATTATATGAAATGTGAATTACAAGTTATTAAAGATTGGTTTGTAAAAACATATCAGATTGAATTATCATGACAACTGCATTATCTAAAATATCTAATATTATATTATATAACATAAGCTGGAATGCGAACATTATATTTTTTCTCTATTTCATTACGAAGTGAATTAAATTCAATTGTAAAATCAAATGGAAATTGCTGAAAGTTAACTAAACGACCATCATGAAACCTAAATTTAAATTTTAAGCGCGAGATTCGCTCTATAGGCGGGTCATAATGAACCATATTAACCAAAAAAATAGTACGCGAATCATAACTTTTTTCATCATGGTCTCTTATTGGAATTTTAGCGAAAGCTGAATTAACTTTACCAGCATATGAATTATTGCCAATCATTTGCTGGGAACTCTCATTATAGGGATACAACTCATCGTATGAGTTATATTTATCTATTTCCATATAAATACATGTTTCGCCATTTAATGAAAATGATAGCGGTGCTTCAATAAAATTAATAATATTTGCGCCAGATTCATTAGATGTATTATTTAAACATTGATAATCAATTGTAATAGTTCCGTCTAAATCTTTAATAGAATGATAACATTTTTTTTGAAAACCAATATAAAACGGAAATCCCCATTTAGAATGATTGTTCCAAACAATAGGTTGTTCACAATTAACAAAATCATATGTAATTTGTTTATCAAAATCTAAATTAAAAGACAAATCAGTATGTCCGAACCAAAAATTGTGTTTAACCTCATCATAAAACACATTAAAGCTTCCGTCAGAATTAATTGCTCTGTTCATTTTATTTGTTAATTCGGTTGATAGTTGACAAGGCGTATAATTCCCTTCTTGAATAGTTATAATATGTGGAACATTATCTATCGTAAATTGAAATGAGGTGTTTTGATAATCATTACTAAAGGTAAAAAAATAAGCAGGCATAGTTGACTGTATCAACCTCATGGATTGTACATTTAATAATGTTTCGGGCAACATAATTTCAAATGTATTGGAATTTGGCCATTTGGTAATATCACGATCTTCAGAATGAACCGATAATAATTTTCTATCCAAAACATAATTTTGTTCACGATTAATTAAAGGTTTAGAGTTACCAAGACTATACGAATTTGGTTGATTTTGTTGATTTGGTTGATTTTGTTGATTTCCTTGATTATAATTAAAATTATGAAAACTCATTTGTTATATATATAAAATATAAATATTAAAAGAACTACTATTTAACGTTCGCCGATATAATGAAATGAAACAATTAAATACATTAAGAGGAGTGACTAAAATTAATGGTGATCTTTCTATTATAGGATTTGCAGGACAACCTGATTTTAGTGTTTTTAATTGCCTTAAAGAAGTTACTGGTTTTTTTAACATGAATGATAATATCGGATTAACAACAATTTCGGGATTTCCTAATATTAAGAGGCATTGATGCGACTCGTCAATTACATCTTCAAAATATTCTTATAACCGCATTGGGATGGGGAAATACTCCTGATGGTAATACTCCATATTTTGTTTTAGGACTGTGAAGATAAAACAATAATAAGTAAATAATTTATCAGGTATAATGGATGTATTTATATTTTATATATATTTTATATATATACAATAGTAATGACATCGATTGGTCGTGAAATAAAATATAATTTCCCAGTTCGAAACAATATCTCAACAAAAATTCCATCACCTCAAGGCGGGTTTAACTATGTTATAAATAGTATGATGCTTATTGCGATTATTGGTATGTGTATTAAAATATTTTTTGGTTCTCGGACATCAAAAGATGGAACGAATGGACCGGCAAATTCAGTCATTTATGGTTATGGGCTTGTTGCATTATCTATTTTAACTGTTATATTTGTTAGTTACGCGATTCATGATAGAATTAACAATATAGAAAATAAGGTAGGTTCTGGTATTCTTAAATTTCTAAAATCATTCTTAAGTAGTTCCGCTCCCTCTATCATGACAATTCTTTCATTAATATGGATAATAACATTAAATATAACACATTACACAAAAATAAATAAAGGAATGGTTTCTACTGAATATTTTCAATTATCCGCAGGAACCTCATTTTTATTTATAATTCAATTAATTTGCGTGTTTCAATATTTGAAATTATTTATAAAAATTAAAACGGATAAAGAAGATAGAGATAAAAATATAAAAAATCAAGCCAGAATCGCATTTGCAACATATTTTATAACGGCATTAAATATAATTGTAGCTGGAATGATGACAATTATTCTGCAATTCTTTTCAACAGACGGTTGATAAACTTATATATTGATAAACTTATATGTTAAACCATATTCAATATCAGTTTCCCATATTCCATAGATTTTTAATATAAATTCATTCACATTGTTTAAATTCACATCATTAAAAAGTTTTAAAAACCCATTATTTAATTGTTCTTTTATTCTATAAATAGGTGTTTTGTTTCTAGTTTCATTTGAAATTATATATTTATTCATTATAAAAGTTTCAACATCACATAATCGTGAAATTACATCAATTTGCGAATTAATATCAAACAAACATTTATATTTATTAAATGATTTCTCAATTGTATGTAATTTTAAATTGAAATGTATAAAAACACCATTTAAAATAAACAGTTCATTTGAATAACTCACCCTTAAAAAATTACTATTATCCATTACGGTATTTTTAACTTTCTCTTGATAATATATATTATTGAAATCAAAATTATTAATATTTAATACAATATACATGTTATATTTTATGATAAAATGTATTTAAGTTTATATAATTGAAACACTTCGTTTATATAATTGAAACACTTCGTTTATATAATAAAATTCGTAAAATATCCTCTTGTGCAAAGTCACTAAACCCACCATCTAACATATTTAATACATATCTACATTCTTTTATTAAATTATCATCATAGTGCCTTTTTTTCAGTCCGATGTACTTCAGCCAACAGTGCGATAAATTTGGATGTGAACTAGTATATTGTTTAAACTCTTCTATAATAGAATCCATTATATACATATATAATTTCATATGTGTATATTAGTTTATGAATTAAAGAATAAAGACAAAATTATATTACTTAAATAAAATGAAATTAAATGAATGTCATTTTGAGGATTATTTGAATTCAACTAATAAGAATCCATTACATAAATTAAATAAATCAGTATATAATAATTTTCCCACTAAAATAGAAGATTTAAAAAATTTATTATTTTACGGACCAAGCGGTGTTGGAAAATATACACAAATGTTGTCGTCAATTAAACAATACAGTCCATCTGAATTAAAATATGAAAAAAAAATAAGTGTAACTTATAATAAAAATTTGTATTTTTTTAAGATTAGTGATATTCATTATGAAATAGACATGTCTTTGATGGGATGTCATTCGAAAATGTTATGGAATGAAGTATATAACCAGATTGTTGATATATTATTAGCCAAACCAAATAAAACTGGAATAATTGTTTGTAAATATTTTCATGAAATACATAGTGAATTATTAGATATATTTTATAGCTATATGCAATCATACAATGAATTAAATATTAATTTGAAATTTATAATAATTACTGAAGAATTAAGTTTTATTCCGGATAATATATTGAATTGTTGCCATCTAATAAAAATTCCACGACCATCTAGAACTACTTATAATAAGTGTTTAAACATTAATTTAAAACCAAATGTAAAACTACATGAAATTACAAATATTAAAAATCTTTTTTTATTACCAAAAAAACAATTAATAAATTCAAATGAAATTATTTGTAATAGATTAATTGATTTCATTGTAAGTGAAAATGATGTTGATTTTTATACTATGCGCGAAAATGTATATGATATATTTATCTATAATTTAAATACATATGAATGTATTTGGTTTATTTTAAATAAATTAGTATGTATGGAAAAGATTAATCCATGTGATATGACAGATATATTAATAAAAATATATACATGTTTGCGATATTATAATAATAATTATAGGCCAATTTATCATTTTGAAAATTTTATTGTATATTTGGCTATGAAAGTGAATAATACATCTAATAGCCCGATTGACAGCCAAATGATAATATAAAAAAGTTTTTCTAGGTTGACATATTATTCAATATATTTTTAATAATATTTGTTTGTTCGTTATCAGCATAAGTCCATTTTTCAATTGTTTCTATAAACTTATTATTTCGATGTAATACAACAATAGATTTATGGTATTCTTTATTTAAAGTGAGTTTTATCATTTTTAACATTTTTTCTACAAAAATATTTGTGTTTATAATAATAATATGATTTAATCGACCGAATTTATTAATCAAATAAGATAATTGTATACCCGTATTTAAGCCAAGTGTATGTTTGAGACCAAACCCTTTGAAATCTATAATCCAAGTCCATTTATCTGGATTAATATAATTTAAATAATTTGTACAATGCTTTTGTATTCCGTCCGTATCATTGTATTTACTTGCATTTGATATTTTGGTGTAAAAAATATGTCCTGCGTCTAAACTATGCGCAATACGATTAAATGAGTGTGTTGTATAATCTTCATAACAGTTTACACATATTTCTGGCATTAGTGATACATCTTTCAATTGGATAGAATGATCTATATTCATTTTAATATATATTATTTTATAAAATATATTAAATAACTTATAAAATTTATAAAATAAAAAATAATTTATAAAAAAAGATATTTTATTTTTTTATAAACCTTTAATTTTTATTATTTTATTATTTTATTATTTTATTTTATTATTTTAATCCTTCTTTCGGACAACCTTCTTTTTTACAACAGGAGCAGGAGTAGGAGTAGGAGCAGGAGTAGGAGCAGGAGCAGGAGCAGGAGTAGGAGCGGGTTCTTCTTCTTGTTCGCATTCACTTTCTTCGTCATCTTCAACAATCACACTTGTTTCGGTGGAAACCGGAACCCCATTGGTCAATGCGGACTTTGCTTCACTTGAAACATTAATCAAGCATTTACCTTTCATGGACGGTTTTTGTTGCACGACTGCTTGAAATAATCGCCAAGTACAACCAAACTTACCATTGGCAAACCAAAGACCACCGCATTGAATAATCGCAACAAGATTAACACCCTTGGGGATAAGATCTAGTGGGGTTGATGTTGAATTATCGTCGGGATAAAGCATCGTGCCATTCGGATCATAAATCTCACAATTATACTTACCCTGCCAATAAGGAAGCTTAACCTTCAATGTCGGCGCCTTTGTCATATCGGCTTCGCCTGTTTGCGGGTCCTTGCTATACTTTAGTAACGGCGTCCACAAAGCGTCAATCACTTCGGGCGTCATCGTCTTTTTATTAAACCATGCCATCGAATTCTTAACAGCTTCGTCCTTAATATATTTTTCAAGCTCTTGAAACTTTGACAACAACATATCGGTTTCAGGGCTACTATAATCCTTTCGGGGGAATTGAATCGCCATATCAAATGTTTCCTTGCCGCTTTGCGGGTCTTTAAAACAGGATGCACCCCAAGTTAGCAATGGGACTTCCATATTCACATATAGACCTTTCTTGGTGGGGTTGAATAAAATATTGGCGCTTTTTCCGCCAGACTTATTCAATTTTGGCGCAGTAATAGAAATATCATTGATGTCAAGGGTAAGACCATTGGCGATGCAGCTTTCAGCAGATTGGGTGGTAGTAGTCGAGTTCATGTTGTTCTTTGTATGTTACATAATAAGAGAGTTAAATGTTTAAATCAATTTTTTTCAAAATTAATAAAATTTATGATGTAGAAAAATATAATATATAAAGATATATTATATATGGGAAATACATCAGCAAAGGCACATAAGAATTATTCGGGTAAAATGATACATAAAAAAAATCACACATACTCCAAAAAACATGGTCGTACAATGAAACATGGTCGTCGTCGTGCGTTTAGACATCATTTTTCAAAAAAACAGGGATACAAAAAACAAAGACGCACTAAAAAATATAATGGAGGAATCGGCTCAAAGCTTAATCCTGATTATGTTGCGCCTGCAACACAAGAAACTTCGTCATCAAGAAGGCGTAAACGGAAAACGTCTAAGTTGCCCTTAAGTAAAGCGGTTATGTTGAAAAATGCATATAAAAAACACCCATCCGGACCAATGAAACCTAGAAAATCACCTCCCCCACCCGGACAAAGAACCGAAATAAAAGGTAGATTTACAGTAACAGATAGTATTCGCGAGGAAGAGTAATCGTAAGAATAAGTATTTGAATTTTTATATAATAATAAAATTATATAAAAACGAATAAGCCCTACGAGGGACTTGAACCCTCGGCCCTCAGATTAAAAGTCTGATGCTCTACCGACTGAGCTAGTAAGGCGATAATGTTTTTATTATAGTATGATTTTTATAGTATGATTTTTATAGTATGATTTTTATAGTATGATTTTTATAAGTTTAAAGCGCAGTAGCAGGGGCCGCGGCACCGCTCTTGGCAAAGTGAGGGCTCATGTAACGCTGGAGGTTAAAGTAAGTAAGTTCTTCGCCGCTGTTAAGCTTAAGGAGCGAGGCCAGACTAACATCGGCATTAATGCGACGACCGTTGGTCTTATCCTGCAACTGGTTAGTGCGGATGTAGGCATTAATTTCACGCGTCACTTCCGTGCGCGCCATTTGAGTGCCCTTGTCCTTTCCGAGAAAAGAAGCCAATTCATCACTGATGAGAGTAGGCTTCACGAAACCACTCGGGGCGCGGTTTCCGGTCTTGCGCTTGCGCTTGGAGCTGGCCTTGGCGGCAATCTTCAGCTCACGCGAAGCTTTCTTTTCAAGAGTGCGGAATTCAGTCTTGAGGGAAGAAATCATAGCACTAAGCTGTTGAAGCTTAGTCATAAAACCAGTGAATTCGCCAGACACCGAAGAAACTTCGGCGGGGACAGACTCAGTGGCGGCGGCGCCTTCAGTAGAGGCAGCAACAACTTCGGCAACCTTAGGTGCAGCTTCCTTCTTCTTAGAAACCTTCGCGGACTTGGCGGCAGGTTCGGTAGCAGCGGCAGGCTTAGCCGTCTTGGGCGTCTTAGGCGCCTTTTCGGCAACCTTGGGTTGAGTGGTAGCAGAGGCAGTTTCAGTCTTGGTTTGTTTTGCGGGCATTCTTTTATATTCTACTATAATAAGATTTTTTTAAGTGATTTAACGCACTAAATATATTAACTATTTGTGATGATAAAGCCTATTATAAATTCTAATATTATTCATAAAGTTAANTTTATTTTTCTAAATAATAANNAATNNTTTTCAAANTTAAGTTTTCAAATAATAGTTTTCAAATTTTATTTTTTAGTTTATCTGCATCCAATTTCATTAATTTTTCTATAGTACTACCATTCGGCATTTTGGCGAGAGAATCTTGTAATTCTTTCATTTGTTCCTTTACCTTTTTATTAACCAACCCTTCACGCGTCCCTTGCATTGATAAAACCCCCAACGATAAAAATAACACTGCCAACAACCCAAGCATAACATACATCTTCGACGACTTTCCGTATTTTTTCATTATATAAATTACAAATAATATATTATATTTTTAATTTATTAAAAAACAGATTGATACAACCAAGGTAAGGCAACAGCTGCTTCAGGACTGACTAATGTTAAAGCACACAAAATATAATTTGCACCCAAACATCGACTATCATGATTAATCCCCGTTCTAATTAAAGTCTCCATAATAGTTATTATATTATCTTGAACAATTAAGGTAGACATTTCACGAAGATCATTTATATACAATATTCTAAATAAATCACGATAAGTTGGACAAATCTCTCTTTTTACTTGATCACTTAAATTTGCACGATACATCCATATATCATTTAATTCAATTAAAAATCGTATTAGGGCTGTATGTGATAAAGATAAAAACCAAGCTGCATCTGTATAATTACCTAAAATATCAATATCATGAAAAACATTAACAATTCTTTCCGTAATAGTTTGAAAACTAACTATCTCCACCCCATCGGGTTCATCCTCGTTCATTTTTAAATTTATATGCTCTCCGAACAAACGACTTAACCAAACTAATTTCATCATATTTTTTTTTACATTTTTTGATAATATATTTCTATTATAAGGATTCTCAGTTTTATTATTGAACCCTTTATGAAATAAATTATAGAGAGACATAATATCAAACCCATAAATCATATTATCCGTATCTTGAAAACTAAAAAACTGCGTATATGGAATATCTGTTAAATCGTCCATTGTAAAAAAATCAGTATCATTAACACACAATTTACGGTTAAATCTTGCAGGACCCCGTAATTTATTATATTGTTTGTATAAATATTGTCGCCAAGCCTTTTGAATGACTACCGTATTATCATAATGCTTAAAATAATTATATATTTTTGTTACCATATTAGATTTTGATAAACTACTAATCATTTTAATCTTATGGTGTGCCGCAATTTCTTTGAGCTGTTTAATTGTATAATTTGTTGATAATAAAATACGATAATTATCTTTTGTTGGAATAATAAATTCATCCTTTTTTCTCGGTTTTTTTAATATTGGTAAATTATCATTTTCTTTTTTTTCATTCACTTTATTCATTATGCTTATATCATATAATAGAATGTTTTAATATTATTTATCATAAATATATAAATATGATAAATAAATATAATAAATAATGTCATTCAAATGGTATGAATAATTGACATTCAAATGGTGTGAATAATTGACATTCGGGT
>JGI20159J14440_10002693_pt1 | contig 11814 bp, 11 predicted proteins | sample COG_09_FD_14440 | JGI IMG/M metagenome (IMG submission 14440) | reverse complement strand
AGCTAATAAGGAAGAAGATAAAAAGAAAAGAGAGTCTGTAGATACGAGAAATCAGGCTGATACTTTAATTCATTCAACTGAAAAAAATCTTAAGGAGCATGGATCAAAAATTACTGATGCAGAAAAGAAAGCAATAGAAGATGCATCATCAACTTTAAAAGAAGCTCTTAAAGGGACTGACAATGAAGATATTAAGAAAAAAACAGAAGCGTTAGTTCAAGCATCAATGAAATTAGGTGAGGCTATATACAAAGCTCAAGAAAAAAAACCAGATTCACCTGATGATAGCAAAAATAACGATGAAGGAAAAAAAGACGATAACGTAGTTGATGCAGATTTTGAAGAAGTAAAAGAAGAAAACAAAGAAGAAGATAAAGAAAAAAGCGCTTAAGAATATCAACAATCATTATCTCAGGGTAACTTATGGCTAAAAGAGATTTCTATGATGTTTTGGGTGTAGGAAAAAGTGCATCTCCTGATGAATTAAAATCAGCTTATAGAAAACTTGCTATTAAATATCATCCTGACAAAAATCCTGGGGATAAGGTTGCAGAAGATAAATTCAAAGAAGCTAGTGAAGCTTACGGAATTCTTTCAGATAAAGAAAAAAAACAAAACTATGATAACTTTGGTCATGCAGCCTTTGAAAACGGCAGTGGAAGACAAAGTGGTGGTTTTGGTGGTTTTGGTGGAGCAGATTTTTCTGATATTTTTGAGGATTTTTTTGGAGATTTTGGTGGTGGTGGACGATCAAGGAATAGAAGTTCTAATAACAGAGGCTCAGATCTAAGATATGATTTATCAATATCGCTTGAAGAAGCTTACCAGGGTAAAAAGCAAGATATAAAATTTTCAACCACAGAAAAATGTAATACCTGCAAAGGAAATGGTTCAAAACCTGGCCACTCTCCAGATAGATGTACTTATTGTGGAGGGAATGGAAAAATAAGATCTAATCAAGGTTTTTTTACCGTTCAACAAACATGTCCACAATGTAATGGAAATGGAGAAGAAATTACCAATCCTTGTAATGATTGTAATGGTCAGGGAAAAAAACAGGCCTCTAAAAAAATATCAGTTACAATTCCAAAAGGTGTTGACGATGGAACAAGAATTAGATTAGCAGGCAAAGGAGAAGCGGGTAGCAGAGGTGGTGCAACAGGTGATTTATACTTATTTATCAACGTTCACTCTCATGAGTTATTTAAAAGATCAGATGAAAATTTATTTTTTGAATTTCCAATTTCTCTTGCAGATGCTGCATTGGGAACTACTATTGAAATTCCAACTATAGATGGTGGAAAAGCAAAAATTAAAATTCCTGATGGAACTCAAAATGGCAAACAATTCAGATTAAAAGGTAAAGGAATGCCATATATGAGAAGAGGTGATTTTGGAGACTTATATGTTCAAGTAAAAACTGAGGTCCCTATATACTTAAATAAAAAACAAAAAGAGTTGCTAGAACAGTTTAGAGAAATCGAAAACGATAAATCAAATCCAAGTATTAAAAAATTTTTTCAAAAAGCAAAAGATTTCTGGAAAAACTAAAAGACTAATCTTCTAAAAAAGGTTAATATTTAATTAAATGAAAAAAATTAATTTAGCTATTTCAGGTTGTATGGGAAGAATGGGACAGCAACTAATTAAGTCATCAAAAAAAAATAAAGATTTCAAATTAGTAACACTTACTGAGAATAGATTGATAAATAAAAAATTTGTTGGTATTAAACCACAGCTAAATTCTGATAAAGCCTTTAAAAACATAGATGTAATTATTGATTTTACCGTTCCTGATTGCACTTTAGAAATACTAAAAATTGCTTCTAAACTTAAAAAAAAGGTTGTGATTGGAACAACTGGTTTTAGTAAAAAACAGGAAGGCCAAATAAAAAAATATTCAAAAAAAATACCTATTTTAAAAGCTGGCAATATGAGCTTAGGTGTAAATTTATTAATGTATTTAACTGAAATTACATCAAAATCATTAAATGATGAATACTTAAGTAAAATATTTGAAGTGCATCACAAACATAAAAAAGATTATCCGTCAGGTACCGCTTTAATGCTTGGAAAAGGAATTGCAGATGGAAAAAATAAAGATTTATATAATTTAATGGGAAAAAAATTTTTAAATAAAAAAGTTTTCCCTTATGGAAAAAAAATTAATTTTAACTCTATAAGAAAAGGTGAAATTATTGGTGAACATGAAGTAAAGTTCTCAAGTGGAAAAGAAATAATTACGTTAAACCATGAAGCTTTTGATAGAGCACTTTATTCTGATGGGGCTTTGACTGCATCTAAATGGTTAATAAAAAAGAGACCAGGATTATATTCTATGAGAGATTTGCTTAGTTTTTCATAATGGATGAAATACAAAAAGCAAAGATTATAATTAAAACTTTAAATAAAATTTATCCTAAAGCACCTATTCCTCTAAAAAGTAAAAATACTTTTACTCTTTTAATTTCTGTGCTGCTTTCTGCACAATGTACAGATGTAAACGTTAACAATGTGACAAAAGATATATATCCAAAATATTATAAGCCAGAACACTTTGTAAAATTAGGTAAAAAAAAAATTGAAAAATTAATAAAGAAAATCGGTATTTTTAGAGTAAAAGCAAAAAGTATTTACTTAATGTCAAAACAAGTTTTAGAAAAGCACAATGGAAAAGTGCCAAAAACTTTTGAGGAACTTGAAAAATTACCTGGCGTGGGTCATAAAACAGCTAGTGTAGTAATGTCCCAAGGCTTTGAATATCCAGCTTTTGCAGTAGATACTCATATTCATAGACTTGCACAACGATGGGGATTAACAAGTGGAAAAAATGTAATTCAAACTGAAAAAGACTTGAAAAGAATTTTTCCTAAAAAAATATGGTCTAAACTTCATCTTCAAATGATTTTTTATGGAAGAGAATATTGTAAAGCAAGAGATTGTTATGGCTTAACGTGCAAAATTTGCACTACTTGCTACCCAAATAGAAAAAAACCTGTTAATACGCAAAAAGCTTAATATGAAAATTTTAGGAATAGGAAATGCAATTGTTGATGTCATTTGTAAAGTTAGTGACAATTTTATTGAGCAAAATAATCTTACAAAGAGTACAATGAAATTATTTTTTGATGAAAATGAATTCAAAAATTTATTAAAAAATCTTAAAATTGAAAAAACTGTTTCTGGAGGGTCAGTTGCAAATTCTATAGTTGGTTTATCTCAACTTGGTAACAAAGTGGGTTTTATTGGAAAAGTTTCTGATGATAAATTTGGAAGAAAATACGAAGAAGGTTTGAAAAAAGAAAATGTTGAATATTTTTATTCTAAAAAGAACGAAGAATTACCCACTGGGACATGTTTAATATTAATTACCCCAGACTCAGAAAGAACTATGTGCACATTCTTAGGTACAGCTGGAAAAATTAATGAAAATGATATCAATAGTAACGCCATTAAAAAAAGTGAGATAATTTTTTTAGAGGGCTACTTGTGGGACAAGGGTGAACCTAAAAAAGCATTTGATAAAGCAATTAATAATGCAAATAAAGTAGCGATGTCACTTTCTGACCAATTTTGTGTTGATAGACACAAACCACATTTTTTAGAGTTAGTAAAAAATAAATTGGATATAACTTTTGCAAACGAGCAAGAATTTACCTCACTAATTCAGGCAAAAAACTTTAACGAGGTAATCAACTTTTCAAAACAACTTAACAAATTAATTGTTGTGACAAGAGGTGAAAAAGGAGCGGTTGCTATTTATGGTGAAGAAGTCATTGAACATGGAATACTCAAAAATCTTGAAATTTTAGATCTTACAGGTGCCGGTGATCTTTTTGCTGCTGGATTTTTACATGGATATATTAATAATTTATCAATTAAAAATAGTCTGAAACAAGGAACAGAAATGTCATCAAAGATAATACAACAGATTGGTGCAAGACTTTAAACTTATTTTTTCTTTCTTTTAAAACTTCCTTTACCTTTTTTAGGGATTACTATTTTTGGTTTATATTTTCTCGTATATAAATTTTTAGTAATTGGATTTTTTTTATTCAATTTGATAACCGTTTTTTTTACTAACTATAAATTCATTATTATTAAAAGCAGTAAATATTTTTTTTCTTAAACGATATATGTGAGTTTCAACTGTATGAGTTTCAATGTCAGGTTGATAACTCCAAACATTTTTTTGAAGTTCGATAATGTTAACAGGTTCATTTTTTTTAATTAAATAAATAATTATATTAATTTCTTTCTCAGTTAATTTAAGTTTTTTACTATTCAGCTGCATTTCTCTCGAATTTAAATTAATAGTATAATTATTAATTTTAATATGTGATTGATTGTTAAAATGAAGTTTTAAAAATTCAATATTAATTTTTTCAATTAATTTAGAAATATTCATTGGTTTACTATCTAAATAAACTTGATTACCAAAGTTAAGATTTTGTTTATTAGATATTATAAGGTAATCACAAAGACTTTTTATTTTATCATTTAATAAATTTTCATCATCCAAATTAATTATTTTAAAGTTTAAATTTAAACTAAGTTCTTCAAGAATTTGATATAATGAGTTAAACTTATAAATAATTAAGCTTTGACTAACCATAAGTAGACCATATGCCAATTTTAGTTAAAAATAAACACACTCTTCTAATAGATGAATTTAAGTTTAGATGCTGCATTGGAAAAAAAAATACAACAATTAATAAAGAAGAAGGTGATAAAAAAACTCCAAAAGGAACATTTGAAATTGAAAATCTTTACTTTAGGAAAGATAGAATAAAAAAACCTGAGACATCATTAAAATGTGTTGAAATTAAAGAAAATATGGGATGGTGTGATGATATTTATCACCCAAAAAAATATAATAAACTTGTTGAAATAGATAAAAATTTAAAATGTGAAAAATTAAAAAGAAAAGACTACAAATATGATTTGCTAATTCCTATTAAGTACAATTTTAAGAAACCAGTAGTTGGCAAAGGGAGCTGTATTTTTATTCACTTAACAAGAGATTACAGGCCTACTGCTGGATGTATTGCTCTAAAAGAAAAAGATTTTCTAATTATGTTAAGATTAATAAAAAAAAAAACGAAAATAAAAATTTGCTAAATTCTCTGACCAAAAATACTAGATCCAATTCTAACGTAAGTTGATAGATTTTTAGCTGCTTTAATATAATCTGAAGACATACCCATGCTTAGTTCTTTAAAACCAAAATTTTTATTCAATTCTTGTATTTCCTTAAAATAATGTTCAGGGTCAATGTTTACAGGAGGAATACACATCAAGCCAATTAAATCTAATTTAATTTCATTACAATACGAAACTAATTTATCTAGATCATCTTTTTTAATACCTGATTTTTGACTTTCATCTCCAATATTTACCTGTAAAAAAATTTTAACTTTTTTATCAAGTTTTAATTGCTCCTCTGCAATTTTTTTTGCCATTTTTTCACTATCCACTGAATGAATATAATCAAATAATTTAACTGCAAACTTTACTTTATTGGTTTGCAATTTTCCAATCATATGCAGCTTGATATTTAAATTTTTTTTTTTTATTTCTGTCCATTTTTCTGAAGCTTCTTGAACTTTATTTTCACCAAAATCAATATGACCATGTTCTACAAGAGGAAGAATTTTATCTAATTTAAAAGTCTTAGAGACTGCAATAATTTTTGGATAATTTTGAATATTTAATCTACCAAGATTTATTTTGATATTATTTTCAATATCTAATAAGTTTTTAACAGCATTATGCATAAAATTAGAAAATATTACTTTATTAATAAATTTGATTCAAACAATATAGACAAACTGGAATTAAATACTGGTATAATTTATAGAAACTATGGTTTAAAAAATAACTTAAGCACTATTATTAAACTTAAACAGTACTGTAAAAAAAAAGGCTTTAAATTTTTTTTATCCAATGATGTTAGGCTCGCTCTTCAATTAAATTTGGATGGAGCCTATATTCCATCTTTTAATAATCAAACAATTCATCTCTCGTTTGCTTATAAAAAGAAATTTCTAATTATTGGTTCTGCTCACAACAATAAAGAGATAAAAATTAAGGAAAAACAAGGCGTAGATATAATATTTTTATCCTCAATTTTTAAGAAAAATAAAAACTATCTAGGTATAAATAGGTTTAAATTGTTATCAAAATTAACTAACAAAAAGATTATAGCACTTGGTGGAATTTCAAACTTCAACCTTAAAAAACTTAAGCTAACTTGCTGCTATGGTTTTGCGGGAATTTCTTTTTTTAAGTAAAAAAAAGGCCCCAATCAAGGGGCCTCTTTTAATTTTGTAATCTAATTTAATTAGAATGCAAATGACGCAGATAATTGCCACGTTTCATTGTCATTGTTAACACCTGTAGAAGAAGCATCAACATTATCANCACTAATTTGTCTAGCTGAAACTGTCATACCACCTGAAGTGTACGATGCAACAATACCAGATACTTCTATATCAGCTGTACTTGTGTTGTTGTCGATCTCTTCTTGTCCGTATGATACTGAGATAGAATCAGACACTGTGTAAGATATTCCCCATGCTGTAACATCTTGGTCGCTTGATGCAGTAGTATGGTCGTATGTAGCACTTGATACACCAACTGTAATTGGTCCATAAGCATATGATAAGCCCATAGTAGTGGCATCAGCTGAAACAGCTACTGTTGAATTATCTTCAGAAGATCCATATTTCACAGTTAAACCTTCGATACCTGTGTAAACAATACCAAATGCTCCTGATCCACCATGATTCGAACCTACTGATGAATATGTTGCATTAACCGCAAGACCGTCAGCGAAAGAAGGTAAAGTGTATTGTACTAAACCATTTCCACTTGGTGCTACTGCAGGGTCATTGGCAGCTGATATTCCTAAAGTATTATCCCATAGGTCACCAGCAGCAGTTCCATCAATAGCTGCAGCTGCATTATCTCCACCATGTCCATGTACAGTTACAGTACCTAGAGTGTCAGATCCAACTGATACTTTGTGGCTATCAAAAGGGCCAGTTCCATCACCTGCACCTTGATCTAATTCAAAAGATACAGCAACAGTTAAACCGCCATCAGTTTCACCTGAACCAGCAAAATTTACACTGTTACCCATTGCTACAGTTTTACCTGCTGCTGAGTAACTATTGTTAGTAACTTTCATTGTTGCAGTACCTGATACTCCTAATTCACCTGCATAAGCAACTGAAGAAGCGACAAGCGAACCTGCTAATGCAGTTAAGCCTATTTTCTTAAAATTGTTCATATTATAAACTCCTATATATTTGTTGTTTTTTATTAATAATAAACAAGTTGTATTTATCATTATTTCTATAAAATTCTAAAATTACCCTTTTTTTTTGAAAAAAAACACAATTGTGTTGCATATTTACATCATATTAAGGCTGCATTTACTTAAATTTTAGCTATTTTTATAAAATATTGTATAAACATCCTAATTCACAAAAAACATTATGTTTTCTACAAATCTTATAAAATTAATAGTCTTATTTGTTATATCATTAATTTCACTTAATTCTTGTAATGGAAAACTTCCAGGAGCGGATGCCAGAAAATATCCTGCAGATCCAAAAAAAAGAATTGAGCAGAATATTGCAGAGGGAAAATCATTTAAGTTTTTTGATAATGTGGGAAATTCAAGAGGTGGAACTTTTGAGTTTGCAAGTTCAAATGAATTATGGAGAGCTTCTCTAGATGTAATAGATTTTATGCCTCTATCATCAGTTAATTACAGTGGAGGAATAATTATTACAGATTGGTACTCAGATGGAAACAATCAAAATGAAAGTGTAAAAATTTCCATAAGATTTCTTACAAATGAAATAAGATCTGATGCACTGGACATTAAAATATTTACAAGAAAATGTAAAAATAATTTAATGAATTGCAATGTGATAGAAACTAACAAAGTATTAATTACAGAATTAAAAAAAGAGATTCTTAAAAAAGCTGCACTTTATGAATCTGAAAATAAAAGTAAGAAAAAATAAGTTTCAGTGAATTCTTTAATTCATAATATTTAAGATTATGGAAAGATATAATTTCAAAGAAATTGAAAATAAATGGCAAAAATTTTGGGAGAAAGAAAAATCTTTTTCAGCCAAAGTTGATATAAATAAAAAAAAATTCTACTGTTTGGAAATGTTTCCTTATCCATCTGGAAAAATCCATATGGGTCATGTGAGAAATTACACAATAGGGGATGTGCTAGCAAGATATAAATCCTTACAGGGCTATAATGTTCTTCATCCAATGGGGTGGGACTCCTTTGGTATGCCAGCAGAGAATGCGGCGAGACAAAATAATTTAGATCCTAAAACATGGACTGAGTCAAATATTGCTAAAATGAAAACACAATTAAAAAGACTTGGGCTTTCAATTGATTGGGACAGAGAAATCTCAACATGCTCCCCTGAATATTTTAAGCATCAACAGCAGTTCTTTATTGAATTATATGACAAAGGCCTTGTCTATCGTAAAGAAGAGTATGTCAACTGGGATCCTGTTGACCAAACAGTACTGGCTAATGAACAGGTAATAGAGGGTAAAGGATGGAGATCTGGAGCAATAGTTGAGAGAAAAAAATTGAGCCAATGGTTTTTTAATATTAAAAAATTTTCTGAAAATTTATTAGAAAACCTCAATACACTAGATAAGTGGCCAAATAAAGTAAAAGTTATGCAAAAAAATTGGATTGGTAAATCCTTTGGGTGCGAGGTTAGCTTTAAGATAGAATCTGAAAAAAATATTTCTGAAATAAAATGTTTTACTACAAGACCAGATACTTTATTTGGATTATCTTTTTTAGCTCTATCTGTAGATCATCCATTGGCCAATTATTACCATAAAAATGAGGAGTTTTTAGATTTCAAAAAAAAATGTTCAACAACTGGTACTACTGAAGAGTCAATTGCAAATGCCGAGAAAATTGGATTTAAAACTAATTTAATTGCAGTTAATCCACTAAATGAAAATGTTAAAGTTCCTGTTTATTTTGCAAATTTTGTTCTTATGGATTATGGACTGGGCGCTGTGTTTGGTTGTCCTGCGCACGACCAAAGAGATTTGGATTTTGCTAAAAAATATTCTTTAAAAATTAATACAGTAGTAACCCCAGATTTAGATAATTTAAATTTTCAAGTAATAGATGAAGCATATACGGGGCCGGGTTATATTTTTAATTCTTCTTTTTTAAATGGCCTGAAATGTCCAGAGGAGTCTATTGAAAAAACAATAGAGTATTTAGAGGAAAAAAAATTAGGAAAAAAAAAAATTAATTTTAGATTAAAAGATTGGGGAATTTCTCGTCAAAGATACTGGGGATGCCCAATTCCAATTATTTATGATGAAAATAACAATCCAACCAAAATTCCCAATGAAATGCTTCCCGTTGAACTTCCAGTAATTGATAAGCTAGATCCATCAGGTAATCCACTTGATAAAGCTAATGATTGGAAAAATATTTCTATAAATAATAAAAAATATACTAGAGAAACAGATACACTTGATACTTTTGTTGACTCATCATGGTATTTTTTAAGATTTTGTTCTCCACAAAATAGCGAGTATGGGTTTGATTTTGATGATGTGAATTATTGGATGCCTGTTGATCAATACATAGGTGGAGTAGAACATGCAATATTACATCTATTGTATTCAAGATTTTTTATGCAAGCACTTTCTTTTGATAATGAAAAATTTAACATATTAGAACCTTTTGAAGGTTTGTTTACTCAAGGGATGGTTTGTCATGAAACCTACAAAGACCATGAAAATAATTGGGTAAGTCCAGAGGAAATTGAAACGATAAATGGTAAAAAATATTTAATAAATGATCGATCTAAGGAAATTAAAGTTGGCCCCTCAGAGTCAATGTCGAAATCAAAAAAAAATACTATTGACCCTGAAAAAATAATTTCGAATTATGGTGCTGACTCTGTAAGATTATTTATTTTATCAGATAGCCCTCCTGAAAAAGATGTTCAATGGTCAGAGGAAGGAATTATTTCATCATTTAAATTTATTCAAAAACTTTGGAATTTAAATTTAAAATTTACAAAACAAATAGAGCAAAATTATAGTGTTGATGATGACCAGGAATTAGATAAATATACTAATATTTTTTTAAAGAAGATTACCGACAATTTAGATAATTTTAATTACAATAAGATGGTGGCTAATTTGTATGAAATGTATTCTTTTTTATTCAAACAAATTGATAAAAAATATACAAAAAAGACCCTTCTCAATAATTTTGAGAAAATTTTAATTGCAATTAACCCTATAATTCCTCACTTTTCTAATGAATGTATGAATTTACTTAATTTAGAAAAAATGAATTGGCCCAAGTATGACGAAAGTCGGTTGATAGAGAATAAGGTAAGAATTGTGATTCAAATAAATGGGAAAAAAAGAGGGTTGATTGAAACAGATAGAGATAATTCAGAGCAAGATTTAACTAAAATAATTAATACTGACAAAACATTGAAGAAATATTTAGATAACCAAACTATTAAAAGGAAAATATTTATTAAGAATAAATTAATGAATATAATAATCTAAATAATGAAAAATATTTTTATATTATTTGTGATTTTATTTATCACACATTGTGGTTTCTCTCCGGTATACAAATCAAATACGTTAAATTACCAAATTAATATAAGCAAGATTAAAGGTGATAAAACAATCAACAGTAAAATTAAATCTGAAATTGAAAGAATTTCAGATAAAAATATTCAAAAAATATTCAATATAGAAATTGATACAAAGTATGAAAAAATTATTGCTGCAAAAAATTCAAAAGGATCAATAACTGATTATTTACTAATCGCTACTGCAACATTTATAATTTCTAATAACGAAAAAACAGAAATAATTGTTTTTCAAGAAAAACAGAATGTAAAAAATAATTCAGATTTTGTTGAACAGAGAAATTATGAAAATACAATTAAGAAAAATTTTGCGTCCTCATTCGTAAAAAAATTAAATTTAGATCTTTTAAGCAAATAATGATTTTAAAATCATATGAAACAAAAAAAATAGATATAAATAAGAGCAATATTATTTTATTTTATGGTCAAAACGAGGGTGGTAAAAAAGAAGAAATATCTAAAATACTATCACTTAATAATGACAAATCTTTATTTTCTTATGATGAAAAAGAAATTTTAGAAAATATCGAAATTTTTTATAATAATATTTTTTCTGGATCATTATTTGAAAATAAGAAGATTATTTTAATTAATAGAGCCTCAGAAAAAATTATAAGTATTGTAGAAGAAATTTTAGAAAAGGAAGTGTCTGAACTATATGTGTTAATTAATACAGGTATATTAGAAAAAAAATCAAAATTAAGATCTCTTTTTGAAAAAGACAAGAAATTAGTTTGTGTTCCCTTTTATCCCGATAACAATCAAACATTGTCAAAATTAGCATATAACTTTTTAAATGATAAAAAGATTTCAATTTCACCTTCAAATATAAACCTGATAATCAACAAATGCAGTGGCGATAGAGAAACTCTTCTCAATGAGCTTAGAAAAATAGAATATTTTGGAAAAAATGGAAAAAAAATTAACAGCGAAAATATATCAAAGTTGATCAATTTAAGTGAGAATCACACTATATCTGAACTTGTTGATAATTGCCTCGCACAAAATAAAAAAAAAATAATAAATATCTTAAATGAAAATAATTTTAGTAATGAAGACTGCATTATAATTGCTAGATCTTTTATACTAAAAGCAAAAAAATTATTGATAT
>JGI20159J14440_10002690_pt1 | contig 11821 bp, 9 predicted proteins | sample COG_09_FD_14440 | JGI IMG/M metagenome (IMG submission 14440) | reverse complement strand
AATGAATTTTTGGAATGTGTAATCAAGAATAACCAATTAATGAATAAAGAAACTCAAAAAGGAAAACCTTTATTTAGAATAGGCTATTACTTATATTATCAATTTATTAATGCTCTTATTGATAATGAGTCAATTAAAAAACTTAAGAATAAAAAAAAGAAAATATTCAAATTAAATATTCCAACAGTTCAAGAAATTCAAATGATTAAGTGCATTAATAAAGAATTTTTAAATTTATCCACAATTGGATTAAATAATCAAGAAAACAAATCTTTGGAAAAAATAGATTTATATTTTGATATTGTTTTTAATAGTTCTTTAAGAGATTATTCATATCAGTGGGATGCTCCTATAAATTATTATTTACGACATGGCGATATTTATTTTGAATCTACTTTATTTAAAACATATTGGAAACGATATTATAGCTACGTTCCTGAATATTTAAGTAATATGTATAAGCTTAATGTAAAGATTATAACAGCCCAAGACGAAAAAAAATATTTTATTATGCCTAAGGATATAAATGAGGCAATTCAAAATGTTAAAGAGAAAATTAAACAATTAGATACGTGTTTTTTAGAAGCAGCACCTCGTATAGAAAAACCAACTTCTTTTTGGAGAGGGATGAAAGGTACGTATCCAATATCAGATACTGGTAACACTACCTATATTATTCCTAATTTTTTATCAACCACAACAAGTTTAGCTATTGCATATGGTTTTTCGGGCCATATAAATAATTGTTGTATTTATGAATTTGTCACCGATGCTGGTATTCCTTATGTTGATATGAAACTTACAACTGAATATAAAAGAGAAAAAGAAATTTTATTTCCCCGTAATTTAAAAATTACCTATATTAATAAATATTTAAATACAAAAATAAATAAGGAGGTAATACGTGTTAGGTTATCTGTATCTAACGACCAACAATTTATTATTCCTACCGGATGCAACGACATGTATATTGGAAAAATAGAACCTATGAAAATGGTTGAGGTAGATGAGCAATCTCTCAAAACCAAAAAAAATACGACCAAAAAAAATACGGCCAAAAAAAATGATAATACATATGAGAAGGAAAATATAGAATGTAATAAAAAAAATAAAGATTATAATCCTAAAACCAAAAAATGCGTAAAAAAATGTAACCCTGGGAAAGAACGAAACGATAATTTTCGCTGTATTACCAAGAAAAATAAGGTAGCTGTAAAAAATAAATTAAATCAAGAGTTGTGTAATAACAAAAATAAGGATTATAATCCAAAAACTAAAAAATGTGTAAATAAATGTAAACAAGGCAAGATAAGAAACGATAATTTTCGTTGTGTATTTCCTAAACCTGCTGCTCCGCCTGCTGCTGCTCCGCTTGCGCTTGTGCCTGCTGCGCTTGTGCCTGCTGCTGCTCCGCTTGCGCTTGTGCCTGCTGCGCTTGTGCCTGCTGCTGCTCCGCCTGCGCTTGTGCCTGCTGCTGCTCCGCCTGCGCTTGTGCCTGCAAAAGGAGGATTATATAATTTAATTATAAAAGACAAAACCCAATGCAGTAATATGATTAAAAGTATGGGCAAAGAGATTGCAAAGGGAGGATATGGCGCAATCTTTCAATTAAGTAATGGTATGCTTGTAAAGAAATCTCATGGATTAAAGCCGCAATTGTTAGAAGGATTGTCACCCGAAGAAGATTTAAATAATTGTGTAACAGGCAAGGGATGTAAAAACGATATTATTTTAGAAGGGTTAATCATGCATGCGTTATCTACCTTAAATAGCGAGCATTTTGTTAGAATAGAAGAATTTTATCATTGTGAAAATAATTATTATATAGTAATGGAAAGTTTAAATGGAGAGAGTTATAGTAATTTTATTAAAAAAAATGCAATAGATATGCGAACAAGATTAACTATATTATTCCAAATAACATATGCATTACATTTGGCAAATAGCAAATTATCATTTGTTCATGGCGATTTAATTGGACAAAATATAATGATTACCAAGATTCCACGAAAAATCATCGAATATAAAGTTACTACATTTTCCGGTACAACAGTATATAAAATTGATAATTTAGGTATTCGCGTAGTTTTAATTGATTTTGGATTCTCGCGTATTAAAATACCGGATCCTGACAAAAAAAATGGACCAGGAATTGAATTATATCAAACCTTTCGTAATCCCGAGTATTTTCCAACAAAGTTGGATTTATTTAATGGAGCAGCCGATATTTGTAAAGTATATTCAAATCCAACAATTGTAAAAGATATTGATATGACTAAAGGAATTATAAATAATGGCTTAATTTCAGGTAGATTAATTGGTATATTAAAGCAATGTAAATCGGTGCATTGGTCTCATGTTGCGGTTCCTCCATTTCCTCAAATCTTTGCTGGAGATATATTAAAATCTGGATTATTTAATTCAATTTATTTATAGTTACCTTGTTTATAGTTACTTTGTTTATAGTTACTTTGTTTATAGTTACTTTGTTTATAGTTACTTTGTTTATAGTTACCAAAACATATTTTTATCATCACATCAAAACCAATATACGAAAATAAAAAGTAATTGATTAATATACTGCTTATGAAAACACATAAAGGTAATTATGAGTTTTTAATTAATGGATAAATATTTAAATCTTTATCATTTTATTAAGAGAGATAAAAAGAAAGAACGTTTTGATATTATTTTAGAACCTTTGCAAGCAATAACACAACTTGCCCTTTTATCTGTTTGCCCAAAAGGGAGTAAATTGACTATTTCTAATAATTTACTGTCAATACAACAACCTGGCTGGTTTCAGGGTTTATTGCGTTCCTATAATCAAGACATGAAAGAAGATTTATTTTTCTTATTTAATGCGATTATTCGGTTTAATCGTTTTTATGATTACCTAAAAAAGGAAGACGATGATTATTGTGATTTATACGATTTATTGATTCAAATGAGTAAGCGCGGAATTGATAGGTTAATACAAACGTATTCGAATACAGAACAACCAGCATTACTGCATACATTACAACTCTATTCCATTTTACTTGAAAAACCTTTGCTTGTTACTGATAACGAAGAACACGAAATTAATAAAAGACACGGAATATATAATAACCCAAGCAGTATAGATAAAGAAAAACCAAGTCACATTGATGATATTTTTGTAGGAATCCGTTCTCTCTATTCCAGTCATGAACTTTCTATTTTATACCATTCTCTGATATTAGTAGAAAAAACACCTGAACATTGTGAAACGTATATACAAGGAATCAATACATTATTTTTACCAACTTATAATAAAATTCAAAAATGGATTTGTGATAATATTGTTTATTAAGATTTCTTCATATGAAATCAACTCAGGAATTACATAAACTAAATTGAATTTATTATTCATATTATAATGATTTAAACTTAAAAAATGATTATAGTATAAATAGTATTATTTATTAATTTATTAATTTATTATTAAATAACCTAACACATACTAATTATTAATTATTAATTATAATATGAATAAGTTTGACAAATATAAAAATAAAGGATTATCAGGATTAGCCAATCTTGGTAATAGTTGTTATATAAATTCGTGTATGCAAATAATCTCACATACGTATGAATTAAATAATATATTAGAAGGCGGGCAATATAAAAAGTTATTGAATGAAATTAGCGATTCGGTTATTACCTTAGAATGGGATAAATTAAGAGAATTATTATGGAATACGAATTGTATTGTTGCTCCCTATGGATTTATTAAATCGGTAAGAAAAATTGCCGCTATTAAAGACCGAGATATTTTCATCGGTTCTGCCCAAAATGATTTACCGGAATTTTTGTTATTTATTATTGACTGTTTTCATACATCTATTGCAAGAAAGGTCGATATACAAATATCAGGCAACTCACAAAATTCTACCGATGAACTTGCAAAAATTTGTTATGGAATGATGAAACAAATGTATAATAAAGAATATTCGGAATTATTAGAATTATTTTACGGTATACACGTTTCAGAATTATCAGATAATACTACTGGCGATGTACTAAGTTTAACGCCCGAACCATTTTCTGTTTTAAATTTACCAATTCCGTCAGATAATCCAACCCCAACTATTTATGATTGTTTTGACTTGTATTGTTCTAAAGAATTGCTTACGGGTGACGAAGCCTGGAAGAATGAAAAAACAAAAGAATATCAGGATGTAAATAGAAGATTTTTGTTTTGGAGTTTACCCAATATAATGATTATTGATTTAAAACGATGGACGAATTATAGAATTAAAAATCAAATTTACGTAGATGCACCATTAACAAATGCGGATTTTTCCAAATATGTAAAAGGATATAATTCTAATTCATATGTATACGAATTATATGGCGTATGTAATCATATTGGAGGGGTTTTAGGGGGGCATTATACTGCATACATTAAAAATGCGAATGAGAAATGGTATGAATTTAATGATACAAATGTACGAGAGATTCCTGAAAATAATGTAATATCTTCTTATTCTTATTGTTTTTTTTACCGCAAAAAGGCAAATAATTAATAATTAATAAATTGAAATATATATAAATATATTACCTATATGATATATTAAGTTAGTTCCTTAAATTAAGAATAATAATAATAATAATAATAATAATGCGTATTATAGAAAACCCTACTACATTTAGAACAAATATTGTTAATAAATTAAAAACCGAATTAAACGATGAAGAAATAATTGCAAAAAATTTAGAAAAAGGAATTTACAATTATTGTATTAAAGCAGCCGGTGATAAAAATATTATTAAAAAATGGGATAACATGTATTTTACCCAATTATACATTGACTGTTTAAGAACCATTTTATTTAATTTAAAAAAAGAAGTCGATATTAAAAAATCTATTTTAAATAAAACAATTAAAGCACATGAATTTGCATTTATGACACATCAAGAAATGTCGCCAGTTAAATGGAAAAAACTAATTGATGATAAAAAAGTACGTGATGAAACACGTTACGATCCAAAATTAGAAGCATCCACTGATAATTTTACTTGCCGAAAATGTAAATCAAAAGAATGTAGCTATTATCAACTTCAAACGCGTTCTGCTGATGAACCGATGACTACGTTTGTGACATGCATTCCTTGTGGTGCGCGTTGGAAATGCTAATAATGCTAATAATGCCAATAATGCCAATAATGCTAATAATGCTAATAATGCTAATAATGCTAATAATGCTAATAATGCTAATATGCTAATAATAATTTTAATATTTATTTTTTATTTTTATAATATTTTTAAAAAAATAAAAAATAAAAAATAAATATATATATATATATATAATATATAAATGAGTAATTCTGGACCAGATGATTTTGAACTTTTAGAAAAAGAGAAAATGTCATTAGAAGATTATGAAAATACAATATATAAGCCTCGTACAACAGGGCTTGCCAGTTATATAACAGGCGACAATGCCGTTTATCCTTATCAAAAAGTAAGTGATTTTAAAGATTTAACTCCCGCACAAATTATAAGTAGACGTTTACATTTAATCCACCCGAAAATGGACGATGGTAATATTATTTCATCGGGGTTAACTAAATCTCAAAAACAAGCGGTCACCCGATTAAATATATTAAAAAAAGATTTTGGAACATCGCCTGAAAAAACACAAAATAAAATGAGAAAAATTTTAATTGACCAAATGGCCAAAAAAGAAATAAAGGGTACACAAGATCAGAGTGAGGTAGAAGAACTTATAAAAGAAGCAAAAGTTAAGGCAGCTGAAAAATTAGAAAAAAGAATAAAAGATGCTGAAGAAGATGGTGATATACAAGCAAGATTAAAAAAACTTAGTGGCACTAAAGATATTTCACAAGCCGAGTTAGAAAAACGATATGCTGAACTTGTAACGAAGGGTGGTTCTAAGCGTAAAACATCTAAGCGTAAAACATCTAAGCGTAAAACATCTAAGCGTAAAACATCCAAGCATACCAAACGTACATCTTCCTCTTCTACCAAACGCAAAGCCTCCTCTTCTATTAAACACAAATCAATTCTTAAACGTAGGAACAAAAAAGGAAAAAAAACTACAAAAAAAAGAATGGTTTCTTTTTATCTGTAACTATCCTCTGTAAAATAATTGACATTAGAAAGACAATGAACTAAATTCATCCACCGATGTTATTATTTTAAATCTTTCTTCAAAATGACCAATAAATTTTTCTGATTTATTTTGGATACAGACAATATCTTTAAAACTATTGATTTTTTCCGAATATACAACCATAGGATTCATTTGACTAATATGCATATCGATTGCTAATAGTTTATTATTGAAATTCAGTTTCGGTATTTGGTTTGATATTAATTTTGATGATGCTTGATTATGTTCTTTTTTTTCTTCTTCTTCTTTATCCCAATTATCCCATGCACTTTTATATAACCAAATCTTTTTTAAAGATGATGTATTATACTTACATTTTTGTAATATTTCGGCACATTTAATATGTGTTTTTTTAGGGTCGGGATCAACACATATAAATATATGCTGAGGATTAACTTTATCTATAATAGCGCTCATCTCATTCATATCCTCTTTTGAAATTTCCCTTTCATTTGTAAAATAAAAAGGTAATTTAGCATTTATAACTTGTTCCTGCTCATACCCCAATACTTTAACCGATGAAATCGCTTCTTTTATTCTTAGCTCATTCACATTCACACCCTTTTCAGTTATCTTGATTCCATTTAATTCCATATGACATTCATCTTCGTTTTTTAATCCACCGATTCCATTGGTCATATAACAAATACTAACATTTTGTTTATTCGGTAATAAATCCATCGTTCCGCCCATCCCAATCACATCATCGTCGGGGTGTGGACTGGTAATCAATACTTTGTCCTCAGGAGATATATGCTTATTAATATAATCTATCACAGGATTGCCTATTATATCGGTATTGTTTTTTACAAATTTATGATATAAATAATTTTTATATTTAATCTCTCTAATTGCTTCTTCGTCGCATACCATTATTGTATGTGGATGGGTCTGAAAATAAGAACAAGTATATTGCGATGAAATCGGTCCTTCAAGGCATTCTTTGGTTGCTATTGCTTTTTTAACTCCCGAAGACATAATAATCACTTGTTCGGCAGCAAAAACCGTTTGTATACCAATTGTTAATGCTTGTTTGGGCACACTTCCAATATTAGGAAAAAATCTCGCATTGTCTTGTATCGTTTCTAATGATAGTGTTTTAATTCTTGTTTTTGATTTAAGCGATGAACCAGGCTCATTAAAGGCAATATGTCCATCCGAACCTATACCACATAAGAAAAGATCAATCCCTCCATATTTTTCTATCGTTTCTTCATACCTCTTGCATTCTTGTTGTAAATCTTCCGCAAGCCCATTTAATAGATGAATATTATTTAGAGGTATATCTATATGATTGAAAAAATTACTATACATGAAATAACTATAACTATTTGTATCATCCGATGCTAACCCGACATACTCATCCATATTAAACGTTACTACATTTTTAAAACTTAATTCTTTATTTTTGTAAAATTGTATTAAATACTTATATACATTCATCGGAGTTGAACCTGTAGGTAATCCAAGAACAAACTCTTTTTTTTTCATATCGTGGTTATGGTTCATATCGTGATTATGGTTCATATTGTGATTATTTATTTGTAATTTTATATAAGTAGCCACCCAATAACAAATAAAATCATAATTATCTTCTATAATAACCCGCATTTTCAAATATGTAATATTATATTAATATTATATTAATATTATTATAACGATTGTATTTATATTATAAAATAGTATATAAATTATTATATAGATAATATAAGTAGTATTAGAAAATGAAATTCGGATTATTAATTTTTGGATTAACCGCTTTTTTTGTTACAAATGTATATCATGATGGCAAATATGTCCAGTTAATGAAAACTTGGAAAAAATATTACCAAATGGCGGGAATCGCTTTTATCGGTCTCTCCGCTTATTTATTTATTAAAAAAAATCCCGCCGATAGTAAAAATTTATTTAAACACGCAAATGAAATGGTAAAATATATGCCAATTGATAAAGATGCAACTGATTTATTAATGCCTATTATAGATATGACAAATATGACAAATCTATCTTTATTTAATGATACTAAGACGAATTTACCAGCGAACCAGCAACCGCAGCACCAGCAACCGCAACCGCACCAGCAAAAGCAACAGCAATACCAGCAAAAGCAACCGCAATACCAGAATCTTACTCCGCAACAAAAACGTCTTTTAAATTCCGGTAATAACGGCGGTAATAATGGTGGCAATACACAAAAAGCAACCAAACGCTGTGTAAGCGAAACTAAAAAGAAATTTGTCGCTGCTGCGCAAGGATGGAATTGCGGGTCATGTAAAAAACAATTACCGGCTTGGTTTGAAGTTGATCATAAACTTCGGTTAGAACAAGGTGGCTCAAATCATGTAGATAATTTAGTTGCTTTATGCCGCGATTGCCACGGTAAAAAAACCGCATTTGAAAACTTATAATTATATATAATTATATATAAGTTTATTGGATTATTCTTATTAATATTATTAATATTATTATATATTAATAATAACAATAAATAATAACAAAATAACAAATGGAAAAAAAAACGAATTTCTTTGATCAATTAGAAAAAACAATTTATAGTTATCCAAAATATTTTGGTATTTTAGAATCCATTGAATTTGTCGTATTTTTATTAATTGTTTATAAATACAATCCTTTTAATATTTCAACAAAATACCCCGTGTACACCCAATTTGCGGTTTTAATTACTGGATTCATATACGTTATTCTATTCTTTTTTGTGAAATACAATTTTATAGAAAATTCAGGTTTACTTAATTTAGGTTTACCCAATCCAACCGAAAAGGATTTTATTAAACGGGTCCTATCAACCATTTTTGTTCTTATTGCATTTGCCATAATCACAATGCTTGTATTTTGGCTGTTTCGTAATACTTCCTTCTTCTTTTTACTTTTTAAGTATTCAATACATATTCTTTTAATTGTTGGTATTGTAAGTATCCTTTATCTGCTTACGAATAAACTCTTTTCAAAATTATTAAATGGCATGAATATTGGATCACGGAATGCAGGAACAGCAATTAATTTTTTAAATTTAATTAAAAATTTTATATTATTTTTGCCTTGTCTCTTAATTAGTTTTGTAGAATACATGCAGTACCAATTTAATATTACATCCAAACCTATATGGACGCTATTATTCATAGAAATTATATTAGTATCCTTTTGGTTTTTAATCCCTCAATTCATTCATTATTATTACACGACAACAAACCAAGGAACAGTATTATTAAAAGAGCCACTTTATTTAAATAAAGAACATACTTTAGGCGATTTTGAAAATATCCATTTAGATAACATTAAAAAAAATAAAAACACTAAATTTAATTACAATTATTCTATCTCCGCCTGGTTTACCCTTAACCCACAACCAATAAATACCCGTGCAGCATACACCAAATACACAAATATTCTAAATTATGGGAAAAAACCCGCTATACAGTTTAATAGCAAAAAAAACAGTCTTTTAATCAACACTTTAGTTGGACGCGATAGTGCTACTAATAATATTAATATGGCTGTGGCGGCAGATACAGAGGCCGGACCGAATGCTAATACTGACGCGGATGCTGACCCGAACATAATAGAAATTTATGAAACCACCTCTATCAATTTCCAAAAATGGAATAATGTCGTAATTAATTACGACGGAGGAACCATGGATGTATTTTTAAATGGTATATTAGTTGCTTCTAAAAAAAATGTTGCGCCGTATATGACCTACGAAACAATTACGGTAGGAGAGAAAAAAGGGATTGAAGGTGGTATTTGTAATGTAGTTTATTATGACCATACCTTACCCAACCGCACCATTAAAACGGTGTATAATTATTTAAAAAATAAAGAAACTCCTTTATTTTAATTTTAATATTTTTTAATTTTAATATTTTTTAATTTTAATATATTTTAATTTTTAATATATTTTAATATTTTTATATATTTTAATATTTTTATATATTTTAATTTTTATACTATAATTTCTATCTGTATAGTATATAATAATAGAACTATGAGTTTATTCAACTTAATATTAATTAGTTTAGTTATACTATTTGTTGTTTATTTACTTTTACAATGGTATTCAGGTAATTCAAAACAATTATCTAAAAGCTCAAACGCGCAGGACCAGCAAAGAATTGTTGCTTCAAACATTCCTGCTAATAATAATTCAAGCAATTATACTTATTCTACTTGGTTTTATTTAAATGATTGGAATTACCGTTATGGCGAATCCAAGACTCTTTTAGCAAGAAATGACGCCGATAATAATCCTGGCCCTTCAATTGTTTTGGGTGCTATGAAAAATGACATCACCATTTCAGTCACCTGCTATTCTACTTCTGATGAATCGTCCCAAGCAAGTGATAACCATGTTATACATAATTGCACTATTTCAAATTTTCCTATTCAAAAATGGGTCAATTTAATTGTTAGCTTATATGGACGGACCCTTGATGTTTATCTTGACGGCAAATTAGTACGCACCTGTGTTTTACCCGGTGTTGCCAAAGTAAATAAAAATTCCGATATTTTTATTACACCCAAGGGAGGATTTAGTGGAATGACCTCTAATATCAAATATTGGAGCGATGCTACTAACCCGCAGGAAGCTTATGAAATATATAAAGACGGATTTGGTGGGTTAGGTGGGATCGGTAAGTTTTTAAATAAATATAAATTAAAGATTTCTTTCCTTCAGGATAATAAAGAAAAAGGCAGTTTCGAAATATAAATGAAATAATATATAAATGAAATAAATATTAATGAAATAATATATAAATGAAATAAATATAAATGAAATAAATATAATCTTTTTAAAATTATATAATATATATAATATATAATATATAATATATAATACAATGAGCACTGGCTTAATATCAGAAGGACCGAGTAGGTTTATGAAACCCTTCTCTTCTACAAATTATTTACAAGGAAGTAAAGATTTCTTATCATCTAATAGCATTGTCGCCAAATTTGCATTTTTAATGCTCGTTTTAATTATATTTATCATGCTTGTTCGTTTCGGTGTTTCATTCATCACTTGGATGTTTACGCCTACCAACAATCCCGTGTTAATTGATGGAATGATTGACGCAAAACAGCATTACCAGTTTCATCAAGACCCTTCTATACCGCATTCAAAACCGATCGTGCGTTCTAAAAATTTAACCGAAGGACTTGAATTTACCTGGTCTGTATGGATCCACGTTGAAGATTTTCATTATAAACAAGCTGATTACAAGCACGTTTTCCATAAAGGAAATATTGATATTAATACAACAGATGCGCCTATCGGGTTAAATCGCCCGAATAATGCGCCTGGATTATACATCACACCTGATACGAATAATCTTCTTGTTATGATGAATACATTTAATAAAATCAACGAAGAAGTAATCATCCCCGACCTTCCTCTGAATAAATGGGTAAATGTGATTATTCGGGTAACCAAACAAACCCAATTAGATGTCTACATTAACGGGCGATTAACAAAAAGACATATTCTTAGCGGCGTGCCTAAACAAAATTACGGCGATGTGTATGTTGCCGCCAATGGCGGGTTTGACGGTAAAATTTCAAAATTACAGTATTTTAATAGCGCCTTAGGCACAAGCCATATCCAAAAGATTATCGATCAAGGACCTAATTTAACGGAAAAA
>JGI20159J14440_10002678_pt1 | contig 11870 bp, 12 predicted proteins | sample COG_09_FD_14440 | JGI IMG/M metagenome (IMG submission 14440) | reverse complement strand
TACGGAATGCCGCCCACCTCAGGATTGGGTGTTGGCATCGACCGCCTTGTGATGCTTATGACCAACAATACATCCATCCAAGAAGTGCTTTTCTTTCCTCAGATGAGACCTGAAAAGGAGCAAAAAGCTGCAAGCGACAAGCCTCAAGTAGCTTCGTCGGCCGAAGCCGCTGGCGAAGGACGGGAGTTGAGTGAGAATGAGAAGTTGGTTCTAAAGAACTTGGAAGGTGCTGAAAAATTGGATCTAAACCAATTGAAAGAATCCGTTGGCCTCAGCAACAAACAATGGGACAAAAGCCTTAAGGGTTTGCGGGAGAAAGAGCTCATCAAGATCTCGAAGACAGAGGAAGGATTGTTTATCGAGAGAGTCTAGCTGTAAGCCTCTAGCTACAAGTTTCAAGTTTGGTTCAGAAGCTATTTGTAGCTCGAGGCTTGCAGCTAGGATAGGTTGTCACGGATTAGCCATCTGATCTGCTTCGAAAGCAAGCTTTGAATTTATCAGCTGGTCTTTGCTCGTTCTTAGGTGATTTTAGTCATTTTCCGTCTCTGTTCAAAGGTCTACACTTTGCAAAATCATTCCACATGGAAACGCTTGGAGAAGGAAAATCAAAAAAGAATAACTCTGGCTGCTTCAAACTAGTGATTTTAGGGATTGGGTTTCTCCTTTTATGTAGTCCACTTAATCCATTCTTAGAGTTTCATCAGATCGGAGAGGAGGACTACCTGACCAACTCGTCTTGGCTTGTAATGACAGTTTTGGTTTTTGCGTATGGCTGGCTCGCGATCATGTGGTTAAGAGATTGAGGGAAACTACAACAGAGATATGGTAGTTTTTGGCTTTTCACAAAATGTGAGATATTATCAATATAAATGATAGGACCAAAGAAAGAGGCATTAGCCATTGTACTCGATAAGCCAATATATTGGTCAGGATAAGGTATAACACCCACCCCACAATCAGCACAAGTATTGAACTCCACCAAGTATTATAGATGAAGTTTAAGGCTCCCCCGGATAAAACAATAATAAATCCAATGATTGGAGAAAGTGGGGAAGTAAAAATCGCACCGGTTCTCCACCTTTCAAATCGTCGCGCAAAGTATGCCTGACTTTCATCATCATCAAAAGAGAAACCGTTGTCTAAGCCACTATTAGTTTCAAGTTCAATTTTACTTTCAGCCATGATCTTGTATAAGGCTAGAATGAAGCCGGACATGCTAAAGGAGGAGCAAAGGGCGAAGAAAAGAAGGTTGTTCATGTCATTCTGGGATTTGTTCCACATCCACTGTACTTTTTGTGAATTTGGATAAGTCCTCGGTAAAAAACGTCCTTTAAAATGCCCATCCGTAAATCTTGTATTTAGTATATAAACGTACAAAAAACCACTTTGAAGTGAGGCCCCTAGTATTATTGACCCGATCAGATTGAGTAGGATATTTGGTAACCAAAAACGCCTGTTCATATGTCTTCTTCAAATCTGAATACTCTTTTATTTTCCCTCCCTCGTCGTTAATCCTGAGCAGCTTCCAAGTAATAATTGTAGTGACTCCGCCAACGACTACACAAAGAGGAACTATGAGAAATTCAGATTCAAAGGATTCAAAAATCCACTTGATCAAGTACAACCCAAGACAAAAGCTGACCAAGCACATTATTTGCATAATCCAATAGGAATAACGTATAAATTTTTCTCGATTTGAGTGATCGTCTCGATATTCTATCATTTTACCGTATGGGTGATCCTTGTACCGTTCTAATAAATCTAGATACAGGTCTTTTTCAGCCATTCCAATAGAATGATCTTTAGTTGATCACTACTTTCTCTACCATTTTGTCTCCGCCATCGATGACGCTTACAAAGTAGATTCCAGACTGAAGAGCAGAAACATCGATCGATGCTTCAGAATTCATAGTTCCAGAGTAGCTCACAGAACCTAAAATGTTGATTACTTCAACCTGAACATCGCTGTTTGAGTTGTAGTCAAGATTCAAAATTCTTGCTGCCTGATCCATAGTTACACTAAGTGTGTTCTCATCGTTCAATTCAACCGTTCCAACAGCATTGATCGTGCAATGGTCAAGAAGAGTTCTCAAAGAAGCATTCACCTCAGAGCTTGTTGCTGGGAAAGCATCCGCTTGGTGCATTGACTTCCAAGATCCGTCCTGACAAATCACGATGAAGTGAGGAAGACCATAAGAGGTAGGTCCAGTTGGGTTTCTGTAAGGAGAAGAACTCATGAAAGCTGTATTGTAAGAACCGTAAGCTTTCATGTCGAACATTGGGTTATTGGCACCAAACTCAGTTCTAAAGTCAGCGATTGACTTAGTGGCATGAGTAGAGGTATTCACATCCAATGAAACGATTTCCAATTGGTCTGAACCGTCAGGTCCGAGCTCTTGATAAATATCGTCGAGTTCAGGAGTTGAGTACTGGCAGTAGAAGCAAGTCGTGAAGAAGTAGTCTAAAAGGACAACTTTTCCAGCGTCTAATTCGTCTTGTAGATTGATTTCCACGCTTCCGCTTTCTGCATAGGAAGTCATGGTAAAATCGGCGGCTGTACCAGCTGCTCCTTCGTCTTTGAAGAAGTTCTGCGCTTCCGCAATTTGAGAACCAGCGATTAAAGCGCCGGCAAGAAATAAATGTTTGATCATAATTTTAGCTTGAAGTTTTCGAACGAATATACTTCGATATTTTAAAACGTATCCCTCACTTTTTTAGGGATTTATGTCAAAAGCATGGGTGTTGCGATTTCAAGTACTTTTACTGAATGAAGTACATTACCTTGAGTCTTGCACTCCTAACCTTCAGTGGTTTGGACCTAAAATCTCAGTCCTTTGAATTCCTCGACGATTCAAACAACCCAATTGGAAGCGAATATTTATTCGTTGACAATGGCTCTAACTTGAGCCTCACCAAAGTGCATGTGCGAAATTCCGCAAGCTCAGCCAAGGCCTTCAAACTAACTGCTCACCACCTCGAAAACCCAACGAACGTCGATCTTCAAATTTGCTTTGCAGGTGGCTGTTTTGTGATCGCGGGGAACACCGATTCAACTGCTCCTTATACACCAGGCCCTTCACAAAGCGTTGATGGTGCTCAGATATTCGATGATTTAAAAATTGGTCCATTTTCGGGAGCTTGGAACATGAACGACTCCGCAACTTGGCACATTCTGATGTTCGATGAAGCAGATTCAACGGACTTCACAGAGGTGGTACTTAAATGGAAAGCGGGAGAGGGCAGCACGCAAACAAGCCTTGAATTCGTTCAGTCAAGCCAGTCGCTTCGCGTATTTCCAAACCCAAGCACAGATCAATTGGTATTCGAGGGTTTCCCGCAGGATGCCGTCATCGAGCTTTTTGATCTAGAAGGAAAACTCGTTCTTCAAGAGAGCATGCAAACCATCATTGAAGTTGATTTTCTTCCGCGAGGAACTTACATTTCAAGAGTACGCTCGAGAGAGGCTGTTCTGTTTGAGGACAAGATTATTCTGAAATAACAGCAACAACCCGCTATTTCATTCATGACCTATTCTTGGCTAGAAGGCGAAGGCTCTACACTCATTTACATCAGCGATCCAATGTGCAGTTGGTGCTACGGATTTGCCCCTGAAATCAGTGAAATCAAAGAAGCCTACCCGCAATACGATTTCAAAGTAATACTCGGTGGTTTGAGGCCAGGTGGAACCGAAACCAATAAAGACTTGGGAAGCTTTCTAGATCACCACTGGAAGGAAGTTGAGAAAAGAACCTGGCAAAAAGTTCAACTACGACATTCTGAAAGACGATTCACTGGTGTACGACACAGAGCCATCCTCACGGGCGGTGGTCGTTGCCCGCAAGATGAAACCGGAAATTGAGCTCCACTTCTTTAAAGCAGTTCAATTGGCTTTCTACTTTGAAGGAAAGGATATGAGAGATGTAGAGAGCTTTGTGGAGATCGCCAAAAAGTTCGACCTCGACGAATCCCAATACCGGGAACTCTTCGAATCGGAGGAAATCAAGTACGAGACGAAGACTGATTATCAACTCTCGAGCGAAATGGGCATCAAGGGTTTTCCGTCCATGGTGTTTAAGCATGCGGGTCAATTCTTCTTGATTTCAAATGGTTATCGAGAAGCCAAAGACTTAAAGGAGACGATTGAGTCGATACTCAAAGGGGAATAAGGGCCATGAGCTCTCAGATGATGACTTTCCTTAATCTAGGTAACCAAGTCAAAAGCAATAGCTAATTTTCGGAGACAATCACAATCACCAAAAAACTCTCATTACATGAAAAGCCACTTTAAACTGACGGCAACCGCCTTCGTTCTTTTTGCTCTGCTCTTTAGCTCATGCAAAAAAGAAGATCCTTCCGTAACAGCCGAAGACCAAACATTTACACTAGAAGAAAACCCAACTCAAGGCCAAGTGATTGGTGAAATTCAGGCCTCCTTTGATAACGTCAATAACAAGGGCTTTTCCTTCTCACCTGAGCACGAAGGCCTCGCAGAACACGTAACAATAAACCGAACGTCGGGGCACCTCACGGTTTCGAACCCAGCTTACTTCGACTACGAACAAGTTACAAGCGCAAGCGCTCAAGTCAAAATTTCAGGTTTCAACGACAAGGATGTTGAAGAAACTACAACCATTACGATCACCATCAACATCACAGACGTTGAAGATGGAGGAGGCTGAGCCACCACCACCACCCACTAAAACCGTTCAACAACGCCTGAACGAAGGAGAAACTCCATTGGCCATTTTCACAGACGACAACAGCTTCTTGGATTCACTCTACGGAAAGACCTATGAAGGTGGACTGATTGCTTATCTCAACACTTCAACTGGAGCTGGCTTTGTGGTTGCTCCAAGCGACCTCAGCACTACCTACAAATGGGATCACAATCCACCTGCTGGAGGCTTTACTCAAACGAACGATACCTTATCGGCGATTGGCAGCGGAGCTGCAAATACAAGTGGAATAGTTGACAGCCTTGGAGCTGGTGCAAATGCGGCCTCTGCCTGCACCGATTTGAGTCAAGGCGGAAAAACCGACTGGTATTTGCCTTCAACAGATGAGCTTACTGAAGCTTGGAGAAATTTGCACAAAGAGGGTCTTGGAAGCTTTCCTTAGGCTATTACTGGACATCTACTGAAGTCGGCGCGAACCAAGCAATTCGCAGTGATTTTGCCCAAGCAGGAGCTATTTTGAGTACCGGCGAATTCAAAGACATTCTAAACAACGTGCGCGCATTCCGCTCCTTCTAGATGAAAGGCATTAGTGAAAAAATTGCGACTAGATCGAAAGGCTTTGCATTTCGTGCGTGCTTGAACATTTGAAGTACAGCTGGGTTCTAACTACTCAATTGAGTTTGGTATGCTGAGAGAAGCCTTCAACAAGCCATTTCCGACCGCTCAATTGGAGAGGAGCGCATCTTCGGTTTTATGCGTGTTTGGAATGATGTTGAACNCTATTTTAGTACCATGAATCGCTGGCTCATACTTCTAGTAGCATTTACATGTATTTCCTGCGCGCGCGAATCTTGCGACGATGGAAAACTCAATCAAGACGAAATTCGCATCGATTGCGGTGGAGCAAGTTGCGACCTTTGTCCTACCTGCTTTGATGGCATTCAAAACCAAGATGAACTGGACACGGATTGCGGCGGTGTTTGCAATGCTTGTCCTCCCATTTGGGTTGAGGTCAGTAGCGGGGTCAACGTCTCTCTGAACTCAATTGCCTTTGAAAACGAATCAGATGGTTTCATCGTTGGCGATCAAGGAACTTTATTGGCATCGAGCGATGGGGGAAAAACTTGGACGAAACGAGCTCTCAGCACAACCGCTGACCTCAACGCCATTCAGTTTGCGGGCAACAACAACGTGTACTTGGTTGGGGATCGCGTCCTAATGGAATCTACCGACGGAGGAACATCGTGGAGTGAGATCAGTCTTCCGCTGCAGCAGAACTGGAAAACCTTGTGGTTTTTCGGGGATGAAAAAGGATTAATTGCCGGCTCTGACATGACGGTCTTGAGAACTACAGATGGCGGTGATTCTTGGTTGGATCGCAGTCCGAACAGCAATAGTAGAAACGACATCGTTTCCGCCCACTTCACTACTTCCAATTCGGGATACCTCGTTGGGAATGGGAGCATTTACCTCACTTCGAGTGGGGGAGGTTTTTGGGTTGAAACCTTTGCCTTTGATGTAGGCAATTCGAGAATCGTTTTTGATGAAGTAACAGACGTGTACTTCGCAAATGAGAACCGTGGCTTCTTGTGTACCAGCGTAGGCATTCTTGTTTCAGAAAGCAGCATTTGGCTCGATAAAAACATTCCAGTGCGCAACGGCTTCATCGATATGAATGGAAGTGCAGGTCTTTATGCAGGATTGAGGCAGTCGGGAAATGAAGGGGTGATCTACTTCAGTTCCGACAATGGCATCATTTGGAAGGAGGAAAACTTCCCTTCAGCTGTGCAAGGTGTGACTGATGTTGAGCAAGTTGACGAGGTCACTGGCCTGATTGTCAACGATGAAGGGCGTATTTTTCTGCGCCAAAACCCATTCTAGGGCATTCACCTACTTTTGCCTTTCGCTAAAAGCAGAAAGCACAGGTGTTCGAAGATTCAAAAATTGGAGTTATAGGAGGGGGAAGTTGGGCTACGGCCATTGCTAAAATCCTCACGCAAAACGTCGACCACATATACTGGTGGATGCGCAATCACGACTCTGCTACCTATTTCAGGAAGTTCCAGAGAAACCCAAAGTACCTTCCATCCATTCGCTTTGATAAGGAGAAGATTACCGTCTCAACAGACCTTGAGAAAGTGATCAATAAGTGCGACGTTCTCTTTATGGTTCATCCATCAGCTTTTCTGTACGACATCTTTGAAGGTGTTCAGATGGATAACATGGACAAGAAGATGATCATCTCCGCCATCAAAGGAATTGTTCCTGAATACAATGCGATTCCTGCGCGTTTCTTTCACAAGAGTTTTGGAATTCCTTATGAGAACATCGCCGTCATCGGTGGTCCTTGTCATGCAGAAGAGGTTGCCATGGAAAAGCTCTCCTACCTCACAGTTGCTTGTCAAGATGAAGAGAAGGGTGCCGCCATCGCAAATCTGCTGAATTCGAGGTTCATTAAAACTGATACCACCACCGACATTTTTGGGGTGGAGCTGGGAGCGGTGCTCAAGAATATTTATGCCATTACCGCTGGTATTTATCACGGCTTGGGCTACGGGGATAATTTTCAGGCTTTGCTAATTTCAAATGCCATTCAGGAAATGGATCGTTTTGTTGCGGCCGTTTCACAAGTTGTTCGCGACACCAAACACTCGGGCTACTTGGGCGACTTGCTCGTTACTGCCTATTCTCCTTTTTCCAGAAACAGAACTTTCGGGAGTATGATCGGAAAGGGTTTTTCTGTGCGAACTGCCCAGTTCGAAATGAACATGGTTGCCGAAGGTTATTATGCGGCGAAGAGCATCGTTGAAATCAATAAGAAGTTCGGAGTCGAGATTCCAATTGTGGAAGCCACTTACCGAATCTTGTACGAAAAGATTTCACCCGTAATTGAGATGAACCTTCTCACGGAAAAGCTGCGTTAATTATTTGATGAGCTTCGAAATGGCTCTGAATTCATCGGTTCCAGAAACCTTACAGAGCTCCAGAAGAATTGATTCGACGCTTGCGAGAATCACACCTTCCTTTTCCATGCGACGCAAAGCAAGCTCCTTGTCCTCCAAATTTCGGCTAGAAACAGCATCCACTACAACAACTGCTTGATGTCCGGCAGCTTGCAAATCGATGGCGGTTTGTAAAACGCACACGTGAGTTTCAATGCCGCAAAGGATGACGTTCTTGCGATAGTGTTCTTCCATCTCGAGCACAAAATCAGCCTCTCCACAACAAGAGAAGCTCATTTTCTCAATCCGTTTGGAATTTCCTAAAACCTGTTGAATGTCTGGAAGAGTTTCTCCGAGTCCTTTGACGTATTGCTCAGTTGCAACGGTCTTCACACCAAGAGTTTTCATTCCTTCGATGAGGGTCAAGCTCTTTTGAAGCAGTTTTTCGTTTTCTGCAATGTGGGGGAAGAGTCGGGCTTGCACATCCACGACAACAAAAAGGGAGTCACTGCGATCAATTCTCATATTCGAATCTTTGGAACGAAGTTAAAGCCAAATATTCGAGTCTGAAAATGATTTAGCTCGGTTCTACCCAATCTCCGTGTTCCTTGATGAGCTCAATGAGTGAGTCAACGGCATCTGAAGCAGGTATGGCGCGGCGAACAACTTCTTTCTCTTTGTAGAGAGAAATTTTCCCAACCCCAGTTCCAACATAGCCATAATCTGCATCAGCCATTTCACCTGGCCCATTCACAATGCAACCCATGATTCCAATTTTCACTCCTTTGAGGTGATTGGTGCGCTCACGAATTTTCGCAGTGGTTTCTTGAAGGTCGAAGAGTGTCCGCCCACAAGAAGGGCAAGAGATGTACTCGGTTTTGGAGATGCGCGTACGCGTTGCTTGAAGAATGCCAAAGGCCAATCGATTGATGTGCACATCGGCACCACAATTTTCTGCTGCGATGAAAACACCGTCGCCCATTCCATCTATGAGAAGGGCGCCCATATCTGTGGAGGCATATAGCTGAATTTGATCTTCCGTTAAGTTGGCGTAGGCCTTTCCAATGATGACCGGAGTAGTCAATCCTGCTTCCATGAGTTTCACGAAGAGAGCGCGCTGCTCTGCCATGCCGTGCGGGTTGTATGTGTCGATCAAAAGAACAGCCGAAGCGTCTTTTTTAAGCTTAGCCATTAAAGTCTTGTCGAGATCGCCAATGCAGCAATACACGAAATTCAAATCCTTCGACTGCGTCCCACCCTCTAAATACTCGGAAGCCTTGAGAAATGGATAATGACGTTCCTTATTCTGCCCATCGCCCAACCAGCTCTTGTAGTCTTGAACAATACCGAGAGTTCCCGGAATCTGAAAGTCGACGGTATTGGAGCCAACGAATACATAATCGCAGGCCATTTCAGTCAGGTTCCATTTGTCGAGCGGAACCGAATATTGGTAACCCAATGGGAATAAATTGNCGGCTTTGATTTCCTTCTTCAAAGAGAAATCGGCCATGACAACGGGAACTTTTTTATCGCCAATATTNAGCACCTCATGACTTTCTCTTCTTGAATGCTCAAAAGGGTTGAAGGGCGATTCCCCAAAGTCCTCGATGGGCTCTGTTGTTCGGTCGGAGTAGCGTTCAACCAATGCTCGGCAAACAGGTATTTCGTATTCAGGCTCTTCAGTCAATGAAACACGAACAGTGTCGCCCAAGCCGTCCTCTAGAAGGGTTCCAATCCCAACAGCAGATTTAATTCTTCCGTCTTCACCGTCACCCGCTTCAGTAACCCCAAGGTGGAGTGGGTAATTCATACCTGCCGCCATCATTCGGTTGACCAAAAGGCGATATGCTTGAACCATGACTTGCGTGTTGCTTGCCTTCATGCTCAGGACGATGTCGTGAAAAGATTCGTCCTCACAAATGCGCAAGAACTCCAAAGCAGATTCCACCATACCCAGCGGTGAATCTCCATACCGACTCATAATTCTGTCGGAAAGCGAGCCGTGGTTGGTGCCAATACGCATAGCAGTGCCCTCCTCTTTGCAAATCTGAATGAGTGGAGTAAAACGTTTGCGAATTCGATCCAACTCCGCTTCGTAGGAAGCGTCCGTGTAATCGATGGTCTGGAATTTTTTCTTGTCGGCGTAATTTCCTGGATTCACTCGAACCTTGCCTACGATGTGCGCGGCAATTTCAGCGGCATTGGGAGTGAAGTGAATGTCAGCACAAATGGGTTGGTCGTATCCTCGTGCGCGCAACTCTTTTTGAATGTTGGCCAAGTTCTCAGCCTCTCGTTTGCTCGGTGCTGTAATGCGCACAATTTCACAACCCGCTTCAATCATTCGAATCGATTGCTCTACAGTAGCCATGGTGTCCATGGTGTCGGTAGTGGTCATTGATTGAAGGCGAATGGGGGCTGAGCCGCCGATAATGACACCTCCTACAGAGACTTCACGAGTTTTAAATCGCTTGTATTCTGTAAGAGATTCACTGTATGTGTTGTTGGTGATTGAGTGAATGTCCATGATGTACAAAAGTAGTTCGACCTACAAGCAGCATAACCTGAAACAAGAGAAAATGTTTGAATCTTGCTCATTTAATCCACGCGAATTCCAATATTTGGGCGTGGAAGAAGAAAAAGGCAAGCCCGAAGAAATCGATCATGAGAAGAAAGAGATAAAAGAGAGTTCCAAAAACTTTCTGCGGGTCGTTCTGCGTTACTTCCGAAAGTCCTCTGACATCCGTTCCGGAACCGACGAGGAAGCTACTGTAACCGGCATTGTCCGCGACATCGAATTTCGGGGTCCGAACTTGTGGATTCTAGCGCTCTCGATTCTGATTGCCTCCATCGGACTCAATACAAACAGCACTGCCATCATCATTGGCGCCATGTTAATCTCCCCCTTGATGGGACCAATTTTGGGAGTGGGCCTTTCTATTGGAATCAATGATTTCACGCTTCTCAAGAAATCGGGCAGAAACCTCTTCAATGCAGTGAGTATTTCCATTGTGGCATCGACGCTCTATTTTGTGATCAGCCCCTTGGATACGGCTCAAAGTGAGTTGCTGGCACGCACAAACCCGACCCTGCTCGATGTGCTCATTGCCACCTTTGGAGGTTTTGCAGGAATCATCGCAGGTTCAAGAAGAGAGAAGAGCAATGTTGTTCCTGGAGTTGCCATTGCGACGGCTTTAATGCCACCCTTGTGCACAGCAGGCTATGGTTTAGCCACATTTCAATGGGAATTCTTTTTTGGTGCTTTATACCTCTTTTTCATAAATGCGGTATTCATTGGCCTATCTACCTACATCATGGTGCGCTACCTGGGCTTCAAGAAAAAATCTTTCGTCGATCCAGTGCGCGAACGAAAGGTGCGCATGTCCATCGCTGTTTTCGTTGTAATCACCATTGTTCCAAGCATATACATCGGCTACAATGTAGTTCGCCAATCGCTGTTCGAAGCGCGTTCGAACGCCTTCATTTCAGAGAATATGGTTTTTGACAATGTGGAGGTCATCAACACCAAGTTCATTTACGATTCAGACCCACCACGCGTGGAAATGACTTGCATCGGTGAGATTCTTACAGAAAACCAAATCGAAGAATTGAAAAGGAAACTACCTGTGTACAAGTTGGGAGGCGCTCTTTTGAAAGTTCATCAATCGGTGGATGCCACCTCGCGCATTGCAGAAAAGTTGAACCGCGATTTGCGCATTGGTATCATTGAAGATCTGTACACCAAAAATGAAGCGAACCTTCAGAGCAAGGAAGACCAAATCAAGATGTTGGAAGCTGAAATTCTGCGACTGAAGAAGAGAGACTATCCGGTAGAACAACTGAACGAAGAGGCGCGTGCACTCTATCCAGAATTGGATGAGTTTACCTTAACAAGCATCGTTAAAATCCACGACGGGATCAAGGATACCGTTCCTTTGGCTCTCATTCATTGGGCTGACGGCAAGGAAATGGAAGCAGACAAAATCAAGGCCTGGTTGGCGATCCGTTTGAAAGACCAGAAGCTCGAAGTTCTGAGCTATTGATTCCCGCTTCGAATACGATTCAAGATTCGTTTACCTCTCGGACTTTTTAGAATTCCATTGGCCATCACCGTTAGGAGAATCAGAAATGCTCCGGCGTAAAAACCCATGCTCATGTATTCGTCGTCACCGAAAAAAACAAGGGCAAGTAGGATGGCATAAATTGGCTCCATATTGATGCTGATGCTTACCGTGAAAGGGCTCAAACTCTTCAT
>JGI20159J14440_10002677_pt1 | contig 11871 bp, 9 predicted proteins | sample COG_09_FD_14440 | JGI IMG/M metagenome (IMG submission 14440) | reverse complement strand
ACCCCGCCACAGTAATTTTAAACTTATATTAGTTTATTTTTCTTGTTCAATAAAATTTTTTAAATTTAATCAAAAAATTTTAAAATTTTATTTGTTAAAAGAATCAAGGACTCTTTTTCTGATTTTTTTGAATAACATTTAGAAAGTGATAATCGACTTTTTTTAGTATCTTTAATCCAATTGGTTTTATAAAATTTGATATTACTTATAACTTTTTTTGCAAAATCTTCTATTTCACCGTTTTCAACTTTAGTAAAAATAGGTTTCTTCCAATATTCAGCCCCACCACCTCCAACATAACCAATAACTTTATTTCCAGATAGAGCAGCCTCTATAGGGGGAATACCCATTCCTTCAAAGTTTGAAAATGACAAAAATATTTTCGAAATTGAAAGAGACTTTATCAATTTTTTTTCTGTAATATTGATTAATGGTAAAATTTTCCAATCTCTGGGTAGTAAATTCTTTAAATAAAAAATTAATAAATTTGAGTGTTCAGGTAATTTTCTGGGCATGTAAGTTATTAAATTAGATTTTTTTTTAATCTTAAATTTATTACTATCAACTGATAAGTTAACTTTAAAAATTTTATCTCTAAGATTTGGAAACATAGTTTTTAAATAGCTGACGCTATTTTTTGATGTTGTAATAATTAATTTAGCACCTTCGTAAGATTTTTTTAATTTAAGAAAATCATTTGTTGAGTTCATGTGATAAAAACCTTGAACAAAAATAGCATAATTAATTTGGTTTTCAGTAAAGTTGAGATCAATTGCAAAATGAGCCCATATCTCAGGAATAACAATAAAGTCCTTTTTTTTATTAAAGTTAAGATTGTTGCTATTAAAAATTTTATTTTTATACCAATCATTTTTTGGCTTGAATTTTTTACTTATTTTCATTTTTTTTCCATTCCACCCTGAATAATTTTTATCAAAAAATTTAATTTTTTTTGCTAATGACAATTCTAATTTGTATGAAAGTTTTTTTTTTAAATGAACTATTTTAGAGCTAATGTTTTTATTTATATAGTTTAAAATTAAAGAATGATTATAAATTACTTTTGCACCACCAGAGGCTCCTTTCATTTCAGGCAAAAGATAAATAATATTTACTTTTTTCATAAATTTAATTTTTTTTGATAAATTATATCAATTAATTTGTAAATACTATGATGCTTGTAAAAAATAGAATTGCAATGATTGTGAGAGATAGAAATATTTTGTTTTTTGATTGAATCTTTTTTTCTTGTCTAACTCTATTTAATAATATGTTTATGTTTGTAGTTTTGATATTATTACTTAAATTAGTAAAATCTTGATCATTGTTAATTTGATCGTTAATTTTGTCGAATTTTTGATTTTTCATTTATCGATTTAATCACTTATTTGGAAAAAAATAAATTGTTTTTTAAATTTTTTTAAAAATACTCTGTTTTAAAGGTTTTGATAGTGCTTCTACTTTATATTTTTTTTTCTCAACTTCAATTGATAGCCCTAATTCATTTAACTCTATATTTGATAAATCTGAATTTACATAACCAAATGATAAGTTTTTATTATAATTAAATGAATAATTGCCAGATGTAGTTTTTCCAATAATTTTATTATTCAAATAAATCGGTTCTTCATGAAGCAATAACGGATTTCCTGGCTTACTACTTTTTAAACTAAGCATAATAAATCTTTTGTCTTTTTTTAGATCTTTTATTTTAAGTAATTTTTCTTTTCCTATAAAGTCAAAAGGTTTTTTATAACTAATTGCAAATTCTAGTCCAGCTTGGTATTGATTTTCTTCTGGTGATATGTCATGTCCCCAGTGTAAAAAACCACTTTCCATTCTCATTATATCCATTGCATGTGCGCCACAATGTGAAAGCTTAAATTTTTTTCCAGTCTCTACTATTGAATTATAGATCTCGTTAGCAAATTTTTTTTCAATATAAATTTCATATCCTAGTTCACCTACATAAGAAAGTCTTTGTACCCAAACATTTGTTGATTCTAATTTAATATTTTTACTTGTTCCAAATTTAAAATTTTCGTCAGATAAATCTACATTTGTAATTTTTGACAATAAATTTCTGCTTTTTGGTCCAAAAACACCTAAACAAATTAAATCATCTGTAATATCTTTAAACTCAACATCCTTCGACAAATGTTTGAGTATATGTGCTTTATGATGTGTTCTCACAGCTGCAGAACTTATTATCCTAAAATGATTTTTTTCAATACAGACGATGGTTAAATCTGTTTCAATCCCAGCACCCTCATTAAGCATTTGAGTATAGGTACATTTTCCAATTTTATTTTTTATATTTGCGGTACACAATCTTTGTAATTCTTCATAAGCTTTTTCACCCTTAATCTCATATTTCGAAAATGGTGATAGCTCAAATAGTCCTACATTCTCAACTGTGTTTTTACATTCCTGTTCAACTGAAGGATACCAATTTTGATAATTAAAGCTGTATTCATAATTTGATTTTGTTTTATCTAACGCATACCACATTGGTCTTTCATATTCTCCAGATTGACCAAAACAAGCTCCTGTTTTTTTTAATTTATCATGGTAGGGTAATAATCTCTGATTTCTTGAAGTTTCATGTTGTTTATAAGGCCAGTGCATATCATAAAGGTCACCTAATGACTCAGTAACTCTATTCATTATAAATTTTTTATTGGAATGAAATTTTTGAAATCTTTTTATATCTAATGAATATAAATCTTCATTCATGTAACCATTGATCATCCATTCAGCTGTTACTCTTCCTGCTCCTCCTGCACTAGCGATTCCAATACTGTTAAACCCACAACAAGTAAATAAATTTGCAACCTCTGAGGTTTCACCTAATAGATATTGTGTGTCAGGGGTAAAAGATTCTGGTCCTGAAAAAAATTTTCTTATTCCTGCATTTTCTAGGATAGGAAGTCTTTTGAAAGATTTTTCTAAATAAGGTTCAAAATGATCAAAATCATCAGGGAACTCTCCAAAGGAAAAATCATTTGGTACAATTCCTTTATCTTTAAATGCATTTTTTGCTCCAGGCTCAAAAATACCAACAAGCATTTTTCCAGCATCCTCTTTTAGATAAAGACAATCATTATAATCTCTTAAAACTGGAAGATCTTTTGGAAGATCTTTCATTGGTTCAGTTATTATATAAAAATGCTCGTTAGGATATAAGGGTACACTAACACCAATATCTTCTCCAATTTGTCTAGACCACATACCAGTTGCAAGTACCACATATTCACAATCAATTTTACAATTTTCAACTTGAACCCCATTTATTCTTCCATCTTTAACTAATATTTTAGTAACTGGTGTTTTTTCAAATATTTGAGCACCTTCCATTTTGGCAGCTTTTGCTAAGACATTTGTTACTCCTACTGGATCTGCCTGACCATCTTCAGGCATATAAACTCCTCCTAAAATATCTTGATTATTTATAACTGGATATAATTCTTTAATTTTTGCTCTATCTAAGACTTCAGCATTAACATTAAAAAGTTGAGCAGAAGTTGCTTGTCTTAATAATTCTTGAAGTCTTTCTTTTGAGCTTGCAACTGTTATTGCTCCATTTTGTTTTAAACCTGTTGAGAGATCAGTTATGTTTTCAAGTTCCTTATAAAGATTTAAAGAATACTTTCTAAGCTTTGTAATAGTTGCAGAGGCACCTAACTGGCCAACCAAACCTGCTGCATGCCAAGTAGTGCCCGATGTTAAAAGATCTCTTTCTAATAAAATAGTATCTTTCCATCCAAATTTAGCTAAATGATAAGCAACAGAACATCCTGCAACACCTCCACCAATTACAACTACTTTAGAGCTTGAGGGTAATTTCTGCATTATTATAATTTGAATTAGTTTTTTATATTTAAAATTTTGTTTTTTAAATTTAAAGCATGATAAAAAGAGGTAAATTTTTTTATTCTTCTTTTTAAATTAATTTTTTTTGAAAATTTATTTTCTTGTGAGTCGTTTAAATAAAAACTTATGGTTTGAATTAAACTGCTTTTAGAGTTAGACTTAAAAAGATATCCTCCATCAACGCCAATAATTTCAGAAGGTCCATTTGGGCAATCGCTTGAGATAACCTGACAACCATTATAGCCAGCTTCAACTAATACAAAGCCTGGGTCTTCCCATAATGAGGGCAATACTAAAGCATTTGCATTTTTCATAAAATAATGAACATTTTTTGTATGGTTGATAATAAAAATTCTATCTGAAATATTTAATTTATTTGAAATTTCTAAAAATTTTTTTTTATCTTCTCCCTGGCCAATAAATAAAAAATATAACTCTTTATCTAATTTTATAATCTCAGGAATACAATCCAAGTAATAAAGGTAGTTTTTCTGTTTTGTGAATCTACCAATAGAAAGAAAATATTTTTTTTCTAAGATTATTTGTTTAATATTTTTATCAATAACAACTTCTTTATTTTTAATGTTTTGAATTTCACGAATGTTAATTATTGGATCGTTTAGAACACAAAGTTTTTCTTTCAAAAATTCAAATTTAGATAAATTTTTGTATGTATCAAAAGTAGGGCATGTAATTTTATATATATTCTTAGCAGCTAGTCTCCAAAGAATTCTTCTAAAAAAGGTCATTTTGGGTAAACCAGAAATCCTTAATATTAATTTTGATTTAAAATTTATAAAGGAAAATAAAAATAATGGTAAAGATGTAATTAGATGAATTATAAGATAATCAGGTTTCTTTGATTGAAGAATGTTAATTAATGGAAAAAAGGATTTAAAAAATATATAAAAATATGCAAACCTACTTCTTATAAAGCCATCTTTATTAAATGAATTAAAAATTGAATTTTTATTTAAATAAATCAATTCAATTTTTTTATCTTTTATTTCTTGTTCAAAATCTTTCCACTCATGTACAGCATCAATTATGCTTGTTTTAAATTGATTTTTTTTAAAAAATTTATTTAATGAACCTGCTGAATTGATAACTGCTTTAATAGTAGCAACTTTTGAATTAAATGGAGACCAATAAAAAATTGTATTCATTAATGAGAAAAATTGTTAATTGTTAATTATTAATATTATACTTTATTGTAAAAAAAACATAAACTTCAAAATGAATAAAACTATTTTTAGCACTTCTTTTTAGTCAAATTATAGTTTGATTTAATGATCTTAAAAAAAAAACAAAAAAGATTAGTATTCTTTCTCCCTAACTTTAGTTTAGGTGGTGCTGGAGAGTCTATATTTAAACTTTCAAGATTTTTGGTAAAATATAATTTTTCTATATTAATAGTTTCATTAGGAAAAAACTTTTACAAAAAAGATTTTAAAAAAATTAATTGTGAGATAATAGAAATGAGATCAACGAGAGCTTTTTTTTCTATTTTTAAACTCCGGAAACTAATGTTTAATGAAACTAAAAAAAATTTTGAAAAAATTATTTTTATTTCAAATATTCATTACGCAAATATAATTTCACTAATTTCATTAATAAATATAGATAAAATTAAAGTTATCATAACAGAAAGAAGTTCTATATCTGAATTGAAATATTCTAAAAATTTAATAAATAAATTTAAAAATAAATTAATATATTTTTTTGCTAAAATTTTATATAAATTTTCAGATTTAATAATTACAAATTCTAAATTTGAGAAAAATTATATTAAAAATAAATTTAAATTAAATAACGTAATTTGTATTCATCCACCATCAATTAAGAATATAATTAAAAAAAAAGCTAATAATCATTATAAAAAGAAACGTAATATAATTTATGTAGGTAGATTATCTAGTGAAAAAGGTGTTTTTATAATTTTAAAAGCTCTAAAAAAAATAAAAGATAAATATAAATTTTTATTTAATTTATACGGTGACGGACCTGAAAAAAAATCTATAGAAAAATTTATTAAGATAAATAATTTAAATAAAATAATTTCATTAAAAGGTTTTGTAAGAGATCAAAAATCAATTTTTAAAAATGCTGACCTATTTATTAATGCCTCACTTTGGGAAGGTTTACCAAATGCTATGGTGCAATCAATTAATTATAATGTCTTTCCAATTTGTAGTAATGCTCCAGGAGGAAACATGGAGGTAATTAAACACGGTAAACTTGGAATATCTTTCAAAACAAATGATAAAAAAGATCTTCAAAATAAGTTAATAAAATTTTTAAATAAAAGATTTAAATTAGATAATAAAGAAAGAATACAACACTTAAAAAACTATACAGAGACAGAATCTAATCATAAGTATTTAAAAAGTCTTAATAAACTTTAAACTTTGTTTAAAATTTTTAATTATCTAGTTATATTTTAATGGCTTCTCTTGCATCTAAATGTTCATATTTAAATACATCTGCAACTGCTTTATATGTNAACAGTGTTTTTGCATTCATATTCTGCAGATGGATACCAATTTTGATAATTAAAACTGTATTCGTAATTTGGTTTTGCTTTACCTAATGCATACCACATAGGTCTTTCATATTCACCTGATTGACCAAAGCAAGCTCCTACTTTTTTTAATTCTTCATGGTATGGTAGCAATCTTTGATTTCTTGAAGTTTCATGTTGCTTATATGGCCAATGCATACCATACAAATCACCTAATGTTTCTGTAACTCTATTCATTATAAATTTTTTATTAGAGTGAAATTTTTGAAATCTTTTTATATCTAATGAATATAAATCTTCATTCATGTAACCATTGATCATCCATTCAGCTGTTACCCTTCCTGCTCCTCCTGAACTTGCAATTCCAATACTATTAAACCCACAACAGGTAAATAAATTTTTAACCTCAGAAGTTTCACCTAATAGATATTGTGTATCTGGAGTAAAAGACTCTGGTCCTGAAAAAAATTTTCTTATTCCTGCAGTTTCTAAAATAGGAAGTCTTTTGAAAGATTTTTCTAAATATGATTCAAAATGATCAAAATCATCAGGAAATTCTCCAAATGAAAAATTATTTGGAACAATTCCTTTATCCTTAAATGCGTTTTTGGCACCAGGCTCAAAAATTCCAACAAGCATTTTTCCAGCATCTTCTTTTAGATAAAGACAATCATTATAATCCCTTAAAACTGGAAGATCTTTTAGAAGATCTTTAATCGGTTCTGTTATTATATAAAAATGCTCATTAGGATACAAAGGGACACTAACGCCAATATCTTCACCAATTTGTCTAGACCACATTCCTGTTGCAAGCACCACATATTCACAATCAATTTTACCATTTTTTGTTTCAACTCCAGTTATTTTGCCCCTTTTAACTAATATTTTTATAACTGGTGTTTTTTCAAATATTTGAGCACCTTCCATCTTTGCAGCTTTAGCCAAAACATTCGTTACACCCACTGGATCAGCTTGTCCATCCTCAGGCATGTAAACACCACCTAAAATATCTTGATCATTTATCGCAGGGTACAATTCTTTAACTTTTTTTTTATCTAAAACTTCAACATTAACATTAAATAATTGTGCAGCAGTTGCTTGTCTTAATAATTCTTGAAGTCTTTCTTTTGAACTTGCAATGGTAATTGCTCCATTTTGTTTTAAACCTGTTGAGAGTTCAGTAATTTTTTCAAGTTCTTTATAAAGGTTTAGAGAATACTTTCTAAGTTTTGTGATTGTAGCAGTGGCCCCAAGCTGCCCCACTAAACCAGCTGCGTGCCAGGTAGTACCTGATGTTAAGAGATCTCTTTCTAATAAAATGGTATCTTTCCACCCAAATTTAGCTAAATGATAGGCAACTGAACAACCTGCGACACCCCCGCCAATTACAACAACTTTAGAATTAATAGGTAGTTTTCTCATTATTATAGATAAAATTAGAATTTTTAATTTAGAATTTTATTTTTCAAATTAGTGGCATGGTAAAATGATGTAAATCTTTTTAATCTTTTTTTTAAATTAATTTTTTTGAAAACTTTACTTTTTTTTGAGTCATCTAAAAATAAACTAATTGTTTGTAATAAACTATTTTTTGAGTTAGATTTAAAAAGATACCCTCCATCATCGCCAATAATTTCAGAAGGCCCATTGGGACAATCACTTGAGACGACCGTACATCCATTATATCCTGCTTCGACCAATACAAATCCTGGATCTTCCCATAAAGATGGTAAAACTAATGCATTTGCATTTTTCATAAAATAGTGAACATTTTTTGTATGATCTAGAATAAAAATTCTATCTGAAATATTCAATTTATTTGAAATTTTTAAAAATTTTTTTTTATCTTCTCCTTGACCGATAAATAAAAAATACAATTCATTATCTAATTTTAAAATTTCAGGAATACAATTTAAATAAAAAAGATAGTTTTTTTGTTTTGTAAATCTGCCTATAGACAGAAAAAATTTTTTTTTTAAAACAATTTGTTTTATATGATCACTAATAATAACTTCTTTATTTCTAATTTTTTGAATTTCATTAATATTTAAAATTGGATCATTAAGAACGCATAGTTTTTCTTTCAAAAATTCAAACTTCGATAAATTTTTATATGTAGCGTTAGTAGGGCATGTAATTTTATAAATATTCTTAACAGCTAGTTTCCAAAGAAGTTTTCTAAAAAATGTCATTTTAGGTAAGCCAGAAATTCTTAATATTAATCTTGATTGAAAATTTTTAAATATAAATAAAAATAATGGTAAAGAAGTAATTAAATGAATTATGAGATAGTCAGGTTTTTTTTCTTGAAGAACTCTAATTAGTGGAAAAAAAGATTTAAAAAAAATATAAAAATACGCTAGCCTACTTCTCACAAAACCATCTTTTTTAAATGAATTAAAAAAAGAATTTTTATTTAAATAAATCAATTCAATTTTTTTTTCTTTTATTTCGTCTTCAAAATCTTTCCATTCATGTACGGCGTCAATTATACTTGTTTTAAAATGTTTTTTATAAAAAAATTTATTTAATGAACCTGCTGAGTTTATCACTGCTTTAACAGTGGCGATTTTACTTGTGGTAAATGGAGACCAATAAAAAATTTTATTCATTATTAAGAATAATTGTTAATTGCTAATATTATACTTTAATGTAAAAAAAACATAAACTTCTAAATGAAAAAACTTATTTTATATCCTTATTTTTAATCAGATACTATTTTGATTTGATGGTGTTTAAAAAAAAACAAAAAAGACTAGTTTTCTTCCTACCTAATTTCATTTTAGGTGGTGCAGGTGAGTCTATTTTTAAACTTTCAAAATTTTTAGTTAAATATAATTTTTCTATCTTAATAATTTCTTTAGGAAAAAATTTTTATAAAAAAGACTTTAAAAAAATTAATTGCGAAATAATTGAAATAAACTCATCCAGAACTTTTTTTTCTATTTTTAAAATCCGAAAATTAATGATTGAAGAAACTAAAAAAAATTTTGAAAAAATAATTTTTATTTCAAATCTTAATTATGTAAATGTAATTTCACTCATCACATTAATAAACCTTAACAAAATCAAAGTTATCCTAACAGAAAGAAGTTCTATATCTGAATTGAAGTATTCAAATAATTTAATTAATAAAATTAAAAATAAAATAATTTATTTTTTAGCTAAAATTTTATACAGATTTTCAGACTTAATAATTACAAATTCTAAATTTGAGAAAAATTATATTCAAGATAAGTTTCGATTAAATAACGTAATTTGTATTCACCCACCTTCAATTAAAAATATAATTAAAAAAAATACTAATAATAATTATAAGAAGAACCTTAACATAATTTATGTAGGCAGATTATCGAGAGAAAAAGGTATTTTCATAATTTTAAAGGCACTTAGTGATCTAAATAAAAAATATAAATTTTTATTTAATTTATATGGAAATGGGCCTGAAAGAAAATCTATAGAAAAATTTATTATAAAAAATAATTTATATAAGATAGTTGCGTTAAAAGGGTTTGAAAGAAATAAAAAATTAATTTTTAAAAATGCAGACTTATTTATTAATGCTTCTCTTTGGGAGGGGTTACCGAACGCATTAGTTCAATCAATTAATTATGGTGTTTTTCCAATTTGCAGTGATGCACCTGGTGGAAATATGGAAGTAATAAAATATGGTATGCTCGGAACATCATTTAAAACGAACGATGAAAAAGACCTTCAAAAAAAGATAATACAATTTTTTAATAAAAAATTTGTATTTAATAATAAAATTAGAATTAAACATTTAAAAAACTACACTGAACTAAAATCTTATCAAGAATATTTAAAAACTCTTAACAAAATTTAGATTTTTTTTATAGTTTTTGGTATTAAAAATTTATTAAGATTTTTATTTTTTATTATTAAGTTCAAACTGAACCATTTGTTCTAATGATTGTTCTAGAGTAATGTTAATTTTCCATTTTGGATAATCTTTTTTAAATTTAGAATTATCTGAAATCCACCACACATGATCTCCAATTCTATTTTGTTTTAAAGTTTTGTAGTTGCATTTTTTATTACTAATTTTTTCAATTAATGAAATTGCCTCTAATATTGAACAACTATTCTCTCTTCCTCCACCCAAATTATAAACCATGCCACCAAATTTTGGTTTTTTTATAAATTCATGAAATGCTCTTGCAACGTCTAAACTATGAATGTTATCTCTCACCTGTTTTCCTTTATAGCCATAAATATAATATTTTTTTTCATTAACTATCATTTTTACTAAAAAAGATAAGAATCCATGTAACTTGGCTCCTGAATGATTTTCTCCCGTTAAACACCCACCTCTAAAACTTACTGTTTTTAAATTAAAATATCTTCCATATTCTTGAACTAATAAATCAGCTGCAGTTTTAGATGCTCCAAATAAAGAATGAGTTGTATGATCAATTGACATACTTTCATTAATGCCTCTAGTAAAATATTTATGATTTTTTTTTAATTCGTATCTAAATTTTTTTTCATTTAAGGGCAAAAAATTAGGGGTGTCACCGTACACTTTGTTTGTCGAGGTAAATATAAAAGAGGCTTGTGGGCAATATTTTCTAAATGCCTCTAATAAATTTAATGTACCATTTGCATTCACATAAAAATCAGTAAAAGGCTCTTTTGCAGCCCAATCATGAGATGGTTGAGCAGCAGTGTGAATAATAGCTTTTATTTTTTTTCTATTATTTTTAAATATCTTAAATATTTTTTCTTTATTTCTGATGTCAACTTTGTGATGTGTGTATAATCTATTTTGTTTTAAAATTTTTTCTTTCCATTTATTTGAACCATTTTTCCCAAAAAAATATGATCTTAAATCATTATCAATTCCTAAAATTTTAATACCTTTTTTTAGAAAATATTCAGAGGTTGACGCACCTATTAATCCTGTTGATCCTGTAATTATATACATTAAATAATTGGTCTTAAATTTTATATTTTATAATAGGTTTAAAAATAACTTTTATTTTATTCAATTTCAAATTTTTTTAAAAACTAAATTATAGAACTAGGTTTGACATACTCATATCCAAATACATCTGCGACAGCTTTATAAGTTACATCACCTTTATGTATGTTTAATCCTGCTAAAAAGTTTTTATCCTCAGCTAAAGCTTTTCGATAACCTTTGTTAGCAAGTTTGGCTAAAAAAGGTAATGTTGCATTATTCAATGCAAGTGTTGAAGTTCTTGGAACGCCTCCTGGCATATTTGCCACACAATAATGAACAACGCCATCAACAATATAAGTTGGATCACCATGAGTCGTTGGTTTACTTGTCTCAACACATCCACCTTGATCAATTGCAACATCAACAATTACAGATCCACGTTTCATAGACTTAATCATATCACGTGTCACTAATTTTGGAGCTTCTGCTCCAGGAATTAAAACACCTCCAACTAAAAGATCAGCTTCTGAAACTAATTTATTTAGATCAATTT
>JGI20159J14440_10002666_pt1 | contig 11895 bp, 11 predicted proteins | sample COG_09_FD_14440 | JGI IMG/M metagenome (IMG submission 14440) | reverse complement strand
TGAAGAAAAGCAACTAGTATTTCCAAACCAGTTAGTGCAACCGAAAAACTCAGTGGAAGCCATCCACCAACTATTCCGAGGCTTATTACAAAGCCACCGAAAACTTTCATCATAGTATGACCAGCCATCATGTTAGCAAATAAACGAACAGAAAGACTTACAGGTCTACTTAAATAAGAAATAATTTCTATAACAACTATTAGTGGCAGAAGAATTGTCGGCACGCCACTTGGCACAAATAATTTTAAATAGCCCAAACCATGCTTCATGAAACCAATTATTGTTACTCCAATAAAAATGAATGAAGCTAAAATAAAAGTGACAATAATATGGCTTGTAACTGTAAATGCATAAGGAATCATCCCAAACATGTTGCAGAACAGTACAAACATAAATAAAGAGAAGATAAATGCAAAATATGGTTTTGCTTTAGATCCAGCTGTATCGCTAATCATTTTCGACACAAAGCTGTAGCTTAGTTCTGTTAAAAGTTGAATTTTGCTAGGTAGTAAAGAATTTTTTTTTGAACCAAGATTAAAGATTAATAGTATTGCCAAAGAACTAATTACCATAAATAGACCAGCATTAGTAAAAGAAATATCTACTGCTCCTAACTTTATTTCTGGGCCAATTCTATAAACTTCGAATTGGTGCATAGGGTTTGTTGCCATATTTTTTAAAATTTATCTTTGCATATTTTTTGCAGACCTGAATACATTTATAATACCAGCAATCACACCTACAAAAAAAAATATTAATATTAACCAGGGTTTAGTATCAAAGGTCTTGTCTAAAATAAACCCAATAATTGTCCCAACTGCTACCGCAGACACTAATTCTGTGCTTAATTTAAAGGCAGTTCCTATGGAAGAGGGTGGTTCTTTTTCATTATACAAGGTTCTCTTAGAAACCTTACGTTTTGCAATCTCTAAGCGAGTTTTGAATGGATCTTTTGGCATTTTATAATTATGCCACCATAGTTTCAGCTTTTTGTAAATCAACCGCTACTAATTGGCTAATGCCTTTTTCTGGCATAGTCACACCATAAAGTCTATCCATTTTTGACATTGTTAAAGCATGATGCGTTACAATAATAAATTTAGTATTAGTTATTTTAGTTAATTCATCTAGCAAGCTACAAAATCTTGTTACGTTAGCATCATCTAATGGAGCATCAACTTCATCTAAAACGCATATTGGAGATGGATTAGTTAAAAATACAGCAAAGATAAGGGATAAGGCAGTTAAGGCTTGCTCACCACCAGATAATAAAGTGATTGATTGAAGTCTTTTACCTGGAGGACTTACAAGCATTTCAAGACCAGCCTCAAGTGGGTCATCAGAATCAACTAACTCTAGTTTTGCATTTCCACCATTAAATAATTTTGTATAAACTTCATTAAATTTTCTATTAACTTTTTCAAATGCTTCCAAGAGTCTTTCTCTACCTTTTTGATTTAGTTCGCCAATACTTTCTTTTAATTTCATAATAGCTGAAACTAAATCTGATCTATCTTGTTCCATTTTCTTAATTTCAATTTCATATTTACTTGTTTCTTCATCAGCTCGTAAGTTGACTGAACCCAGTTTTTCTCTCATTCTCTTTTTTTCATCTAAAATTTCTTCTTGTGCAATTGCATCAGGCAGTTCATCAATTCCATTCAAATTAGAGTTTTCAAGAATATTACTTTCAATAAGGTTAAGTTCAGAGCTTATTCTGTCTAGCAAATCTTCTTTACGTTTTTTTAATCCCTCAATAGTTGCACCAGAACTTGCTTTCCTCTCTCTTATTTGAATAGATTTTTCTTGAACTTCATTTAACTTTAATCTTAAAGAATTAATTTTTTTGTCTGTTTCTTCAATAATTTTTTCATTTTCTATTTTTTCTTTTTCTGATATTCTTAGCCCTTCAGAAATTTTTCCTTTTTTTTCAGCTTGCACCTCTGGTTGACGGTCAAGACTATCTAATTGTGAAGATAATTTATTTTTTCTCTCACTTAATTCATTTACCATTTTTTCAGAATTTAAAAGTAAATTTTTCCAACTTTCAATCTCTACTTCAATAGTTTTAATTCTTTCATTCCGTTTAATTGATTCTTTTTTTATAGATTGATACTTACTAAAACTATCCGCATAGTTTTCCTGTAGTAATTTTATATTATCATTCTTTTCATTAATATTTAGAAGTTTTTTTTTACTTTCTTCATCCTCAAGATTATTCAAAAAATCATCTATTTCTATTTGACATCTGTCAAGCAAAGTAAGAGCTTGTGTTACTTCGTTATTATTTATTAATTCTTTTGCTCGATTAATTGTATCTTTTACACTTTTAATGGGACCTATACTTATGTTTATATTTCCTTCAGCAAATATATTAATAATCTCATCTACTGATTTTTGTTCTTCTTTTAATTTATTTTTAGCATTTTCCAAATCTTCATTGGAAAGTTTTTCAGTTTGAAAATATTTAGAGTCTATTTCTATTAGCTCATTTTTTTCTTCTTTTAATCTTTTTTCATTAGATTTAGCATCAATCACAATACCTTTTTCTCTATCAATATCTTCTTCGATAGTTTTTAAAGATTTCTTAATATTTTCAATTTCATCTTGAGTTCTTACATGTTCTTCCTCTAAACTTTGTAGCTCTAGATTTAAACGCTGTATTTTAGAAAGATTCTCTATATTTTCCTCTCTTAAAGGAGAAACTTTATCAGTTTCAACTTTGATTGAACTTTCAAACTGATTTAATTGTTGGTTAAATCCACTTACCTCACCTTCAGCCTCATTATTAATTTCATTTTCTATTTTAATCTCTTTGTCGATATCTAATAATTTTAAATAATATAAACCAGCTTCAATTTTTTTAATTTCTTCAGAAATAATCTTATATTTGGTAGCTTCCTCAGCTTGTTTTTGAAGATTTGCTAATTGTTTTTCCTGTTGTCTTCTTAACTCATCAGCTCTTTTAAGATTAGTTTCTGCAGCGTTTAATCTAAGTTCTGCCTCATGTCTTCTTACATGTAAACCTGAAATATTAGCTGCCTCTTCCAAGATTGCCCGTCTGTCTGTTGGCTTTGCTGTTACTAGTGACCCTATACGACCTTGACTAATCATTGAAGGCGAATGAGCCCCCGTTGATAAATCAGCAAAGAACATTTGTACATCTCTAGTCCTTACTTCTTTGTCATTTAAATAAAATTTAGAACCTTTGTCTTTTTCTATTTTTCTTCGAATTTCTATTTGATCTAAATTTTTATATTGAGCTGGTCCATCATTATTTTCATTAGATAAACCAATCAAAACTTCAGCAATATTTTTAGAAGCCTTATTTGAGGTCCCAGAGAAAATAACATCTTCCATCCCGGAGCCACGCATACTTTTAGCTGAAGACTCTCCCATTACCCACCTTAAGGATTCTACAATGTTAGATTTTCCACAACCGTTAGGCCCCACAATACCTGTAAGACCCTCTTCAATTAAAAAGTTTGTTTTTTCTGCAAAAGATTTAAATCCATTAAGTTGGATTTTTTTAAACTCCATAGAATAACTTATATCAGTTTTTCAAGAGATTTTTTCAAATTTTTATAATTTAGTGCTTTATCAAACTTTTTGTCATTAATTATTATCGTAGGAGTAGCATTGACTTTAAATTTTTTTACACCTTCGATTCGATCATTTAAAACATAGTCTTCAATTTTTTTATTATTTGTGCATTTTTCAAAGTCTATATTTGCATTCTTATCTTTTAAAAATTTTTTTAAATTACTATTTATTTCTACTGCAGAATCGCCTTTGACCCATTTATCTTGATTAGAAAATAAAATATGCAATAAATCTGATTTACCATCGTTGCTACATTGAGCAACTTTTGATGCATTAAATGCAGCTATATCGAGTGGAAAATTTCTAAATTCAATTTTAACCAAACCTTTATCTATAAAATCTTTTTTAAGGCTTGGATAAACATTTTTATGAAAGTCTGCACAGTGTCCACATGTTAAAGATTCATAAGCAATTATTGTTATCTTAGCATCCTGCTTACCCTCTGAAATTCTTTTTATCTTAAGGTTATCTTCAGCAGATAAATTTAAACTTAAGCCAAGGAATATAACAAATAATAGCGAAGTTATTTTTTTCATCGTTGTTTGAATATTTTAGTTAATTCTAGTAATGATTTTTTAATTTTATTGTTTTTAATATTTTTAATTCTATCGACATATCTACTATTTGTCACACTATTATTATTTTTTTCTGTTTTTTTAAATTTAGTTTGAGCGTCATCAAAACTAATTAATTTTAATTTTTCAACAACAGAATAACCAAAAAAGCTATTCATTTTGTCCATTATTTGTTTTTTAGAATATTCCAAATCTATTTCATGCCCTCTTTTTACCATTACTTGAAGAGTGCTAACCCCGAAACTATTAGAATTTTTAAAAGATTTTGGATAACATATTTGAAAAAGGTCATCTCCAACTATGTATTTCCAATTACCAATAGTTTCGGAGAATATATGTCCTTTTTTTTTTATAATTTTTTTAATACTTGTTGGTAAAGTATCTTTAAAGGATCTTAATCCTTGAATGCTTTTATTTCTCTGCTTAATATTATTTTTGTAAGACATATAAGTTTAAAACAATGATAACAAAAAAAATTCTTTATTGGTATGATAATAATAAAAGAACTCTACCATGGAGAAATAAGAATTCAATAAAGCAAAAAGAGTATTTTATACTTGTAAGTGAATTTATGCTTCAACAAACTCAAGTGAAAACAGTTGTTCCATATTTTAATAATTTTATAAAAAACATTCCCAACATTCAATCTCTCAAAAAAATTAGTGAGATTAAACTTCTAAAATGCTGGCAAGGTTTAGGTTATTATTCAAGAGCTAAAAATTTAAAAAAAAGTGCAAAAATGATCATTGATAATTACAATGGAAGACTTCCAGATAATTTTGAAGAACTAAAAAAACTGCCAGGAGTTGGTGATTATACAGCAAGTGCAATATCCGCAATTGTGTTTAACAAGCCAATTATTCCATTAGATGGAAATATAGAAAGAGTATTAAAACGTATTTTAAATTTAAGAACAGAAGAAGAAATAAAAAAAAAAAACTTACATAAGAAAAAAAAAATTTTTGGTCAAACATCTAGGTCAAATGATTATGTGCAGGCTTTAATGGAGATAGGAGCTCTAATATGTAAACCAAAAAACCCTTATTGTGCTAAGTGCCCAATAACTAAAAATTGTTTATCTTTCAAAAGAAAAGATTTTGAAATTAAAAAAAAAGAAAAAAAAATTATAAATAAATTTTATCTTGCCACTTTATACAGAAATGACAATCAACTCTTGTTAATCAAAAATGATAGATTTAAATTTTTAAAAAATCTACTTATTTTTCCAATGAAAGAAATTACCCAATCAGACTCTTTATTGAGGTCTACTAAAAAACTGAATATTAAAATGTCAAATATGAATATGAGTATATCTATAGATTTCTCTAATACTAAAAATAAACCTAAAAACGGTTTGTGGATTGAAAAAACGAAACTAGCAAATTATATGATACCTACTTTTACAAAAAAAATATTTTTTTCAGTTAAACATTACTTATGAAAAAAATAGCAATAATAGGTGGAGGAATTTCTGGCTTGTATATTGCAAGTTTATTGAGACAAAACCCAAATTATGAAATTATAGTTTATGAAAAGAATGATTCTGCAAATTTAGAAAAAGGATATGGTATTCAGCTTTCTGTTAATAGTATTAAACTATTAAATGAAATTGGTTTTCAAAACATAAGTTTAAAAGAAAAATTTTTTCCAAATAGAGTAGATTTTTATTCTTTAAAAAATAAGAATAAAATATGTCATTTAAATATATCAGCTTTTAACGATGGTGACGATAAGTATACAACTTTGCAAAGATTCACTTTAATTGATTTTTTAAGAAATAAACTTCCCAGCAATCTAATAAATTATAATAAGAAAGTTACAGAGGTTCAAAATAATTCAGAAATTATTAAAGTAATTTTTGAAGATAAATCATCAATTGAATGTGATTATTTAATCATATCTGATGGAACATTTTCAAAAACAAGATCGTTAATAGCAAATAAAGAAATTAAACCAAAGTATTTCAATTCTATTGCAGTAAGAGCAACTATTAATCAGAATAACCTTCAAGATATTGATCATAATAATATATCTTTATTTTTAGGATCTAACTTGCATTCTGTAATTTATCCACTTAATAAAAATGGTCAGTTTAATTTTATTAGTATTCTTAAAAAAAAACTAAATAGCCAGGAATTGACTGATTATAGCTTGTTTGATAGTAAAGATTTTGTAAAATCGTCTTTATTAGAAATATCAAAACAGCTAGATACCAATATCATTAAGAATTTAAAAGATATTAAGTGCTTCCCTATATTTGTGAGTACAGGAATATTTCAACCAAAAAATAAGAACATCTTTCTAATTGGAGATGCCTTTTTTACTTTCCCCCCAACTTTTGCCCAGGGTGCATCTCAGTCAATAGAAGTTGCTCACGAATTATATAATAATTTTGAAAATAAAAGTAATCAATTTAACAAGGAAAGAGTTAAAAGAACAAAAATGATTAATAGAAAATCTAAGCTAAATTATTTTGCTTTTCATCTTTCAAATTCACTAATATGTGGAGTTAGAAACTTATTGATTAAATATTTGGTTAAAAATACTAAATTTATTAATAGTTATTTGGGCAGAATTTATAAAAATTAATTACTAGAAATTAATCTTTGTCTTAAATTGTCAATTGGAACAGTAACTCCATTTATATTACAATACCAATAAGTCCAGCCATTACAGCTTTCAGAACCAAGAATTGTTGCTGCAACTTTATGAATTGATCCTTCAGCTTTATTATGTTTGATACTCCCATCAGCCATAATTTTAGCCGTAATTTTTTTCTTTTGATCAAAAATATTTGTTCCTGGTTTGATAATTCCTAGCTCTACCAAAGACCCAAAGGGTATTCTTGGTTTGGATCTATTATTCTTAAGAGTGTCTAAGAAATCATTTTCTATAGGTTTTGTATTTTTTAATCTTTCTTCAGCAGCTTTAAAATAGTTTTTTTCTTTTTCTACACCATAGTAATTTCTACCTAATTTTTTTGCTACAGCAGCTGTTGTGCCTGACCCTAAAAATGGATCTAAGATTAAATCATCTTTATTTGAAGAAGCCAATAATACCCTGTGAAGTAAAGACTCTGGTTTTTGAGTTGAGTGAACTTTTTTACCATTTTTTTTCAATCTTTCACCTCCATTACAAATAGGTAAATTCCAATCTGATCTCATTTGCAGATCATCATTTAAACATTTCAACGATTGATAATTAAAAGTGTATTTAGATTTTTCATTTTTAGATGCCCAAATTAGTGTTTCATGAGCATTAGTAAATCTTGTTCCTCTAAAGTTGGGCATTGGATTATTCTTATTCCAAATAACATCATTTAAAATCCAAAAACCTAAATTTTGTATAGCAGTTCCCACCCTAAAAATGTTGTGATAACTTCCTATTACCCAAATCGCACCATTTTTTTTTAAAATTCTTTTACACTCCGAAAGCCAAGCAATTGTAAATTCATCATATTTTTTAAAACTTTCAAATTGATCCCATTTATCGGTGACGGCGCTAACCTTGCTTCTATCTGGTCTTGAAAGTGGATTTTTTAGTTGAAGATTGTATGGTGGATCAGCAAAAACAAGATCAAAGGTTTCACTTGGAATTTTTTTTAACTCATCAAGACTATCTCCATTAATAATCTTATTTTTAAAATTGTTATTCATTTTTATAAAGCAATTAGACTCGAAATGGATTCTTGGGTCAACTTCAGATTGAATTAATTAGATTCTATTTGTGTTTAGGTTTTTTTTAACAACCATATATTGTGTTGTTATACGTGAAACTTATTTTAAGTTAGAAATAGGAGAGAATGTTTTTCGATGATATTTTGTAATACCAAATTTTTTAATGGCATTTAGATGTTTTTTAGTCCCATAGCCAGAGTTAGTGTCCCACCCATACTTTTTAAATTTCTTAGAAAGAGTTGTAATAAATCTATCTCTACTAACTTTTGCAATTATGGAGGAAGCCGAAATACTTGGAATTTTTAGATCTCCTTTTATTACATATTTTAAATTATAATTTTCAAGATTTGGTAATTTATTGCCATCCACTAAAACAAGAGTCGGTTTTTTTTTAAGTTTTATTATGGCTCTTTTCATTGCAAGTAAGCTTGCATATAATATGTTAATTTTTTCAATTTCCTTAATTGAAGCTTGACCTATAGCCCATATGGAATTTTTTTTAATATAATTAAAAAGTTTATCTCTTTGATTTTTAGATAAGCTTTTTGAGTCTTTTAACAATTTCTTATCAATAGATTTATTTAATATTACTGCTGCAGCGTAAACTGGTCCAATTAAACTCCCCCTTCCAACTTCATCGACACCAGCTATAAGTTTCATTAAATTTTAAGGTTTAGATCTTTAATTTTTTGTTTTATTTTTTTTAAATCTTCCCATGAATACTTTTTGTTTTCAGGAATTCTTAAAAGGTATGAAGGATTAAAAGTTATAATAGCATTGTAGTTTATATTTTTTATAATAATTTCTTTCCATTTACCTCTCTCAGTAGAAATTTTATTATTTAAACCCGTTAAAGATTCCATAGCAGTGCCACCCATAAGAACTATTATTTTAGGGTTTATAATAGAAATATGCTTCTGAAGAAATTGGGAATATTTTTTAATTTCACTTGAATTAGGTTTTCTATCTTCTGGTGGCCTAAAATTTACAACATAAGTAGAATACGCATCTTCTTTCTTAATATCTATTGCAATTAACATTTTTTTTAAAAGATCTCCAGCTTCACCTAAAAATGTTAGTCCAACTTGGTCCTCTTCTGAGCCAGGAGCCTCACCGACTAGCATTATGGGACTGTTAATATTTCCGTCTCCCAAAACTAATTTTTTAGAATTGAGCTTTAGATTACAATTTTCAATTGAGTTTATTTCGTCTTTTAATTTGGTAAGTGCTTTTATTTTGTTAATCTCTTCAACATTATTTTCTGCTATTAAATTATTTGTAGTTTTGTTGATTCTATTAATGGGGTTTTCATCAAAAATAAAGTCAGATCCAATAGAATTTAATAATTCTGAATAGTAATTCGTTTTTTGATTTATTACTTTTTTAGACATACAATGACTCAATGTTAATAAAATTTTTTAAATATATCTTAATATTATTACTTTATCAGAGCCCATTATACTCAAAAAGTAAGAATTTAAACGATTTTAATACACGTTATTTATCCAATTATTTTTCAGGAATAGTTGCTTATAAAAATGGAGATAATCCTAATGCTTTAAAATTTTTTAGATCATCAAAAATTTTAATTAAGCAACACAACCCTTATCTTTCGAACTATACCTACTCCTTGGTGCTTGAAGGTAAAGTTCAGCAGGCAGCAAATGAGATTAATAAAAATTTAACTAAAAATAATTCAAATTTTTTTGAGGCTTATTTAATCTTGGCATTAGATAGTTTAAAGAAAAAAAATTATCAAAAGAGTGAAGATTATTTAAAACAATCTTATAAATTTATTAATAATGATAAGTATGCTTTAATAATTTATGAGATGTTGAGTCAGTATTTACATGTTTTTGAGAAAAATAAAATTTTAAAAACAAAAAAAAAATTTGGGAATTTTTCACTTATTAATGAAATTTTTCAAAGGTGTTATTTAGGAGATGTGAAAACTCAAGATTATTTTGAAATATTACTTAATAGTCAAGATAGTCTAGATTATTCTCGTTATATATTTTTTTATATAAATTATTTAGTTGAAAACAACAGATATCCAGAAGCAAAAAAAATAACAGATAATTTAGATTATTTAAATTCATCACTACTAATTTCACAAAGTAAAAAATGGATCGAAGAAAGAAAATTAGAAGAATTTGAAAAAATTTTTTCTTGTAAAAATTCTAGTGATGTAGTGGGTGAGTTATTTTTTATAATATCTAACCTTTATTCTTCCCAAAATAATTATGAGCAATCCAATTTTTATTTGAATATTTCAAATTATTTAAACCCAAAATTCAAGTTTAACCTATCTTTGTTGGCAGACAATTATTACTTGAATGGAGATTATATAAAAACTAAAAAAATCCTAAAAAATTTTCATAAGATAAATGAGTTTTATTATTGGTTTAGATTAAAAAAAGAAGCTCAAATAATTTCAAAAACTAATGAAGATGAATCTTTAAATTTTATTAATTTAAATTTCAAAGAAATTAAAGATCCATCTTTAAAAATAATTTTTGATATTGCAAATTTTAATAAAAACTCTAAAAAATACAAAAAAGCAATAAAGTACTATGATCAAATTCTTTTCAAAATTGACACAAATTCTGATCTTTACTCTGAAATTTTATATAGAAGGGGTGGTAGTCATGAAAGACTTGGTGATTATAAAAATTCAGATGAAGATTTACTAAAATCTTTAGAGATCAATCCAGATAATGCTTACGTATTAAATTATTTAGCATATTCTTGGTTAGAGCGTGATTATAAAATAGAGGCAGCTCTTCAAATGCTTGAAAAAGCTTATGCGAGCAGGAATAACGATCCATATATAATAGATTCAATTGGTTGGGCTTATTATCTTGTTAAAGATTACATAAAAGCAGAAAATTTTTTAAAAAGGGCAGTTGAATTGATGCCAGAAGATCCAACAGTTAATGATCATTATGGAGATATTCTTTGGAGATTAAATAGAAAAATTCAAGCAAGATATTTTTGGGAGAATGTTTTAAATTTAAAAGAAACAGAAGATGAAATGCGAAAAAGTATTAACGATAAGTTAATTAATGGTCTAAAAAAATCTTAATTCATGTATCAATTTAAGATTAAATCATATGCTAAAATAAATCTTGCATTAAATATAACAGGAAAAAATTTAAAGTTACATAAAATTGAAAGTATAGTTTCCTTTATTGATTTACATGATTTAATTTATTTGAAAGCAACCAACAAACCTAATCATAGAATTTTTTTTGGAGGAAAATTTTGTAAAAATATTGGAAAAATAAATACTGTTTCAAGATTATTAAAAATATTGGATCAAAAAAAACTTCTAAATAACAAAAAATTTGAGATAAAAATTATTAAGAATATACCCCAAAAAGCTGGAATGGGTGGTGGATCAATGAATGCGTCTAGTTTGTTAAATTTTTTTATTAATAAAAAAATAATAAAAATTAAAAATAATGCATTAATTAAAATAGCTAAATTGATAGGTTCAGATGTTATATTGGGGTTAAGACCAGTTAATACAATCCTTTCTGCAAATAATAAAATCAAAAAATACAATAAAAAAATTAAGCTTCATACTATAATTGTAAAACCAAAACTTGGCTGTTCCACTAAATATATTTACTCAAAAGTAAATAGTTTTTCAAAACCTCGATTTAATTCCCCTAAAGAGTCAATGTTTAAAATGGATTATTTAAAAAGTTTAAAAAATGATCTTGAAAAAATTGTATTTAATAAGTATCCAAAACTTAAAAAAATTAAATTGCTTTTATTGACCGCACCAAATGTGATCTTTGTTAGAATGTCAGGTTCAGGCTCATCAATTATGGCTTATTTTCATTCTAAAAGGGCCTGTGTTAATGCATACAAGCTGTTTAAGGGGAAATTTAAGAGACATTGGTTTATTATATCAAAAACTATATAATTTTTTTTTTTTGTGTTATACGAAATTAATATTGGGGCGTAGCCAAGTGGTAAGGCACTGGTTTTTGGTACCGGCATCCTAGGTTCGAATCCTAGCGCCCCAGCCA
>JGI20159J14440_10002663_pt1 | contig 11911 bp, 15 predicted proteins | sample COG_09_FD_14440 | JGI IMG/M metagenome (IMG submission 14440) | reverse complement strand
AAATTTGGTAACTTTAAATTTTCAAACAAGTTGTAGCTAGAGTCTTTGCAGCCTATGATATTTTCTGGATAAGTTTTAACAAGTTTAGTTACTGCCTCTGCTGAAAATTTGTAGCCACTTAATTTTTCAAAATTGTAGAGAATAATTTTAATTTTAGGAATTGAACTGATTAAAGCTGAATAAAAATCAAAAACACCTTGATCTGTATTCCCTTTGTAATAAGCAGGTGGCATAATTAAAAATTCTTTAAAGTCATATTCCCTTGCATATTTAATCAGATCAATATTTTCATTTAAAGAGTTGTTGCCTGTTCCCAAAAAAAATTGTTTCTTTAACTTATGGCTGCAATCTTTGCTATCAGCTCCTTTTTTTCATTAATGGAAATGAGTTGGCTTTGGCCAGTTGAGCCAAAAAAGAAAACTCCATGTAAACCACTTTGAATGGCTTGGCTTGCATGAGCAATAGTTGCTTCAATATTTAACGTTCTGTCTGAATTCAGAACACTTAAGCCAGCTGCGTAAACTCCTTTTTTAATCATAATCTTACCTAAATTATTTTGTCTAAGTTATATTAATAAAAATAAAAATGAAAGTTTTAGTAATTCAACCAAAAATAGGTATGGGAGATATGGTAATTTATTTGCCTTATATTCATGCCATTTCTAAAAAATATCAAAAACCTATCTCAATTTTAGTAAAAGAAAATTCTAGAGCTAATCAGTTACTTTTAGACGATAAACATATTGATGAAATTATTATACTTGATCGAACTAAAGATAATTCTGGATCCCATGATGGTCTTTCAGGATTTTTTAAATTAAGTAAAGAAATAAAGTCAAAAAATTTTGATAAAGTTTTTATTTTTAATAGTTCTTTAAGATATTTATTGATTTCAAAAATAGCGAAAATAAAAAATATTTCACAATATCCTTTGTTTAGAAAAAAAGATAATATTGTAACTTCTGCAAAAATTTTTACAGAAAATGAATTAAATGCAATTGTTTCAACTGAACCAAAGCTCAATATAAATCAGGATCGTATTGATAATGCTAAACAAAATTTTTCTAATGAATATAAACATGTGTGTTTAGGTATATCTGCAAGTGGCCCAACAAAGCGTTGGGATATTAATAATTTTATTAAATTATGTAGCAAAATAAATAATAAAATACCTACAAAGTTTTATTTAGCAGCAGGAAATAATGATAAAGATTTAATTAATCAACTTATAAAATCAGAAATAGGTAGCAATTGTGTTTCTTTTGAAAATTTAAAAATCAGTGAAGCAATGCCGATAATAAAGAACTGCAACCTTTATATTGGAAACGATACTGGTTGGTTGCATATTGCTTCGGCTCTTGGATTAAAATGTTTAGCTTTGTTTATGGATAGCCCTGTTCAAGCATACGGTAAATACTCAAAAAATATTAATGTTATTGTACCTGAAGGGCAAACTGAGCAAACTACAACTCACGATACTTTAGGAGCTGATAAAATTTCTTTTGAAAAAGTTTTTAACAAATCTATAGAACTTTTGAATTAACTAAAATCTGTTTTAATTATTTTTTCTTTAGCCTCATTTACGAGTTGACTAAGTCTTTCTGTTTTAACGTCTCTATTCATGTCTGGATGTATTTTTTTTTGAAGTTGATTTGCTACTTTAAGAACCTCTTCTTTGGAGCATCCCCTTTTTAAACCAAGAAGTTTATATGCTTCATCATTAGTTACACTAGATGATCCTTGTGACTGACCAAATTGCCCTTGTGAAAATCGACCCGAATTTTTTAAATGTTGAATTAATCTCCAAAGCTGAAACATTTGTAGGGCCGTTAAGCCTTTTATTTTTAAGCCACTTAAAATTACAAAGAGGAAAGGCAAAGAAAAGATGTACTTTCCTCCAATCGCTAAAAGTGTAGCTAAAATTAAAGAAAAATAAACTGCAATTTTTTTAATTGTGGTAGCAATTTTTTTTGAACTAGTTCGAGCAAACCAGTTTAAAAATAAATAAACGATGACAAAGATGATAATTCCTATTAGAAACACATTCATATAATTTATGCATATGAGTATACCAAAACTTAAAAAAATTAAGAATGAGAAAAGATATCATGACATAACTTTATCTGATGAATATGCGTGGGTTGATCAACCCAATATTCTTGAAGTGTTAAAAGACGCCAATAAATTAGATCCTGAAGTAAAAAGTTATATTGACGCAAATAATAAAATTACAGATGTCTATTTTGAAGATGTTAAAGATCTTCAAAAAAACTTGTTTAACGAAATAAAATCTAAAATTAAATTAGATGACACTTCGCTAAAATTCAAAGATAAAAAATATTATTATTGGGCAAAAACAGAAGCCAAAGGTAATTACGGTAAAAGAATTAGACAGCTCATTGATGGTTCAAAATCAGAGGAAGTTTTTTTTGATGGAGATCTTGAAAAGAAAAATTATGGATCAGAATATTTTGGGGTTGGTTCAGTAAGTATTTCTCATTGTGATAATTTAATGGCTTATTCTTTAGATCTTAAAGGATCAGAATATTATACCATTTATTTAAGAGATTTAAGAACAGGGAAAAATGAGAAAGATATAATAGAAAATACTAGCGGAGGCATCACATGGTCTCTAGACAGTAAAAGTTTTTTTTACTCAAAATTAGATAAATTTCATAGACCTAGGCAAATTTTTAAGCATATCATTGGCACTCCAATAAAAGATGACAAACTTATTTTTGAGGAAAAAGATGAAACATTTACTTGCGGTATAGGCCTTTCATCAGATGAAAAGTTTTTTATTATTTCAACTTCAGACCACATAACTACTGAGGATTATTTTTTTCCCTCAGATGCCTCTGAAATAAATCCTATTTTGTTTAAAAAACGAAAAAAAGATGTCAGATACTCATTAGACTCTTGGAAGGGGTATTTTTATGTGCATACCAATGAAGATGCTAGGGATTATAAAGTGCTCAGATGTAAAACGGATGAAATTGATAAGTTAGAAACATTCATTGCTGCTAAAAAAGAAACTGTTATTGGAGGTCTTGATTTTCTTGATGATTATATTTTAAGAGGAGAAAAGTCAGATGCTATTCCAAAATTATATGTAAGAAATATTAATACAAATGAAGAAGAAGAATTAAAAATCTCTGATGAAGCAATTGGAGTTCCTGGAGTTTCTTTGATGCAAAAAGATACTAATACATCAAAAATAAGAGTTCACTGGGAAAGTATGGCATCTCCTGGAAAAATTTATGAATATGATATTCTTTCAAAAGAAAAAAAACTAGTCAAAGAAACCGAAATACCATCCGGACATAATCCAGATAAATATGTCGTAGAACGAATTAAAGCTAAGTCCCATGATGGCAGAATGATCCCCATAAGTTTGGTAAGACTAAAAGATGCAAAACAAGATGGTAAGTCAAAAATTTTACTTTACGCTTATGGTGCTTACAAACATAGTATTTCTCCGTCTTTCAGTGCTTCAAGGTTTTGTTTGGTAGATAGAGGAATTACTTTTGCCATAGCTCACATAAGAGGTGGAGGAGACCTTGGAGACGTATGGCATGAAGAAGGAAAAAAGAAATCAAAAAGAAATACTTTTTTAGACTACATCGCGTGTGCAAATCATTTAATAGAACAACGTTATACTCATAAAGGTGGAATTTGTTTTTACGGTGGTAGCGCTGGCGGACTAACTGGTGGAGCTGTGGCTAATATGGCACCTGAATTATTTTACTCAATGTTATTATTGGTACCATTTGTTGATACCATGACAACTATGCTTAATGAAAAGTTGCCTTTAACCCCTGCCGAATGGGAATTATGGGGTAATCCTATAAAAGATAAAGATTATTTTAAGTATATTTTGTCTTATGCGCCTTACAATAATCTTGAAAAAAAAGATTATCCCTCAATGTTAATCACAACGTCTTTATTTGATAACCGAGTTCTTTATTCCGAACCTGTAAAATATATTGCTAAACTTCGAGATGTTAAAACTGATAATAATACTCAGTTGCTAAAGTGCAAGATGAAAGCAGCAGGCCATGGCGGGATGAGTGGAAGAGATAATGCAATTACAGAATTAGCTGAAGAATATTCTTTTGTTTTAAAAACAGCAAAAATTTTTAAGTAGCTATCTTGAAAATTTAAAAACTCTAACTACATAATAATTGTTGGTCGCCAATTGGGGCTAACAATAAACCTTGCTAACAAAGGAGGATATATGACAAGTAAGGATCTATCGATCTTTAATTCACTTAGACCTTATAGCATTGGATTCGATGATATGTTTGATCAATTCGAGTCTATGTTAGGGAATGGCAGTCTTGCTATGCAAAGCAATTATCCGCCATATAACATCCGAAAAGCAGGCAATGATAAATATGCTATTGAAGTAGCNGTTGCCGGCTTTAATAAAAATGATGTTGAAGTCGAATATGAAGATAATCTTTTAACTGTAAAAACAAAAGAAGTTAANAGATCAGAAGAAAAAGAAGGCGATGAGGTTATTCATCGAGGAATCTCGCAAAGATCTTTTGCTAGATCATTTACAATTGCAGATGATGTAAAAGTAAATGGCGCAGAATTAAAAGATGGTTTGCTAACAATTTCTTGTGAAAAGATCATCCCTGAAATGAAGAAAAAAAGACTTATTGAAATTAAATAAGTTTACCTTACTTGCGGAGCAAATACTCCGCAGGTAAACTCTTTAAAAAAACTAAATTAATTTTAAAGATTATCAAAAAAATATACAGCTAGGTTAATACCTGTCAAATCGTAATAAGTCTTCAAACCTGTTGGACTTGTAACATTTATATCTCCAATAAGTTTACCTTGAATAAAATCTATACCTGCAAAATAGATATTTTGTTTTTTTAATTTGTTGGCTACAATTTTACTAATCATTGTCTCGTGTTTATTAATTTCTATTTTTTTTGCAGATGCTCCCTTACTCATATTTGAAAGTATACTTCCTTTCTTTGGCAATCTAGAAATAGCTCCTTTAATCTTGCCATTGATAATAAATACTCTTTTGTCTCCTTTTGAAATTTGAGGAATAAACTTTTGAAACATTAAATGATTATATTTTTTAATGTATTTTTTTATTTTTGGTTTATTAAACTTATGAAATAACTGAACATCNTTACCGCTATAACTATCAATAGGTTTAATCACTACTTTATTATTTTTAACAAAAAATTTTCTTATTTCGGCTAAATCTTCGCTGATTAATGTTGGNGGCATATACTTCGCTAGACGAATAGAAAAAAGTTTTTCTGGNACCTCTCTTAAGGATTTGGGGTCATTAATTATTTTTACTCTTTTTGAGATATGCTCTAAAATGAATGTTGTATTAATGTACTGTTGATTAAATGGAGGTTCATTTCTAATTAATAATAAATTACTTTTTAGAAGTTCTAGATTAACTTTTCTTATTATTTCAATTGGTTTTTTCTTATTGTTGTTAAATTGAACCTTAAAACAGGTAGCTTTGACTTTGCCATTAACAAAGCTTAGGTCATTCGGTTCATAGTAATAAATATCATAATTTCTTTTTTGAGCCTCTAATCCTAAAAAAAAAGTAGTATCGGTTTCAATATTAATTTTTTTTAAACTAGAACCCTGAATAGTTAAAATTTTCTTTTTCATTTTTAAAAAAATCTAAATTTTTAGTTTTATTATACTGCTCAAGTAACAACTGTGCTCTATTCTTTTTATTTTGAACTACATTTTCAACATGGTTTAAATAAACTGTTTCATTATTACCCTTTGAGTTTACTTCATTTCTTTCTTTAAGACCTTTTTTTGCCAAATCTAAAAATATTTTACCCCATTCATATAATTTTTTTCCTTCTAGTTCTGTCTCTAGTCCTTTTTGTGGAGACTCAATATAAGCACTCATAACATTTTCTTTTTTCCATTTACTTGCTATTTCAAATGCTTCATCTAGCGAATTATAGAATAGACCTGTAAAAAAAGCTGGACCATCGCACAAACATTCCCAATCACATGCGTCTAATGATCTAACTTCGATATATTGTTTTAATCTTACTTCGGTGAATATTGTTGCTAGATGGGTTTCAAAATCATTTAGGTTTGCTTCATCTTTTAAATTATTAAATCTACCTAAAATAAAATCTTTGAACGTTTGTCCATTAGGTTCGATATATTTTTTATTTCTAATGGCAAATAAAACTGGATACTCTATTACGTGATCAAAATATTTTTCAAAACTAACTTTTTCAAACGCTATTGGCATAATTCCACCACGAGAAGTATTCTGCCAAACTTTATTTCTATAAGAAAAATATCCAACAGGCTTTCCTGACTCGAATGGTGAATTAGAGTAAAGCGCAATCGTTAATGGTGTAAGATAATTTCCAAGTCTAAATATTTTTTCAAAATTAATTTCAGATGTATAATCGTAATTAATTTGTATACCACATGTACGGTACATCATTTCTAAACTTTGCGAACCACCTTTTGGCATCTCACTTGTCATTATTTTATATCTTTGCTTAGGGCTTTTAGGAATATCAGATAAATTATTAAAAGGGTCAAAGCCTATTGAAACTGTATTGATGTCCAGCCCTATACTCGCCGCTTCAATTTCTTTTAAAAATTTAGAACTTTCAGCACAAACTTGATGGATATTATCAAGTGGCGCACCAGAGAGTTCACATTGCAAACCTGGTTCAGTTGTAATTTGTTGGTTATCTCTTTTCATGCCAATAATGTTTTCTTTTTCAAACAGAGGCTCCCAACCATTTTGTTTTAAATTTTCAAATAGTTTTTTTAATGTGATGTAAGAAATTCTTTTTTTATTTTGACCTTCAAATAAAAATCTTTCATGCTCAACTCCTATTTTAAGTTGATTGGGTTTTTTAATTCCTTTTAAGAAATACTCAATAAATTGAGATTTATTTTTAATGTCCATGCTTAAAAACAGTTTTTACTGCTAAAGCCTATTACCATATTTTTAGGGTTTATCTCGAATTTTCTTTCACATTTGATTTTATATTTTTCTGTGATGTAAATATAATTTCTATTTCTTGTTTTTAAGAACTCTACTTTATCTGGTTGTCCATAAAAACGTTTAAGGTCACTTTCGGGTCTATTAAGCCATTTACTTAGTTCTTTTTTTTCTAATTCAGTTGTCTGGTCAATTTTATTTGTAACGGACTGACAGGAGCCTAACGCAACTGATAAAAATATTAGAAAAAAATATTTTTTAATTTTCATAACGTAAAATGATTTTACACGTAAAACTTATAAACAGAAATATTGAGTGTAGGTTGTAAAATGGAAAAAAAAGCCAGATTTAATAGGATTTTAAAATCGATATGGAGTATTCAACCTTAACAGGAGGTTTTTCAATGTTGAATAAATATTTCGAATATAGAAAACACAAAACAAATTTTAAAACAGAGGTAATTGCCGGTGTAACGACCTTTCTTACAATGGCTTACATAATGTTTTTGAATCCCTTTATTCTTTCTGGTGAGTTTGCTGGAACAGAAAAAGGTTTTTTTGATTTTGGTGCAGTATTTACTGCAACAATTTTAGCAACTGCCGTGGCTTGTTTTATCATGGCTTCCATGGAAAAACTTGGCCAATCGGTTTAGCGCCAGGAATGGGTATCAACGCTTTTGTAGCATATGGTGTTGTTGCAGGACAAGGTTACACGCCGCAAGCAGCTTTAGGTGCTGTTCTTGTAGCTGGAGTAATATTCTTAGCAATATCTTTAACTCCCATAAGAGCTTGGTTAATCAATTCAATACCAAAAAGTTTAAAGCTTGGTATAGGTGCTGGTATAGGATTATTCTTAGCAATTATTGGTTTAGAAATAATGGGTGTAGTAGGAGATCATCCTGTAACACTTGTTACTTTGGGCGATATTAAAAATCCTTTAGTGCTTTTAGCGTGTCTAGCTTTTGTTTTCATGATTGTATTAGAGAAAATGAAAATTAGAGGAAATATCATTATTGGTATTCTTTTATTTAGCATTATCGCTTGGGCGACTGGCTTAGCAAAATTTAATGGTGTTGTAGGATCTATTCCTCCAATGACTTACCTTTTTGCATTTGACTTAAAAGCTGCATTATCAGCTGGCATGGCATCAATTGTTTTTACTTTATTGTTTATCGACTTTTTTGATACAGCAGGAACGTTAACTTCAGTGGCTAACGTAGCTGGTAAAGTTGATAAAAAAGGTAAAGTACAAGATATCGATAAAGCGATGTTGTCTGATAGTGTTGGAACAGTTGCGGGTGCAATGATGGGCACAACAACTGTTACAAGTTATGTTGAGTCAGGATCAGGAGTAAAAGCTGGTGGTAGAACTGGTATGACTTCTTTAGTTATCGGAGTTCTATTTTTAGCTTGCTTATTCTTCTCACCTTTAGCGACAAGTCTACCTAAAGAAATTGATGGGGCTGCTTTATTATATGTTGCAATCTTATTCGTAAGAAATATTACGGATATTGATTGGAATGATATTGCCGAGTCAGGTCCTGCAGTTCTTGCTATGATTGTTATGCCGCTTACTTATAGTATTAGTAATGGTATTGCCTTAGCTTTCATTGCTTATGCACTAATCAGAATTTTCACTGGTAAGTTTGGTCAAACTTCTCCAGCAATTTGGGTTATAGCTGTATTTAGCGTTTTAAGTTTTTACGTAGCTTAAAAATTTTAGGGCCGGTTAACGCTGGCCCTTTAACTTTTTTTGTGTTTCTTAATCAAATCCTCTACACGAACTTCTTCGTAATGTTCAAAGGGTTGAACAATCCATGGGTTACTGTCTAATTTTTGAGCACAGTAATCAGGTTCAAATGTTGAGACTTTTTTCTTCCAAAGGACAGCGGTTCTAATTTCTTTAATATTTCCTTGTAATGGTGGATATTTTTTAAGCCAATCAATACTTTTATTTAAGGTCACTCCAGTATCAGATAAATCATCACACAAGAGAATGTTTCCTTTCATCTCTTGCAACGTAGAGCTCATTTCTCTTGAAAAAACTAATTCACCTTGTTTGTCTTCTGTTCCCTCACCAGAATAGGACTCGACGGCTAAATAAGCGCATTTAAGTTTAAATACTCTACTTAAAACATCTATAATTGGAGCTCCGCCTCTCATAATGCCAATTAACATGTCAGGCTTAAAACCGCTTTGATGAATTTGTATTGCTAGTTTTTCAACGATTAGATTATACTCTTTCCAATCAATGATAAGTTTGTCTGCCATAAAAAAAATTAATTCATTTTTAAGGAGTTGTAAATGAAAGGATACGTGGTTTGTGTTTATAAAAATATTACTAACGAAGAAAAACTTAAAGAATATGCNGTTAAAGCTAGAATGGCAGTTGAAAAGTACAAAGGTAAGTTTTTAATCAGGGGCGGAAAAACAACTACAAATGAAGGGGAGGCTTCGCCAAGAACTGTGGTTATAGAATTTCCATCTTATGATGAAGCTAATAAATTTTATAATTCTACAGAATATCAGGAAGCTCACTCGATTTTGAAGGGATATGCTGTAAGACACCATCAAACAGTTGAAGGTGCTTAATATTGTATTGGTTCATTATCAATAGATCTCCATAGGTACCAAGTGGCTACAGAGCAATAAGGTGTGAATTTTTTATAGAGTTTATTCAAAAAGTTTTTAGGAGGATAATATTTTTTTTTGTAGTTATTTGAAATAGCTCTTAGAAGTCCAATATCTTGTAAAGGCCAAATATTTGAGCGATTAAAAGTAAAAAGTAAAATCATTTCTGCTGACCACCTNCCAATTTGTCTTAAATCTGATAAATATTCTATTGCTTCTTCATCAGACATTTTTTTGATNAAACCGGGCTTAAAACTCTTATTAAGTATTCTTTTNGCCAAGTCTTTTATTCCTTTAACTTTTTGTTTGCTTAAGCCACAACTTTTTAAACTACTAAATGATAGTTTGTTTACAGTTCTAGCATTAATTTTATTTTTACATTTCTTTTTAAACTTTAAAAAAACTGCATTGGCTGCAGCTACACTAATTTGTTGGCCTATAATACTTTTGCAAAGAGAGAAAAAAACATCATTGCGTGTTATAAGATTTCCATCTTTATAATTAGTAATAAGTTTTTTCATAACTTTATCCTTTTTAGATAAAATTTTTTTTGCCTTAGCCCAGTATTTAGGGGCTCTACTCATGGTCTTGGAATAATTATTTGCTTTTTTAATTTGTTCTCTCTCATAAAAATTATTAATGAGCTAGTTATGACAAGTGCTGCTCCCAATAAAGTTAAAACTTTTGGAACTTCACTCCAAATAAAATAACCAAAGAGGATAGCAAACACTAAACTTAAATATTTAATAGGTGTTACGAGTGATGCCTCTGCAAGTCTATAACTTTGAGTTAATAATAAATTAGCAACACTTCCGCATAATCCAAGAACAAAGAATAATATAAAATCTATTAGTGTCGGCATTTTCCAGTCGCCAAAGAAAACTGTAGCTAATCCTAAAAGAGTACAAAGCAATGTAAAATAAAATGCTATCGTATAATTAGCTTCGGTTTTAGATAAGGATCTAACGCTTATAGCTACACAGGCAAANAATATACAAAACACAATAGGTGTAATGTAGTAATAATTTAAATCAGTAAANGCNGGTTGAACAATTAAAAGCATTCCTAAAAAACCTAAAAAGACAGCTGACCANCTTTTTATCCCAACTCGTTCAGATAAAAAAATAATTGANGCGATTGTAACAAATATTGGTCCNCCAAAAGTTAAGGACACAACATCAGCTAATGGCAGTTCTCTCAAACCAAAAAATAATGCTATAATAGCAAGAGCTCCACATATTGCNCTGAAAGCGTGAAGTCCTGGTCNTGATGTATGGTAAAAAGAAAATATTTTATCTCTTGGTATAATGAAAAATATTGGAATAAATCCTATAAAAAATCTTAAGAAAAGTACTTGTCCGATAGGGTAATAATCTAACCACTTAACGCAGATATCCATTATAGAGAAGCAAATCACGCTTCCAACCATGTACAATACGCCTATTTGATTTTGTGTTAACAATTTACTATCCTTTCAGCTTCATACTATATTAGATAACTTATGCAGAAATGTACACTTGCACTTGGATGTTTTTGGAAACCTGAGGAAAACTTTAAAAATAAACCAGGAATATTAGAAACTGAAGTAGGATATGCTGGTGGTGCTAAAGCACAAGTAACCTATGAAGAAGTATGCACTGGAAACACAGGGCATGCAGAAGTTGTAAGGTTAACTTTCGATGAAAATAAAATTTCTTATAAAAAAATTTTAGATTTATTTTTTAAAATGCATGACCCAACACAAAAAGATATGCAATACCCTGATGTAGGCACGCAGTATAGAAGTGAAATATTTTATGAAACGGAACAACAAAAAAAAGAGGCCACTGAAATTTTAAATGACTTTAATAAAATTTTACAAGGAAAAATACAAACCAATATATCGAAGATAAAAAATTATTGTCGAGCCGAAGAATACCATCAAAAATATATTGAAAAAAATAGATAATGAATCAACTTGTATCCACTAAATGGTTAAATGATAATTTAACTAAAGTAAAAATTTTAGATGCTAGTTGGCATCTGCCAAACGTAAAAAGAGACGCTTTAGAAGAATATCGATTAAATCATATTGCTAATTCTATTTTTTTTGATATTGATAAAAATTCTAACCAAAAAACTAATCTTCCGCACATGCTTCCTTCAAAAGAAGATTGGCAAACTATTGTATCAAATTTAGGAATTAATAATTCTGATCATGTAATTGTGTATGACAATTCTGATGTGTTTAGCTCGTGTAGAATTTGGTATACCTTTTTATACTTTGGGCACAATCCAAATCTTATTTCAGTCTT
>JGI20159J14440_10002660_pt1 | contig 11916 bp, 6 predicted proteins | sample COG_09_FD_14440 | JGI IMG/M metagenome (IMG submission 14440) | reverse complement strand
CCTCCATCCAGTTCCACACTTTCTTTAATGAGTTCCCATCCGATCCCAGCGATCACTTGTTTGCCCCAGGCATCAAACAATCCAGGGTAGGCGACGCCCCCAGTGGTGGTGGTGCCACCCAGTTGAAAGCTTCTTTCGACCAATAGAGTTTTAGCTCCTGCTCGACCAGCTTGCAGCGCTGCGGTGATGCCCGCAGACCCGCTCCCCACAACCAGAACGTCAACTTCATTGATGATTTCTGGTTCAAAATCCTCAACGCCGTTCTCTACGGAGGCATGGGCAGTTGAAGCAACGCTCAAGCCAGCAAAAGTGGAGGCTCCAAGTATAGACTTTTGAATAAAATTACGTCGTGGGTTTTCTTTTTTAGACTTTCCGGAATTTGACATGATTAGATGTTCTACGAAATTATTGAAATGTATAATTTCAATAATGTGAATTTATTAGAAAATATTCTGTCTTGAAAATAAACGGAGAGAAAAAATAAGCAAGCATGAGTACCGTCAACCCGCTTAATAATCATTGCAGAGTCATCACCATAGAAAAAAGTCTTAAAGTTTTTCTAATGTAGGAAATTGCCAACTTTCCAATTACCCCCATCTACTGTCATTTATCCATTTTATTCGTTTACCCGAGATTCTGAAACTAATGCAAAGTTTGTCATTCCGCGACGATGAGAGGACCCAATGTTAAAGGATAAAGTGACTAGGTAACAAGTTGTATTAGAATATTTTCCCGAACCAAGCTGCATTTTTTATTGATGGTGAGAAAAGAGAATCGATGTTATTGATTCGTATTTGAAGTGATACGAAAATGCTTTTTAGTGTTATAGTGACTCGAAAATAACTGAGGTCAGTCGACGGCTTTGTGGGATAATAAAGGTTAACTGACCATTAGTTACTTTAACGAGAGAACTTTCTCCAGATGCCTTGTTCTTGCGATAGCCGGTCTTGGGTTCGATATCCTCTGTAGTCCACAACACCCGTACCCGCTCGCCTTCGCTGAATCCTTCACCCACAAACTTTCCATCCCGGTTGTAACGGGATCCTTTCTGGATGGATGCTGGAATGGAAATAGACAGTTCACTAGTCTCTTTTTTCCCTTTACGCTGAGCCACCAAGACGATGAATCGATCGGCTGTGCGATCGTAGGAACTCATCCTCATAAAGTCTTTGTCCTTTACCCCGGTAAGTAGAATATCATTCCCTTCATCCCCAGCAACCGCGTGGTGGACACACTCGTTTTGCCCAGCGGACAGTTGAGCAAACCATCGCCAAATGTAATAATGGGTATGATTTGGATCATCGGGTACAGCATAAGGTGCCCCAAATTTGTTTTGTGCAATCGCGGAAGAATCGTTCTTGATGATAAACTTCTCGTCGCTTCCCATTAGGTTTAACTTGCGGGTTGCAATCGCCGATCCACCCATGAAATTTGTGTTAAGCTTTTCACCTAAAAGGGCCAATCGCCCGTTATAGTCCAACCGCTTTGTCAGACCCATGGTCCAGGCACTGTTATTATCCGTCCAAGGAAGATTGGCTAGGCTTAGGCCGCGCTGGATACATTCTCCAAAGATGCGCAAGGTCGATTCGACCGTATCTCCGCTTCCTTCGGGGCCGTGAACCGTACGTTTACCATCCCAACAGATCCAACTTTCAGCTGCGACGATTCCCTTGTCGGAATAGCCTTCCTCGTGGAGACGCCGGTCCATATATTCAATTTGACCCCAAACCGAATTTACCCAAGTTGGTATACCGCCGCCCCAGCCGTTGTTGAAATCACTTAGGTTAAGTGCGAAGTTATCGATTAAGCCCATCAGTTCCGGCGATTCCAACTGCACATCATACCATTTTTTGCAATTGCGTGAGGGGGATAATCCTGCGGTGGAAATTACCTTGGTATCACCCGTTTCTTTCTCATAGTCACTGATCGCACGAGCTGCTGGTAGAATAAATAAATCCATTAATTGATCCCACGATCCTTCCCAATACTTAGGATGATTGGCTTCGTGAAAAATGGCGTAGTAATCCACATCCTCGCCAAACCACTCCACAGTTGCCTTTACCATGTCATAGATCGCCTGGTCGTCGGGGGGCATTTTATTGAAATCGGGGTAGCTCTTCCCCCCGTTCATCCATAAGGGAACCTGCCATAGAACCAATTCAGTTTTGATACCTTTTGCTTTGCATAGTTTTACCGCATGTCGAATCGCGAGTGCATCCCTTGATGGATGGTTTGCATAATCTAAATTTTTTTTCTGTGGAATGGTATGCAACGACATGTACCAAAAACTTGAGTAGCTAGCCACTTTCCCCAACTCCCGTTCAATGTCTGCTTCTGAATTTTTGGGTTGGTTTGGATACGGCTGCCAGCGGAAGCCGACATGCACATGATTGCGGGTTGCTTCGTAGGCAGGGGCTGGGCCCTCGCGGTCAAAAAAACCCACGATTCCGGGCCCTTCCCGATCCTGGGGGTCTTCAGGAATCAGTGAGTTCTTTGCAAGGCAAATGAAACTGGTGCTGCCCGCCAAAAATAGAAGCCTACAAAAATTAAATATTCGCATCCACACACAACTATACTTCTGAATATTCAATTGATTGCAAGTTTTAGAATTCTTTCAGACTAATATTTCCCAAGTGGAGCTCGTGATCATGTTATTGAGATGCAGGGAATAATTTTTCAATCATACATAAGCCTGATTGTTGAACTAGTAGCATGGAACTCCCCAGTTTTTGATATAGTTGTACGCCGCTTGAATCTTGAATAGTTTACCAAAAAGGTATGAAAGAGGATCGGGGTAGTGATCCTTTTGATCATTGGGATCAAAACTTTTTGGGTTACGCAATCAGCGACTTAACCACATGGGAATGATCCACACCCGTCAGTTTCCAGTCTAGACCCTGATGCTTTACGGTAAAGAATTGATGCTTGATTCCAAGTAAGTGGAGCATGGTGGCATGCATGTCGTGTACATGAACTTTATCTTTTACTGCATGGTAGCCAAGTTCATCGGTTTCTCCGTATCCAAACCCTCCCTTTACTCCCCCCCCGGCCATCCACATGGAAAAGCCTTTAATATGGTGGTCGCGACCAGCTTCTCCTTTACCCTGAAACATAGGAGTTCGGCCAAATTCTCCGCCCCAAACGACCAGGGTATCATCGAGCATGCCCCGTTGTTTGAGATCCTGAATGAGTGCCCATGTAGGTTTGTCGGTAAGGCCACAACAGGTATCCATGTACTTCTCTAACCCGCCATGGTGATCCCATCCACGGTGATAAAGATGAATAAACCGGACACCTTTTTCGGCAAGTTTACGAGCAAGAAGGCAATTGGAAGCATAGGAACCATCTCCTGGTTTAGCACCGTACATGTCAAGGATATGCTGGGGTTCCTTGGACACATCCATTAGTTCAGGAACGGATGTCTGCATTTTAAAGGCCATTTCATAGGCAGCAATCCGGGTATCGGTCTCGGGATCATTAATCGCCTGATTACGATGACGATCCAAGGCGGTGATAGCATTCACGAGTTTTCTTTGTTGTTCCGAACTTACGCCTTTAGGATTTCGGACATATTGTACTGGGTCTCCGGTTGAATTGAATTCCACTCCCTGAAAACGGCTGGGTAAGAAGCCCGCTGACCATTGGCGAGAAGCAATGGGTTGAGGATTGCGTCCACCCACGCTGGTCATGACCACAAAACCGGGTAAATCTTCGGCAACACTTCCTAAGCCGTAGTTTACCCATGATCCCATCGACGGACGTCCACTGATTACAGATCCGGTATTCATGAACGTGTGTGCAGGATCATGGTTGATCTGTTCAGTAACCATAGAACGAATAATGGAAATGTCGTCGGCCATTTTCGCAGTCCATGGAAGATAATCACTAATGTACTGTTCTCCTTTTCCGTATTTTTTAAATTTGGTTAAGTGGCCCTGAACTTTAAGTTCTTGTCCCTGTAACTGAGCAATTGGTTGACCTTGGGTGAAGGACTCGGGCATTGGTTTTCCGTTGAGCTCATCAAGTTTAGGTTTGTAGTCAAAGGTTTCCAAGTGAGAAGGTCCGCCTGCCATGCATAGAAAAATGACCCGCTTGGCCTTGGCTTTGGGGAGCAGGTACATGGGTTGGCCTGCGTCCTTGGCCATTAGGGTATTAAGTGCTGCACTGCCCAGACTTAAACCGGAACCGGCGAGGAAAGCCCTCCGGTTAATCATGTTCGGATTCATTGGAATATTCATCGTCTTAAATTGGTTTCGGCAAGATTGAGGATAGCACGAGCAAGGGGTGTCCAAGATTCCGCACTGGCGGAGTTACGATCATCGATCAATTGTGCCAGGGTGTTTTCTTCAAAAGAATCGGGGGGGCGGGACAGGGCTATCTCAAATGCGAAGGCCAGACGATTTCCAAAGGAGTCCCCCCCGCGCTTTACAATCTTTCCGGCAAAAGACTTGGCTGCTTTCAGAAATGTGGGGTCGTTCAGTAAAACCAGTGCAGCCAATGGAGTATTGGACTGTGGTCGTTGGGTGGTGCATTCCTCACGACTGGGTGCGTCAAAGGCTTTCATCATGGGATGAAGAAACTGCCTTTGCCAGTGAACATAAAGTCCCCGGCGCCACTGGGCTTCTCCGGTGTCAGCTGTGTATTTTCTTTGAGGGAAGTTGAGGTGCCGGTAATAACCACCGGGCTGAAAGGGCTTCACGCTGGGGCCACCAATTGTAGGAACTAAAAGACCGCTAATAGCCAGAGTATTATCCCGGATGAATTCTGCAGGCAGTCGTTGGGCAACCTGGAAACTTTGGTAACCTTCCCCAGGCAGCGTGGCTTGGCGATAGGTGCGGCTTAGCATGATATCCTTGATGAATGCTTTAATATTCCATTGTTTGTCAATCAGTGAGAGTGCAAGATTATCTAGTAATTCGGGGTGTTCAGGGGGGGTGCCTTGTCCGCCAAAATCAGTAAGATCAGGTGCCAATCCTTTGCCAAATAGAAGATACCAGATCCGATTGGCGAGCACGCGGGCATTAAGCTTTCCTTTTCCATTTTTAGGATCGGTCAGCCAGTTGGCCAAGTCCAGGCGATTAAGCCGATCTTTATTGGATTTGATTTGGCCGAGAAACTCAGGCACTGCGGGAAGGACAACGGGGCCGCTTTCATCCATCCAATTTCCTCTGGGTAGAACCCGCATGGTTCGGGGTTTTACAGCTTGGGAAATCATGGTGGGTCGGCCCATTTTCTCAATTTCGACCTTTTCCCTACGAATCTTTCGGTATTTGGCCAGTTCCTGTTCACCTGCGAGTTTGGAAATTTCTTGATTCAAGTTACCCAGTTTATTTTGTAGATCCTGCTTATCTTTTTCTTTGGCTTTCTTCAGCGTTGAGATGAGCCTGTTCTTGCGGTTCTGAAATTCCTGGAATTTCTTTTGGTTTGCAGGGGGAACTAGGGCATTCATCTCCTTTTGCAGGTGTTGAATTCTGGCCAGGTTTTCGGGGTTGTGAATGATGATTTCTGGAGGGCGCTTGGTGGGCAGGGAATTTCCATTGAATCCACGATCCCCAATATCGGCAAAAAATGCAGCCAAGGCATAATTATCTTTGATGGTGTAGGGGTCGTACTTATGATCGTGACATTGGGCACAACCAACGGTGGCCCCCATCCAAACCTCGGAAACATTACGCACCCGATCAGCGGCATAGATGGCATCATATTCCTTGATTTGTAAGCCACCTTCATGGGTAGTCTGCAGTAGACGATTGTACCCCGATGCGACTTTTTGTTGAGTTGTAGAGCCGGGGAGAAGATCGCCAGCTAATTGTTCACGGGTGAACTGATCAAACGGCATATTTTGATTGAATGCATTGATCACCCAGTCCCGGTAGGGTGAAATGTTATGGGGTTGATCTCCGTGGTACCCCACCGTGTCTGCATAACGAACAAGATCCAACCAATACGCTGTCATACGTTCACCAAAATGAGGGGAGGCAAGGAGATCATCGATTAGAGATGCGTACGCTCGAGGGGAAGGGCTGGTGGCGAAATTTGTAACCTCTTGTGGCGTGGGTGGAAGTCCCGTTAGATCGAAATGTAGGCGGCGGACAAGGGTGATGGGGGCAGCATCGGGGGCTGGTTTTAATTGATTCTTCTTGATGTCTGCGAGGGTGAATCGGTCGATCCAATGAGTAGGCCAATTTGAGTCAATTACTTGAGGTTGAGAATGTTTGACCGGATCCACATAGGCCCAATGATCCGCCCAAATGGCTCCTTCTTTAATCCATTGCTCGAGCATTTCTTTTTCTCTCTGAGACAGGGGTTTCCCGATTTCAGGTGGGGGCATGAGTTCCTCCTCCTCATCTGAATGAATCCGGTAGATCATTTCACTTTCATCGGGTTTGCCGGCAACAATCGCCATTAATTTCTCGTGTTTCGCTTCTTTTTCGATGTCTAGGCGAAGATCTGCTTTACGTCCATGTTCGTCTGGTCCATGACAGGAAAAACACTTATCCGAAAGGATAGGCCGTACATCCCGATTAAAGTCGAGAGGGTTGGACCATCCAAAGAAAGGGAAGATGAAAATTAGGAGAAGTTTTTTCATTAGTAGGTATACATGTGTAAAGCTTATGTGCACTTATTTGGAAGTCAAGATCACCTTAGGCGATTATTCCCTTTTTAATGTGTCCATGAACATCGGACAAGCGGAAGCGCCGCCCCTGATAGCGGTAAGTTAATTTAGTGTGGTCAATTCCGCAAAGGTGAAGAATCGTTGCTTGCATATCGTGAATGTGGACTGGGTCCTTGGTTATATTCCATCCGAATTCATCCGTTTCTCCGTATGTGCTTCCGGGTTTCACTCCGCCCCCCGCCATAATCCAACTGAAGGCCCGGCCGAAGTGATCCCGACCCGTTGGTTTCTTTGGGTCGCCTGAACGGTACTGCCCGAATGGAGTACGGCCGAATTCACCGCCCCAGATGACAAGGGTATCCTTGAGCATATCCCGATCCTTCAGATCTTGAATTAGGGCGGCAGTGGGGGCGTCGGTGGCGTTACATTGTTTTTCAAGTTGGGTAAATAGATTGCTGTGCTGGTCCCATCCGGAATGCATCAACTGGACAAATCGTGTTCCTCTTTCGAGCAGACGGCGTGCGGTCAGGCAGTTGCTAGCGAAGGTCCCTCGTTGCTCGACATCTGGACCGTACCGTTTGATCACATGTTCGGGTTCCTGCTTGAAATCGAGCAGTTCTGGCACGCTGGTCTGCATCCGGAATGCCATTTCATACTGAGCAATTCGGGTGTTGATTTCAGGGTCTCCGTATTCGGAATGATGGGCCTGATTTAACTTGGCAATATTATCGAGTAGTGAACGGCGGCCTTTTGAGGAAATTCCTTCTGGATTATTTAAATAAGGAACAGGAGCACCCGTACTGCTGAACTTAACTCCCTGATATTTGCTTGGTAAAAATCCGCTTCCCCAATAATAGTCATAAAAAAGTTGGCCACAGGTTTTGCCTTTATCGGTGGAGGTCATGACCACATAGGCAGGAAGATCTTCTGATTCGCTTCCTAATCCGTAAGTGAGCCATGCTCCCATACTTGGCCGACCGGGGATTTGAGAACCGGTTAGTGTAAAGGTGACTCCGGGTGCGTGGTTCACCGCTTCGGTATTTAGACTACGGACAATACAGAGGTCATCCGCCAAGTTTCCTATATGGGGGAGCATAGAACTGATCTCGGTTCCGCATTTTCCGTATTTTTGATAAGGTTTGATTTCCGGGACGCAGGGCCAGGCTTTATAACTGGAGGACATCGTAGAGAGACGGGTGTCTCCTCGAACAGAGACGGGTATGTCTTTACCTGCCATCTTCTTAAGCATCGGTTTCGGGTCGAGCAGGTCAATATGGGAAGGGCCTCCTCCCTGCCAAAGTACGATCACCCGCTTAGCTTTGGGTGGGAAGTTTGGAAATGAGAAACCGCCAACAGTTTTGCCCATCGCTTGGTCTTGGTTGAGTAGTCCAGCAAGAGCGGCCAATCCTATACCAGTTGATCCTTTACCTAAAAAACTGCGACGGGTTTCACTCTGTAATGGAAAGCGAGGATGAGATTCGATCATGGTAAGAAATTATTCGCGGGTGAGAGACTGGTCGAGATTAAGGATGCCCAGACAGGTAACTGTAAGGGCGGCATGTTCTTCATGGTTATAATGCTGAGCATGCTTTGCCTCGCCGACATTCAACAGTGCCTTTGCCTCCCCAGGTTCTTCGCGGTAAATGGCAAGTTGTTCATTATAGGTATTTGCGAGGATTTGCATTTGGGCGGGGGTGGGAAACTTCGATGTGACTAGTCGAAAGGCATATTCCAAGCGTTCAGATAAACGGTTCGAATGCTTGATCGCCCTTTCGGCCAAAAAGCGTGATGCCTCGACCCAAGTCGGGTCATTCAGGGTGGTCAGAGCATGGAGGGGGGTGGTTGTTCGTCCGGGCTTAACCCGGCAAGCTTGACGATCGGATGAGTCGAACATATTGGCCGGTCCAACGGTGCGACGCCAAAAAGTGTAAAGGCTTCGGCGGTATAGATCATCACCTGACGATTTAGGGTAATCGAAATTTCTTTCTTTGGTAATCGCAAGGGCTTCCCAAACTTTTTCGGGTTGGTAGGGGTAGACGGGTTGTCCGCCAATTTTCGTTGCTAGTAATCCGCTGTTGGTGAGTGCCCAATCGCGCAGAATCATTGAAGGCATACGGAAACGACTGGCTCGGCTGGCCAGGCGGTTTTCGGGGTCATTTTCTCTGTGCCAATCATTCATTTGGCTCGATTGTCGATAGGTGGAACTGGTGACAATGAGGCGGTGCATTTTTTTCTGACTCCAAGCAAGATCCTGAAATTCGACGGCCAACCAGTCAAGTAGATCAAGATGCAGGGGGTATTCACTTTGTACTCCCAAATCTTCGGATGTTTTGACCAGTCCCGTCCCAAAGAATCTTTGCCACATACGATTTACTTGAACGCGAGCAGTAAGAGGATTCTCCCGGTCGACCAACCATTTTGCCATCCCCAGACGATTCTTGGGGAGCCTTTCCTTCATTTTGGGAAGAAATCCGGGGGTGGTGAATGATACCTTTTCGCCTTTTTTAAGGTATTCACCACGTTGAAGGATGTGGGTCTCCCTCTTTTTCCTGTCATCCATTACCATCACCTTGGGTACCTGGTCCCCTTTGTAATTATTTAGTTGTTTTTCGAATCTTTTGATCTGTTGGTTGAGTTTGTCTTTTTCCTTGGACTCATTCGGGTTAAGAAATGTGATCAAGGCAGTGTTTTGGTCTTTATTAAATTTTTCAAAAGAGGAGGGCAGGGTTGCTTCCCATTTAGGCGTTGGCGTGCTTTCCCCTTTCTTTGCCCAAATAGGTTGTCTTTGTGAGTTATAGGCGACCACCCAAAAATTTTTAAGTCGCTTTCCCACATTGCTATCGGTGCGGTTAAAAAATTGAATTCTATCGATCGGTTGCTCCGTGCCTAAATCAATTTCCAACCATGGATTGTTTTCCTCTTGGGTATGGGTCACTGAATTTTTAGAGAAGTCTCCGGATGTGTTACCATCGATGGCATTTTTCGCAGATCCATTGGGGTAATCACTACTTTGAGAGGCTTTTCCCTGTAGGGCCAAATTTTCCCGCTTGTTGAAAACTTGCACTTCTGCGAGATGGAGAAACCCTTTGGGGGTGTCATTGATAACTCGAACAAACTGAGCTTTGAAGGGTCCATTTCGGCTCGGTATTTTCCCGTTCGAGGATTTTTGAATGCGAGATATTTTCTGGCGAAGCTTGGCAATCCTGTCTTCGAAATCTTTGATTTTAATTTTGTTCTCTTCGGTAGGCATTTCGATGAAGGGGCTGGCTATGCGAATTCTGGACGACTGTCGGCCCGGACGTCCGCTTTCCGAGACTTGATTAAAGGCATCCATCATCCCGTAGTAATCCTGCATGGTGATCGGATCGTATTTGTGATCGTGACACTGCGCGCAGGCCACGGTTAAGCCTAGCCAGGTTGTGGATGTGACATCGATCCGGTCGAAGAGAATGACGAACCGTTGCTCTTCCGCAATGGCGCCTCCTTCCCCGTTATTTAAATGGTTACGATTAAACCCGCTGGCAATTTTCTGATCTGTGGTGGCGTTGGGTAGAAGATCGCCTGCAAGTTGCCAAATTGTGAACTGATCGAATGGCATATCTGTATTGAGAGCTTTGATTACCCAATCCCGCCAAATCCACTGGTAGGTGTCTCCGTCCTGCTGGAAACCATTGCTGTCTGCGTATCGGGCGGCATCTAACCATTCCAGTGCCATACGCTCCCCATAGTGTGGACTGGCGAGCAGGTGATCGACGACTTTTTCGTAAGCACTTGTAGAATGATCGAAGACAAAATCTTGAACTTGCTCCGGGGTAGGGGGGAGTCCAATAAGGTCGGCGTAGAGACGCTTGATTAGGGTTGTCTTTTCAGCTTCTGCTGAGGGTTGGATATTTCTTTCTTCCAACTTGGAGAGAACAAAGGAATCGATTGAGTTACGGATCCAATTTTTTTCCCGAACTTGTGGAAGATCTTTTTTCTTAGGTGCGACGAAGGCCCAGTGTTCATTGTACTGTGCACCTTCCTTGATCCATTGTTCGAGGATTATTTTCTGTTCAGATGTCAGGATCCGGTTCGATTCAGGAGGTGGCATAATTTCATCCTCATCCTCCGAATGAATTCGATAAAATAGTTCACTGGCATTTAGGTCACCGGGAACAAAAGCGTCAGAGGCAAGTGCATCATCTCGGATATCCAAACGGAGATCGGCTTCCCTTTTGTTTCCGTCTACCCCATGGCAATAAAAACAGTTTTCGGACAGAATCGGCCGGATATCCCGGTTGAAGTCTAAATTATTGGCCAGGCAGATTGAATGAACGAGTAAAATTGGGAGTAACTTTTTAATCATGGAGATATTCAATAGGAGCTAATGTTTTGACTTCTTGCAAATTTAATTTAGCTCGATTTGTACAATAGAATTCTTAACACAATTATTGGGAGTCAAAAAAAGAGGTTTTAAATCACTTCCCAAGATGGATATGCGGTGTAAGCCGGTGGATAATTCCTTTGATCTCGAGATGATCATGGATTTACCTATGAAAGAATGAGTAGAACTGTGAAACTAATAAAAGCGACCAAGGCACTTTCTCAATCTGTTGGATCGCTCTCTTTTGATCTGCCAACTACCTATGTCTACAATCCTTTAGAATATGCATGGGGAATCCATCGACAGTATCTTGAATTAGCCAAAGGCGGAAAAAAGAAAGTTGTTTTTCTTGGAATGAATCCGGGCCCTTATGGGATGGCCCAGACGGGAGTGCCATTTGGCGAAATTCCGGCAGTGCGGGACTGGATGGGGTTAAGAGGCGAAGTCAAGAAGCCTAACCCAGAACACCCAAAGCGTCCAGTGGACGGATTGGAGTGTGCCAAGAGTGAAGTGAGCGGACGGAGATTATGGGGTTTGTTTGCAGAGAAATTCCCTGAAGNCCATGANTTTTTTAAGGATCACTTTGTNGNCAATTATTGCCCGTTGGTATTTATGGAAGAGAGTGGAAAAAATCGAACACCCGATAAACTGGTTGTTTCTGAAACCAAACCATTAGAGGAACTTTGTGACCAGCATCTCCAAGAAATTGTGGAAATTTTTGAGCCTGATTGGTTGGTCGGAGTGGGTGGGTTTGCAGAGAAACGAGCGACAATTGCACTTTCCGGCATGAATGTCCAAATAGGTAAAATTTTGCATCCCAGTCCAGCGAGTCCGGCGGCTAACCGCGGATGGGCGGATGCCGCCAGTAAGCAACTAATTGAACAGGGAATATGGGGGTGATTTACAAGAGTGGTATACTCAGGTTTCCTTCCGCCAG
>JGI20159J14440_10002653_pt1 | contig 11920 bp, 10 predicted proteins | sample COG_09_FD_14440 | JGI IMG/M metagenome (IMG submission 14440) | reverse complement strand
CAAATTGAGCATTTAAAGCCTTTGGCTGTTTTGGCATTAGTCGCTTTAATAGTACAAATTTTTCTGGGTGTATGGACCAGTACAAATTATGCATCTTTGGCCTGTGCAGATTTTCCAACCTGTCAGGGCTCGTATCTCCCGCCGATGGATTTTGCTAATGGCTTCAATCTATTTCAAGAAGTGGGACCAAATTATCTTTATGGGTTGTTAGATAACGATGCAAGAGTTGCAATTCATTATTCTCATAGAATCAGCGCAATTTTCGTGACGTTAATTTTTGCAATATTGATTACGCGTCTATGGTTTTCAAATGCTGCACCATTAGCTTCCACCTTAGGCTTGGTTTTGGTAACCCAAATCTCCCTTGGGATAATGAATGTTGTGTATGTTCTTCCCCTCTACATAGCAATTGCACACAATTTAGTTGCAGCTGCGTTACTCTTAACTACTCTGATGGTTAATTTTATAGTTTGGAAAAAATGAACACGCTGAAGAATTATTACGAGCTTTGCAAACCAAATGTGGTTTTGATGATGCTTATTACTGCTCTTGTCGGCTCATTGCTCGCAAGTAAGACGCTACCTCCGATATCTTTGATTGCTTTTGCAATGCTTGGAATAGCACTATGCGCATCATCTGCTGCCGCTATTAATCAAATTATTGATAGAAAAGTTGATGCTAATATGAACAGAACTGAAAATAGACCAATACCCCAAGGCGATGTATCTCCTGTGAATGCATCAATTTTTGCTCTAATACTGGGCGTTTTGGGTGCCGTGATATTAGTTGTTTATGTAAATACTCTAACTGCAATTTTAACTCTAGCTTCCTTGATTGGTTATGCGTTTATATACACAGTTTATTTAAAGCGAGCCACGCCTCAAAATATTGTTATTGGGGGATTGGCTGGAGCAGCACCACCGTTGCTTGGCTGGACCGCTATAACTAATTCAGTTGATCCAAATGCATTGCTTTTAGTGCTTATCATTTTTGCTTGGACTCCACCTCATTTTTGGGCTTTGGCAATCCATAGAAGAGAAGACTACGCAAAGGAAAATATTCCGATGTTACCGGTGACTCATGGTGTGAAATTTACCAAGCTACAAATTATTCTTTATACAATTATTCTAATTTTAGTTAGCCTTCTTCCATTCATCGTCCTAATGTCTGGCGTTTTTTATCTAATTTCTGCTTTGGTGCTTGGAGCAATATTTTTGATCTATTCCATTAGGCTTTATCGTGATAAAAATAATGAAAATGCATTTCCAACTTTTGTGTATTCTATTTACTATATTTTTTTAATCTTTGCTGCTCTGTTGATAGACCATTACTTGATTTAATTATGTCAAAAAATATTAAAATTTCTTTGTTGCTTATAGTTCTATTTATGACAGCGGTTCAATTTCTCTTTATTAACAAGCTAACAACACCGAGATATCTCTCAGCACCGGAGCTATTAGTAAATGGTTTCTATCTATTCCCTGAACCTAAGGTTTTCTCAGACTTCACTTTAGAGACAGCAAACAATAAAACCATTAATCAGGACGACCTTCAAGGCAAATGGACCTTAATATATTTTGGATTTACTCGTTGCCCAGATGAGTGCCCAATTGCTATGTCATTAATAAGAAACTTGTATAGCACTTTAGAACAAAAGAATTTTGATTTTTCAGATCAACAAGCAATGTTGGTTACGATTGATCCAGAGAATGATACACCTGAGATTATTGATAAATATGCAAAGGCATTCAATCAAAACTTTATTGGTGCCCGAGCTAATAGACCAATGTTATTGAGTTTAGCCACTCAATTAAATGTCATGGTTATTGAGCCGCCAAGCATTCACGCACATCATTCAATAGACCACTTAGAAAATCACACAAATAATATTTTGCTTATTGATCCGCAAGGTAAATTCTTTGGCTTTTTTAGGCCACCATTTGANGAAGAGAANTTTCTCTTAACTTTTCAGTCTGTGGTAACTCCTCGTTAACTTTCTAAGAGTAACGAGCGAAGCTCAATAATTTCTTCATCAGATATTTCTAGCCCTTCTCTAATATAGTTTTCTAGAGAGCCATAGGTTTCTTCAGCAGTTTCGAAGGCTGTTTCAATATACTCTTGCTCAACCCCAAGTAGCGGCCGAAGAACCTCTACATCTGCTTGAAAAAGACTCATAAGCTTAATTTGATCCAACATATCATCAATTCTATCAGCGGTGAATGCATTGGTTTTCATATAATCATCTATCACCTTGTCTTTAGGAACGCCTAACGCTATTAGGGTTATTGCTGCGGCAAACCCCGCTCTATCTTTTCCTGCCGTACAATGAAATAAGGTTGGACCATCATTCTTTATTAAGTCTTTTAAAAATTTACTATATACATCTTTATAGTCTGTAATAAATTCTTTATTGGCCTCTATCAGAAAATTCTTTACATCTCCCTCAGTCTCACCTTTCAAGATACCTTCTATTTGAGTACGTATCGCACCATCTACCTCAATTGGCATTTCCACATAACTAATGCCGCCCGGAATTATGTCAGGGTCTTCAGTTTTTTCTGTGGTTGACCTAAAATCAACAATTCTTTTGATGCCAAGATTTTGAATATACTTTTTATCAGTCTCTGAAATGTCACTTAACTTATCTGATCTATATAAAACACCCCATTTAATAGATCTACCATCCTCTGTTTTATAGCCTCCAAGCTCCCTGGTATTGTATGAACCATCCATTGGGAGGAGGCGATTCTCCTCAATTTGAAGAACTTGATCATTAAGGTGTATAGGTCTATCCATAAGATTTATATCGTTTGAGCATTGAGCAAGAAATAGGCAGACAATTAAAAGTCCAGCATTCTTACACATCAATAATTACCTTGCCCTTAGCTTTTCTATCTTTTAAATGTGCAATAGCTTGTCCTGCATCCTCCAAAGGAAATCGATCGGCAATTTCTGGGTTAATTTTCCCTGCAGCATATAATTCAAATAATTCTTGAAAATTTTTCTGATTTTCATCAGGAAACATCATGGTCCAAGCGCCCCAAAAAACCCCTATTATTTGACATCCCTTCAGAAGAGCTAGATTAAGAGGAGGTTTAGGTATTTCACCTGCAGCAAAGCCTATAACTAAAAAACGACCTTCCCATGCTATAGCTCTTAAAGCAGGTTCACTAAATGATCCTCCGACAGGATCATAAACAACATTAGCTCCAGCACCGCCAGTCAGCTCTTTAATTTTGCTAGATAGTTCTTTTTGTTGGTCCCTATCTAAATTTCCTGCAGGATAAACAAAAGCTTGATCAGCACCATGATCTAAACATGTTTGCATTTTTTCTTCTGACGATACAGCAGCTATTACCTTTGCTCCCATTGCTTTGCCGAGCTCTACTGCAGCAAGCCCCACACCCCCAGCAGCACCAAGGACCAATAATGTTTCACCTGGCTGAATTTGCGCCCTTTGTTTCAGTGCATACAGTGATGTTCCGTAGGTCATAGCAAGAGCGGCGGCCACTGGAAAATCCATTTCACTGGGCACAAGATTTACCCGAGACTCCTCAACAACCAGCTGTTCAGCAAAACAGCCATGTCCGGCCATAACAAAAACATGATCTCCAGCTTTGCACGTTGAAACACCCTCGCCAATTTCTGCAACAATCCCCGAGCATTCTGCTCCTGGAATAAAAGGCATGGGCGGCTGGAATTGATACAGTCCTTGAATCATTAGGACATCGGGAAAATTTACACTTGCTGCTTTCACGTGAACCAATACCTCGCCAGCATTAGGTTTGAGNTCTTCTACATCTCCAAATATAAGTTTTTCTGGTCCAGCTAACTCTACGCATTGCAATGCTTTCATTTTTTTCCTTTAAGTTTCGAATTATATAATTCTACATATTTATTAATGTCCACGCTCGAAGTTTCTTCAACTATTTTCAATTCTTTGAGGGATGCTTGAGCCGCTTCAATAAAAAGAGATAAATCCTCCTTAGAGCTCTGAGTAAAATTAGCAGCAATTTTCTTGCTTTGAGATAGCCCATACTCTTGAAACGTCATATTTTTTTCTTTCATTTCATTCATAATTTTCTGACTCAGAGATTCTTTTTTACCTATTTCTTGTTTTAAAGCTTCTGAATATCCAGATGAATATGCATCCATCTTAGTAGCAAGCATTGTTAGCTCCTCATGAAAATCTTTTCTTACTTGAGAGAGGCTTAGAGATAATCCAGCTCTTGTTAACTGAACTTCATCAGAGCGGCCATGCTCAACCATTTTTATTTGATTTACTCGAATTTCATCACTTTCTTCGTCTGAGATAAGGGGACTCTCTGAAATTAAAGAATGCATTAGGAAGAGATCAAGCACCTTTATATTATTTAAAGAGATTCCTTCCGGAACAAAAGGATTTACATCAACACCTCTTAGTTCAATGTACTCAATGCCGTGTCGTCTTAGTAGATTAGAGGGTCTAGAAGTACTGGCCCCAGTTCTTTTGGGGCGCACAATATCATATAACTCGTTTTCAATTTGCAAGATTCCAGCTGAAATTTGTTGAGGCTCTCCCTTTTTGTCAAGCAAGCCTAAATCTTCAAATCCAGGATGCATGGTATTAATGCCCTGAATGACTGAATCAATAAACTCATCTAAATTATTGTAATTAATCCCCAGGACTTCTTGAATTGAACTTTGATATCCCACTTCGCTCATTCGCAGGGATGTTGCTGATGGAAGAAATAAGTCTTCTTCACCATATTTCTCTAATGAATGCTCTCTGTTAAGAAGATATGATTTATTTGTGACTGGCGATGCTCCAAATTGATCTAAAAGAAACCACGAGTTTCTTTTAACATTTCGAATTAAGCCTAAATATTTTTCGTCTATAAATTTCTGATCAGGCTTGTTTGCTAATGCTTGCCAAGAACCCTTAGAAATAGAAAAATTAAAATGTATGCCTGATACGCACTGCATAATTGATCCATATCTTAGGCTCAGACCTTTTCTGTATATGTGCTTAAGCATCCCACTATTTGAATTGCCATATTCAGCTATTCTTATTTCATTGGGACCTTTGAAAGCACAAGGCATTGAAAAATTCCATAACAACTCATCTTCCATTGAGCTGTATAAAAAATGATGAAGACTAGATAGATGACTGAACAAATCCTCTGCAGAATTAAAGGTAGGAGTAACAAGTTCAACCAATGCCTCAGCAAAATCTGTTGTTATGTCAGCATTAGTAAGTGGAGAACCTAATTTTTCTGGATGATCTGCTTGAGAAATACTCCCATTTTGATCAACCCTCAATGATTCTCGCTCAATACCTCTATTAATCTCTAGGCTTTGAAAAAAACCTGTATCTTGATAGTAATTAAGAGAATTCTTAAATGTAAGAGTGGCCATTAAAAAATGTGGCTATATTGATGGACCTGCTTCCACAATCTCTTGCCTCACAGAAAACTTTTTAAAGTTATTCTGAAACTGTTGAACCAAGTCTTTGAGATAAGTTTCATAAAGATCTTGATCTTCCCATGTTGCCTTAGGGGTTAATACTTTAGAGTCGACACCTTCAATTGATACTGGTACATCTAGATTTAAACCATGAATGTGCTGAGTTTCAACACCATTTAACTCACCATTTTGAATTGCATTAATAACTCTTCGGGTAGTTGGTATATCAAATCTAGAGCCAATTCCGTGAGGGCCTCCAGTCCAACCCGTATTTACGAGAAACACTTTTGAATCAAATGCTTTAACTCTTTTAATCAATAGATCTGCATACACGCCCGCAGGTCTTGGAAAAAATGGAGCACCAAAACAAGTAGAAAAAGTAGAGCCAATTGATTCTGTTGATCCAACTTCCGTTGATCCAACTTTTGCAGTATAGCCACTAAGGAAGTGGTAGGCCGCAGCTTCTTTAGAAAGGATGGAGACAGGTGGAATCAAACCAGTTAAATCACACGTTAAAAATATTACAGTTTCTGGCTCTCCNGCNGCATTTGATTCNATTGCATCGTCAATATGCGTTCTTGGGTAGCAACACCTTCCATTCTCTGACAAGGATGTATCTGAGTAATCTGGGGTTTTAGAATCATCAAGAGCAACATTTTCAATAATGCTTCCGTGCTTAATAGCTTTCCAGATAACAGGCTCATTCTTTTCAGAAAGATCTATTGTTTTTGCGTAGCAACCGCCCTCAAAATTAAATACAGTGCCTTCGCCCCATCCATGCTCGTCATCACCGATCAACGAACAAGTAGGATCTGCTGACAAGGTAGTTTTTCCAGTTCCAGACAAACCAAAGAAAAGGGAAACCTTTCCTTCTTTGTTTACGTTAGAAGAACAATGCATAGGCAGAACATCTTTCTCAGGCATCAAGAAATTCTGGACTGAGAACATAGATTTTTTCATTTCTCCCGCATACTTCATCCCAGCCAATAAAACTTTTCTTGCTGCAAAATTAATAATTACGCATCCTTCTGAGTTTGTTCCATCTTCTTCCGGTGAGCACTGATAGTTAAGAGCGCTCATAATCTGCCACTCTTTTTTCTCTTGGGGATTGAATTCAGCGGGGCTAATAAATATTAGCTGAGAAAACATGCTATGAGATGCGCTTTCTGCAGTCACATTGACTGGGATGTAATGATCTGCATGGGCACCAACGTGCACCTTGGAAAGATATCTATCTTTTTCTGCTAAATAAGCATCAACTTTGTTCCAAAGAAGCGAAAATTTATCAGCATCAAAAGGCTTATTGATGTCTCCCCAGTCTATTAGCTGGGAAGTGCTATCTTCTTGAACGATAAACCTATCATTTGGACTTCTTCCAGTTCTTTCGCCCGTTTCCAAGGAAAGAGCTCCATTACTTGCTATAACACCCTCATTATTCTTAACCGCGATATTAATTAAGTCTTCTGTGCCTAATTCAAATATTTCACTCAAAGTACTATTTTCCATATATCTATCTTATCTTTCGTATTAATTTATTTTACATTCCGAAGGCAAGCAAAACCATACATAATTTGTGTAGTGGATTTGAATTTATTTGATCTAGATTGTCAATGAAGTCTGGAAACCCTATTTTAATAGATTATTTGAGACATTTTGAGTGTAGCTTAGCTACAATTTATCGTTTAAAGCCTGAAAATATGAAGTATAGGTTATAAACAAAAAGCATCACAAAAAACAATAAAGCCCATTCAGCAAAATTAAAAATAAATCTCCATTGATATTCAGCGCAATTGCCGTCTCCCAAAAGAATGGTTTGTATTAACTCCAAAAATGGGAGGGTGTCCATTAAAAAATCCATGGGAGGCGCACATGTCGGTATTTGATCAGCTGGCAGATGCTGCAAATAGATCTGTCTTCCAGCTATCATTCCTCCTCCTAATGAGAGCAAAGAGGCGGTAAACAAAATAATGTTATTAATTAAAGGATAAAGATTGGGAATTAATAGAACCAGCCCGCACACTGCAATAAAACCAAATGCCCAGCGCTGAAGAATACAAAGCGGACATGGATCGTAATACCCTATGAGTTGAAACAGATAGGCCCCAATTACCAAACCAAGCCCAACCATTAGATTCACTGCCGATGGTAAGAAAAATATTTTTTTTACGATGCCCATAACTTTATTTTAAAAAACTAAAAGTAAGATGATCTTATATTATCCATGGCTTATATAAAAACCAAATGACATAATAAATTTTCATGACAAATCCTAATAAAAAAATTTTTCTAATCGACGGCTCCTCTTATTTATACAGAGCATTTCATGCAATGCCACCTTTAACAACTTCGACTGGATTGCCAACAGGGGCTGTGAAGGGCGTTACCAATATGCTCCGCAATCTTAGGAATGAAAATCCTAACTCTCATTACTTAGCAATTTTTGATGCTAAGGGAAAAAACTTTAGACATTCTATTTATAAAGATTACAAAGCAAACAGACCTCCAATGCCGCCAGAGCTCCGAGAGCAATTAGCGCCATTAAAATCTATTTGCAATGCTATGGGGATGCCTGTTAGTTGAAATTCCAGACGTTGAAGCTGATGACGTTATTGCAACCTTGGCAGTGATGGGAGCTCAAAGAGGAATTCCTATGATTATCTCCTCACTAGATAAAGATTTAATGCAGCTTGTTGAAGATCCATTGGTCAAAATGGTAAACACCATGAACAACAAGGTCTATGACGTAGCCGGCGTGCAAGAAAAGTTTGGGGTTCACCCAGATCAAATAATTGATTACCTGGCCCTTGTTGGTGACACTTCAGACAATATTCCGGGGGTTCCTAAGGTTGGCCCCAAAACTGCAGTTAAATGGCTAAATGAGTTTAAAGACCTAGAAGGGATTACTCAAAATGCAGAAAATTTTCCTGGTGTTGTTGGTCAAAATTTAAGAGATTCCATTCAAGATCTAGATAGAAATGTTGAGCTTGTAACGCTTAAAAAAGACGTAGATTTATCTGTTTCTCTAGACGAATTGCTAGCAGCCACTGAAAACCAGGAAGAGCTCAATAAGCTTTTTGCATCTCTTGAGTTTAAGAATTGGATTAAATCTTCGGATGGTCGGTCCACGGATGAGCCAATAGCATCAGTGCCCTCAAAAGAATATGAAACAGTTTTATCTGATAAGGCTTTAAAAACTTGGGCAGAGAAATTGAATAAATGCTCAGCCTTTGCCATTGACACAGAGACATCGTCTTTAGATACGATGACGGCAGACCTTCTTGGCATATCTCTGTCTTGTGAAGAGGGAGAGGGCTGTTACATTCCTATTCAACACTCTTACGAAGGCATGCCTGAACAGCTTTCATTAAACACCATAGTTAAAATTTTAGGGGAGGCAATCTCCAATAACCAAACAAAGCTGGTGGGCCAAAATCTTAAATTTGATTTACCGATTCTTAATAGACATGGCATTAAAGTTACTGAATTTCTTGGCGATACTATGTTGATGTCATATGTCTTAAACAGCACTGGTACAAGGCATGGCTTAGATAGGATGGCTGTGCATTATTTGCAATATCAACCAATGAAATATGAGGAAGTTGCTGGTTCTGCATCCAAGCAAATTAACTTTGCTCAAGTAGAAATACCTGCTGCGACTTTTTATGCCGCTGAAGATGCCGACATTACTTTTAGACTATTTAATCTCTTGGACAAGAAGCTGCAAAAAGAGCCTAAACTAATTAATCTGCTTAAAACGCTTGAATATCCCATGCTTAAATCTTTGCTGAGAGTTGAGACTAATGGGGCGAAGATCAATACAAATATGCTAGCAGAGTATTCAAAAGAGCTTGGTCTAAAAATTGATAAACTATCTAAAACAGCATTTAAGATGGCAGGCGAAGAATTTAATATGGATTCGCCGAAGCAATTGGTAGAGATCTTATACAACAAATTAGAATTACCAGTATTAAAGAAAACCCCAAAGGGCCAACCTTCTACAAATGAAGATACCTTGCAGCGTTTGGCCGAGGAGTATGAGCTACCAAAGGTTATTATTCAGTACAGAGGACTAGCAAAACTAAAATCTACATACACTGACAGTCTGATAAATATTCAACATCCTGATACCAAAAGAATTCATACTTCATACCAACAAGCTGTCACCTCAACTGGCAGGCTATCCTCAACGGAGCCTAATTTACAAAATATACCCATTAAAACAGCCGAAGGCAGAAAAATACGTGAAGCCTTTGTGGCAGAAAAAGGTAATGTTTTAATCTCAGCTGACTATTCGCAGATTGAACTAAGAATCATGGCCCATTTATCTGGAGATAAAAACCTTACCCACGCTTTCAATAATAATATTGATGTGCATTCTGCTACTGCCTCTGAAATCTTTGATGTGCCTTTAGAAGAGGTAACCACTGATCATCGAAGAAGTGCCAAGGCAATTAACTTTGGCTTAATTTATGGCATGTCAGCTTTTGGATTAACCAGGCAGCTAGGAATTCCTCGCCATGAAGCCCAGGCTTATCTTGATACTTATTTTGAAAGATACACTGGCGTCAGGGAATACATGGATTCTACTAAGGAGCTAGCAAAGAAAAACCTGTATGTAGAGACTATTTTAGGCAGGAAACTTCATGTAACTGAAATTAATGCATCTAATGGGTTAAGACGACAGGCAGCTGAAAGAGCTGCAATTAATGCTCCCTTGCAAGGCTCTGCTGCGACATTATTAAGAAAGCCATGATTGATGTTGATGAATGGATTGGAGAGGACAATCCAAATATTAAAATGATTATGCAGGTTCATGATGAGCTTATTTTTGAGGTCAAAAAAGATTTTGCAGAAGAAGCCCTAACTAATGTAATTAGCCTGATGGAAAGAGCAGTTAAATTGGATATTCCTTTAATTGTTGATGCAAACCAAGGGACCAATTGGAATGAAGCTCACTAATAGACTTTTTTATTCTTTTTTGCTGTTCATCTTGTTTGGCAATTTTGTCTTGGCTGATGATTTGTTAGGACCCAATACCAAAAGCTTGGTTGCAAATGCTTTTGATCAAGAGCTAAAACAATTTAAAGAATGCATAAGTGGTGAGGGGTTAATTGGAAAAGATCAAATTAATACACAGTGCACCCAAAAAGATTTAAAAAAATACCATGAAATCTTGCATCAGGTCCAAGACACAGATACAACTTTCTTCTTAGAGGGCTTTGTTGCTCCTAAAGCACTCAGAAAACCAAAAGTTTATTATCCAAGAATTGCTCAAGAAAAAGGTATCACAGGTTTTGCAATCGTATCATTTGATCTAGATAAAAATGGTAGAACTGCGAATCAAAAAATTATCTCTCCTCTTTCTCACAGCATTTTTCACCATCAGGCTCTTAAGGTTGCAAAGAAACTTAAATATACTCCTCTAACCTACCAGGGCGAGCCAGTTTTATACCCAAATATGAAACATAAATTTACCTTTATACTGGAAGGTGAAAGTATTGATTTAGATTCAGCTGCTAATAGTTTTAATAAAATTAATCGCCTGCTTAAAGCTAAAAAATACACTGAGGCAGAAAAACTAGCCTCTGATAATCTAGAAAATGATCCTTTCTTTTATTACCAATTAGCATTGGTGAAATCAAAGCTTAAAAAATATGAAGAATCTGCAAATAGCGCCTTAGATTTTTTTAATCAGCAGGATGCACAAGACTTAAGGCTTCCAGAATATTACTTCCTTTCTCATGCAGCACTTATTTATGCTGAATCTCTTTATAAAGATAATAATTTTAAGGAATTAATTAAGGTAGAGTCTATGCTTGATAATCTTGCTCCCGGGAAAAAATATGAAAATGATATTTTATGGACCAAGATATATCTTGGAGTAGGCCTTGTTAATACTGACAGAATGTTAGATGGAATCTATTACCTAAATTCTGTAAAACTTAGTGCTAAAAAAAATAAGAACGATGGAATGATAAAAATCGTAGACTCTATATTGCTTAATATAGAAAATGCACTTAATTAGAGATTGTTCCTTCCCAAATTAATGGATCTTCAATAACTCTTTCTTCCGGCTCAAGAATCTTTATCCCGTATTCTTTTCTTAAATCACACACTCTTTGAGTCATTAAAGAATCTGGAGATTTAAATGGCCATTTTCTATTCATTGCCTTTGTTCGACGTCTTATCTTTAGCTTTAAAGGAATTAGTTTAAAGACGATAAGCAACAGCTTGAGGTAACCCACTTCTTTTTGTAAATGTTTATTTAGTTCTTTAAGTTCAGGTAATTGTGCATATGCAAACAATTCTTTAAACTTCCACTGACAGCCCCAAAGGACCCATGAGTCTAAAAGCGATTCTTGTTCTAGTGAAGTATCAAGTCCAAAAATAACGTGAGTTGCATCATGATCCCTAATAATTGTTGAATNAGGNTTATCNATTAANTGTTTTTTGCCATTGGCTTGAAGGTAGGCAC
>JGI20159J14440_10002636_pt1 | contig 11958 bp, 8 predicted proteins | sample COG_09_FD_14440 | JGI IMG/M metagenome (IMG submission 14440) | reverse complement strand
GCATTGATTTTGGGCTATGTGTTTTTTGGCGAATGGCCAGATCGTCTGGCTTTGATAGGGGCTGCGATTATTGTCGGTACAGGCGCCTTTACCCTCTATCGNCAGCGCGCGAGTCGAAAAGTGAANCCTGCTTAGCACTGGCTTTGCGCGGNNGNCTGCGCGCAAGAGCAGATATTCTGCACTTCCGGCCTTGACGTTGAATTTGCGCTGGCATACCTCTCTGACACGGCGCGGGTATGGTGAAATGGTATCATAAGAGCCTTCCAAGCTTAAGGTGCGGGTTCGATTCCCGCTACCCGCTCCAAAATTACCCAATTTTTTCCATCAATAAATACAAACGTATAATGGAAATTGCGTTGTTACGTGCTTTGGATCTTAGGGTGCGGGCTCGAGGGTCACATCAAAGTCGCATTGAAATTCAAGAACACCGGCGCGAGTTTGCGGACCCAGCCTCAACTGTGCGGGAAACGTGAGTTCAAGCCTGAGTTTTTCTTGCGGCTTCAAGGACAGCGGCGCCAGGGCCTGCGGCTCTGCTGCATCAGCTGCCAATACCAGGCCCGCGCCATCTGCGGTCTGATATTCCGCTATGGGGCAGAGCGGGCCGGGAGTAATGCGCAGTTGTACCTGCGCGTTCTGCTGCTGCTGGCTGAGGTTTTCACAGTCTAGTTTCACCAGCCCATAGCTGTCGAAATATCGACCCGCAGAGGCTGAGACAGAACCGAAATTCAAACTTGACGAAGCAATCGCGCAAAACACTTCGCCGGCCGCGGCGGGGCCGCCCGTCAAGCCAAGCAAAATGCAGCCCAGCCGTAGGGCGGCCGCGGCGTTAGCGGCAGGTGAACGGGCCGAGCGTGGGTTGCAGGTCATCGCTTGGTGGAAATTCAATGGCTGTTTCACAGGTTTCTTCTCCCATTGTGACATTCAAAGTGGTGGAGGCTGGCAAATCTTCAAAAAATACTTCCCCGAAATCTATGACATAGGAGGGATATTCTGCGCCCTCGAATGTGACCTCACTTCCGGCTGGCAAGGCCCTGCCAGAGGCATCCCGAAGTTGCACGATTGCCGAGCGCCGCAGGCGGGTTGAGAGGTTGATAAAGGAGGCGCCAAAGGGATAGGGGTAGACCGTAACCATCGTATTTGTGATGTCATATTCAAACGGAATTTCTTCTGGAGAGATGCTTATTTTATTGGCCTTGCCGCGCCGCAGGTTTGGCACAATGGCATTGCCGTTGCGATCGGTTTTGGTCACTTCCTGACTTTGCAGGTAGACGGGGATGTCGGATGCTTCGCCGGTGGTCACCACCGCATATTGTTGTCCCAGTTTTGGCGCTGCGAAAAATGTTCCATTCGCGCGGCCCAGCACACCGCGACGGGCGTAATATCCAGAGGTGGCAGATGTGCTGTAGCTGAACCTAAGTTGATGATTGGCCGTGCGGCTTGGTTTTTCGAATTTGGCGTCAAGGCGGACCGGACCTGTTTGATCGATGCTGCCGCTGTAGGTTTGAGAAAGCCCCGACTCGCTTTGGCTAAACTTTGAGAAATTAACATCCAATGTGAGCCCGTTTTCCCCGATGGCCGAGTTGGCAGTCGTGACCCGTTTCGTGCCGAAGGTTCGGCTGACCAAGAGGGAGAGATCCAGTTTTGCGCTCCGGGCGGCGGCGCGAGCCGACAGGGTCCATTTTTCATTCAAGGTGCGAGTCCATTGGGTGGAGAAAGCCGTCACGAGACCGGTGTCCCATTTCTTTTGCACCATGAGCGAGGTGGAGAGCGTGTCCTTCTCCGTTAAGTCCAGCGCGAGAAATCCGCGGATAGCGGCTTGGAAATTGGGCGCATCCTCCGGCCCCTGGCCGATTTGTCGCCAGGCGTGGTTTTGGAAGGTCAGTTGCGCGCCCCAGTTGAAGGTTTCTGGCCGCGTGGCGGGTGAGAGATTGGCCTTCACTTGCAGACCCAACCCGCTGGCGCTGGCACTGGCGGCGGCTGTCGCGTTGACCATCGTTTTTTCGCGCCAGGCATGTTGTGCGCCGCCACCGAGAAGAGCGCCCCCTGGCCAAAAGGCGACCGACCCCGACGCGGTAATCCGGTCGGTGAGACCATAGCGCTGTACGCTCGAGCCATAGAGCCCGCGATAGATGCCGCGGCCGCGCGATATAAGGCCGAGACCGTATTGGAACTCATAGGCGCCCTTTCTATATATGCCGGGCATGTTGAAATAGGGAATGCTTTGCGTGGTTTTTCGACCAAATTTATCCGTCAGGACAATGGAGACCGTGCCGTTGCCGTCAATTGAGGGGATGTCTTCCAGGCGAAATTCGCCGCGGTCTACGGAGATGGTTTCTCCTATTTTTGCCTCCCCGATGTAAAATTCAACATCACCCGGCAAGCCAGTTGCGCCCTCGAAAGACAGCGTGTTGAAATGGCTGTGATTGGGCGTGAAGCCAAAGTCGCTGACATAGCTTACCCCGGTGAATCCGGCACCATTGAGGCCAGGTCCTGAAAATCCCGCCTGTTCGCCAAACCGCCAGAGGGCATTTTGTTTGGGCCGGTGGTAGCGGCCTTGGATGCCAAATAGGTCGAGCTCCACCCCGCCTTCGCTATCAGCTTGTATGCGGGCGTTGGCTTGCGCCTGTAGATGTGCGTTTGAATATTCAAACAGACCGGAGGCCTGTGCTGCCAAAGCGCCGGTGCCGGACAGTTGGCTCGTAATGTCGTAGCGCAGGAGCATGCTGGGGATGGGCTCGGCCATGACAGGCGGCGCGCCACCGGCGCCGCGCTTCGCGCTGGAGCCGAAAAGCTGGGGTTGAGCGGTGAAATAGGCACGGGTGGCATCGCCGCTGAAGTGAAGGCTCAAACCGCCAATTTGATCGAGAGCCACATAGTCGAGATCAAACAGGCGCGCCAAGGGCGGGGTGACCGCCAGGCCAAGCTGGGCAAAATCTTCTGGGTCAATATAGGCTTGGCCATTGTGAAACTCAAAAAAGAAGAAGAATGGAAGTTTCTCCCCGTTGAGGTAGAGGTCGAAAAAATCTGGCACGAGGTCGGCGCGATCGGCCAGATCAATCCAATAGGCACGCAGTTTTTGGTCAATTTCGGATCGGGTGATGCGCCCATCCTCGTCGATATCCAGTGGCGTATAGCGGGTATAGGATTTCGGGGTGTTGTCTTTGGTAAAGACAGGTGTTGTTTCTGTCCCGTCGATATGATCGGGCGCAATGAGTGCGATGCAGATATCGGCCAAGCTGAGCGGCGCCGCGCGGTTGCTTTGAGCGCGGCCTTCGAGCAGCTGACCGATATAGTGTAAGTGCTGCTCAAAGCTGGCCTTGCCCAGATCTTCCTGGCTCGTGCCCAATCGCTGGGCCAGTTCTGGGGTGAATTGGATCAACCCGAGGGTTTCATTCACTGGATTTCGAAACCGATGGTCAAAACTGCCATCGGTTTCAAAGGCGATCACCGCCATTAAGTGCTCAGGGGCCACTAAGAGGGCCTGGGCCAGCGCGGTTATGGCATCCACTTTGTTCTGCGGGATGCCATTTCGCACGACGGCTGATGGTGCGGTCGTGCTGGCCTGCGCCAGGGGTGCAAGCCAGATCCCGCAAGAGATTGAGAATAAGCGTACATATGTTTTAATACCGGCCACGCTGCCCTATTCATGATTGGCGAGCTGATAGGTTTGGTTCAAGCCCGTCAGTTTGTAGACCGCTTTGCCTGGCAGCATACCTTCCGGCAACTTCACTTGCCATTCACGCCAGGATCCCGCCAAAACATGTGCCAAGCTGTTGTTGGCATAAACGGGCGTGTTTTCTTGGTTGGGGTTCGGATGCAGACCAACGCTCACCACGGTGGCCCGCTGGTTGCCTGAGTTGGTGGCCCGTAGGGTGGCGGTGTCGCCTTGGGTTGTGATGGTCCAGCTCAATTTCGGCCCGCCGGGGGTTTGCGGCGCAACATAGACTGGCAAGACATGGCGCAGGGTCACATCGAGGGTCGATGTGCCTTCCGCAGCTTTCTTCACCTCCGAGGGGACTTCCGCGACGATAAGACGGAAGGTCTGTTCCGATGGGGTGCCGCGCTTGCCGCGAAACCCGAGGCGTACTTTTTTCGATTTTCCGGGGTGGAGTTTGAAACTTGGTGGGCTGACGATGAATAATCTTGTGTCTTCATATTCGTCGACCCCGTCAACCACCGCCCATTTCAAGACTTCGATGTTATAAAGCGTGGGCTGGGTTCGCAGGTTTGTGATTTCCACAACTCCGCGGCCCGAGGCTTCCACGTCAACAATGACGGGAACAATCGTGGAATTGGCTTGAAGGGTGGTCGCTAGAAAAACAATGGTGAAAGCGGAATAAACTATGCGCAGAAAGCCAGTCATAGGAGGTCTCCTAAAAATGTGGCCCGTTTGGGGCCGATAAGTGATAGGTATCGCTATACTTAAGGAGTATTAAATCATTGCTTAAAACCGAGGTAAGACATTAAAATTGTATATGAAAAATCAAATAAGCAGAGAGATTTCTGGCCAGTAACGGTGGACTGAACTGGGCCCTGTGAATGGAATCTCCAGGGCCCAACTCAAGGGATCTAATCGGTCGGATTAGTATGTGATGGTGATGCCCAATGTGTCGGAGTAAGTGCCAACCACACCTGCGCTGTTTTCTTCAGCCAGAACGCGGCCGTAGACTGAGTAGTTCACGGCTTCGCTGCTTGCCGCTACGGCATTGCTGACCAAGGCACCATTTGCTGGGATGTAGCTGTCGACGGCCCGCGATTCATCAAACGCGATGATATACTCCAGATAGTTTTCGCTTTCGGCCTCAGCCAAACGCCGGTTGGTATCAACCAAAGAGCTGCCACCATCAATGGTGATTGTGTAGGTTGTTCCGGTTGTGCAGGCGGCGCCGATGCTGCCCTCTGCGTCTGTTGCTGAACCCGGTGTAATGGCGCCAAAATTCAGCGCAACAGCAGAAACGGTGCAGGAGCCTTGAACGTTGCCAGAGACATTCATTGTGCCAGTTGCACTGCCAGCCTGCGCGACCTGCGCAGTTGTCAATGTTGCCAAGAAAAGCGGTGCAGCGAGTTTCATTGCATATTTCATTGTGGTGTCCTTAAATATCTATGTCGTTTTAGATGAAGTCTTGGGAAGAATTGGGAGACTTCGCTGCTCAAATAGGTTCTAATATGCTAACAAAGGGTAAATCTTTCCGGCCCTGTGTCTCAATTGGACAGTTGGCTATAATGGGTCTTCAAAAGTGTAGAAAATGCGCTTTTTATTGTTATCAATAGACAATTTAGTGATCTATTAGCCTTTAAATTAAACCTGTTAGTGATTGGTTTAAACTTTGACGTGTTTTGATCGCGCGAAAGCGTGTTTTCGGAGGGATCGCGCCGCAATAGCGCACGCGCCCGCCGGCTTATGATCCGCCCGCCTATCTGCGGCCATCGAATGTGCGACACTCTGATTTTATTGAACGCGCCCTCTTGTTGGTTGCCCTACAGCCGGATACATCGTGTGGACGAGTTTAAGGGGCGGGCATGGCACAGACACCAAATTCAGCGGCAGAGGTGAGCGAAGAGCGCGCAGCCTCAAAACGAGTTGGCGTGTTACAAGCTCTGCTTCCCTATTTTGCCCCTTACAAAATTTGGGTTGTATTGGCACTGGCGGCCCTCACCATCACGGCCAGCGTGTCATTGATTTTGCCGGTTGCGGCCCGCCGGGTGATTGACGGATTTTCGGTTGGGGATGTGTCCCTACTCAATCAATATTTCATGGGCGCCATTGCAGTGGCCGCGATCTTCGCTCTGGGCACAGGCCTGCGCTATTATGTGGTGACACGTCTTGGCGAGCGCGTGGTCGCAGATTTGCGCAAGGCCATTTTTGACCGCATGATTGGCATGTCACCGGCCTATTTTGAGAAATTGATGACTGGCGAAGTTCTCAGCCGTATCACAACCGACACGACGTTGATCCTGTCGGTCATCGGGTCCTCTGCCAGCTGGATGCTGCGCAATATGCTGATGATGTCTGGTGGATTGATTATGATGCTCTGGACCTCTCCAAAGCTGACCGGTTTGGTGCTCTTGATCGTGCCTCTCATCTTAGGGCCGATTTTGGCATTAGGGCGCAAATTGCGCGGCTTGTCGCGACAAAACCAGGACTGGATTGCGGCCTCCTCTGGGAAGGCGTCGGAATCGCTTTTGTCGGCACAAACCGTACAAGCCTTTACCCATGAGGCCCGCAGCTCGACAGAGTTCTCAAATGTCACCGAGAAAGCCTATGACAGCGCCCGCGCAAGGATCAAAACGCGCGCGCTGATAACGATGATCATTATCTTTGTGGCATTTAGCGGCGTGATGGGGGTTTTGTGGATTGGGGCCATTGACGTGCGCAGTGGCGCCACCACCGCCGGACAGTTGGTGCAATTCGTCATCTACGCTGCCATTGTTGCCAGCTCAACGGCGGCCTTGTCAGAGCTTTGGTCCGAGCTGCAGCGGGCGGCCGGGGCCACGGAACGCCTGGTTGAGCTGTTGGAGGCGGAGGATTCGATTGCCGATCCACAGGAGCCGATCCCGGCGAAACCGGGGGCCTTGGTGTTTGAGGATGTAAAGTTTGCTTTCCCAAGCCGGCCAGACCAGCCGGCGCTCAATGGGGTGAATTTTACGATCAATCCCGGTGAAACGGTGGCCCTGGTGGGACCTTCTGGAGCTGGCAAGTCTACGATTATTCAGCTGGTGCAGCGGTTTTTTGATCCGCAAGCCGGCCATATCACCTTTGGCGGTGTGGCTTTGCCTCAGATGCGGCGCAGTGATTTTCGCCAATTCATGGCGCTTGTTCCGCAAGATCCGGTTGTTTTTGCCAGTTCCGCCTATGACAATATCTTATTTGGCCGCCCAAGTGCCAGCCGCGATGAGGTGATTGCGGCGGCCAAGGCGGCGGCGGCAGATGATTTTATTCGTGCGCTGCCTGATGGCTATGACAGCTATGTCGGCGAGCGCGGCGTGATGCTTTCTGGCGGGCAGAAGCAACGGATTGCCATTGCCCGCGCAATCCTGCGCGATGCGCCGGTGCTCTTGCTGGATGAGGCCACCTCGGCTCTGGATGGCGAGAGTGAGGCTTTGGTACAAAAAGCATTTGAGGCGCTGTCAAAACATCGCACCACCTTGGTGGTGGCGCATCGTTTGGCGACGGTCAAAAATGCCGATCGCATTCTGGTGATGGATCAGGGCCAAATTATAGCGCAGGGCACGCATGCCAGTTTGGTCGCAGAAGGCGGGCTCTACGCGCGCCTGGCCAAATTGCAGTTTTCTCAAACAGATGGTGCCTAGAGGCAATCTGCGCCCAAGCGCGCAAATTCCTTGCGAAATTGATTAATATTTAGCATCCTCCATCATGGCGTGCGGATTGGCGCGCGTGAGTTTGGGAGATGCTTATGGGATTTGCAACTAAAGCTGATCGGGACGCAGTTGAAAACGAAATGCCCTGGGCAGAGCGTGATGTTCCCAAAACGATGTATGAGTTCATCGACCGGGTGGCCGCGCGTCATGGTGCCCGCCCCGGTGTGAGCTTTCAGATCACCTCGGGGCAGGCGGACAAGGCGGAAACGCTGAGCTGGCAAGAGTTTCGAGATAAATCGGTGCAGGCCGCCAATCTATTCCGCCGCTTGGGTGTGGGTAAAAATGACGTCGTGGCTTATCTGTTGCCCATCTGTAACGAGGCGGCCTTGACCCTTGTGGGGGGAAGCATTGCGGGCATTGCCAATCCAATCAACCCTTTGCTGGAACCAGATCAAATTTCTGCGATTCTGCGCGAGACCAATGCGAAGGTCTTGGTCACCCTGCGCGGGTTCCCAAAAACGGATTTGCCACAGCTGGCAGCCGATGCGGTGGCGCAGGCGCCGAATGTGCAGACTGTGTTGGAAGTGGATCTCAACCGCTACCTGACACCGCCGAAATCTTGGATCGTGCCGCTCATTCGTCCGAAAGTCTCCGTCACCCATGCGGCGCAGGTCATGGATTTCAACGCAGAGCTGGCAAAGCAGAACCGCATACTTGATTTTCAAGATGCAACTGAAGATCGTGTCGCTGCCTATTTTCACACGGGCGGCACAACGGGCATGCCGAAGGTTGCGCAACATAAATATTCCGGCATTGTCTATAATGGCTGGCTTGGGGATCGAATGCTGTTTGAGGCCCAGGACACAATCATTTGTCCTCTGCCGCTGTTTCACGTTTTTGCCTGTCATGTGATATTGATGGCCATGATCAGCTCTGGCGCCCATGTGGTCTTTCCCACGCCGCAAGGCTATCGGGGCGAGGGGGTGTTTGATAATTTCTGGAAACTCATAGAGCGGTGGAATGTGACTTTTATGATCACCGTCCCGACCGCGCTGTCAGCGCTGATGCAGCGCCCGGTGAATGCGGATATCTCGTCGCTGCGAACGGCGTTTTCTGGCTCTTCACCATTGCCAATTGAACTGTTCAAGCGCTTTGAGGCGGCAACAGGGGTTGAGGTTGTCGAGGGGTATGGTTTGACTGAGGTGACTTGTTTGGTCTCTTGCAACCCTGATCAAGGTCTCAAAAAAGTTGGGTCCGTTGGGCTGCCCTTGCCGCATACCTCCGTTAAAATTCTGCGTGATGGGCCCAAGGGACCTCAGGAATGCGATGTCGATGAGATTGGAGAAATCTGCGTTGATAATCCGGGGGTCTTTGCAGGTCACACCTATACGGAGGCGGCCAAGAACAAAAATCTCTACCATTTCGCGAGCTACCTGCGCACCGGGGATTTGGGGCGGATGGACGCGGATGGCTACCTGTGGATCACCGGCCGCGCCAAAGATCTTATTATTCGCGGTGGGCATAACATTGATCCGGCCCTGATCGAGGAAGCTCTGGCGGGCCATGAGGCCGTCGGATTTGTCGGCGCAATTGGCCAGCCGGATGCGCATTCGGGGGAAATTCCCTGTGCCTATGTGGAGCTGGTTGCAGGTGCACAGGTCAGCCCTGAGGAGCTCGTGGCTTTTGCCAGTGAACGCGTGGCAGAACGGGCTGCGCAACCAAAATATATTGAGATCATGCCAGAGCTGCCGAAAACGGCGGTGGGAAAGGTCTTCAAACCTGCGCTGCGCAAATCTGCAATCACCCGCATTTATAATGCGGCGCTGTCAGAGGCAGGCGTGCCTGCGGAGGTGCAGACAGTGATTGAGGACAAACAACGCGGGCTTGTGGCGCAAGTGCGTGGCAGCGCTGAAGATGAGGCGGTGAACCAAGTGCTTGGTGGCTTTATCTGGTCTTGGGAACGTGCAGGCTAGAGTGTGCGGGCCAAAGACGCGCCGGCTCAAAAGCCTGGACAGGCTTTGGAGCGCTCACTAGGCTGCGTTTCAACTGATGGATGAGGTAAATTATGGACGCGTCGTTTTCACGCCGTAAACTGGTCACCCCAGCCGAACTCAAGGCGCTTAACACACGCTCAAACCTTTGGGGGGCTGCGCAAATGGCCAGCCATCTGGGGGCAATCGTCTGCGCGGGTTACCTGCACAGCTTGGCTTTGGGCACTGCATGGGTCTGGCTGACAGGCTTTGTCTTGGGTGTTTTGCTCAATTTCCTCTATGCCGCCCAGCATGAGCTGAGCCATGCGACCGTTTTTGCGACCCGCCGGATAAATGTGCTCTTTGGCCGGTTGATTGGCTTTGTGATGATCTTTCCACGAGATTACGATCAGGTCATGCATTTCGCACATCATACCCACACGCAAGATTGGGAGAAAGACGGCGAATTGGTGCGCGCGCCCTATACGCTTGTGACCTATCTCTTGTGGCTGTCCGGCGTTACGTATTGGCGCAATCGCATCTTTGGTGTGATCCGCCGCGCGCGGGGGGTGATTATTGAGCCGTTTATCCGCGCCGAAGAAGAGGCCAAGATCGTTCTTGAGAGCCGGGTTCATTTGGCGCTCTATGCGGTGATCCTCTTGGGCTCTGTTGCTTTGAATTCATGGGCGGCGATGAGCTTTTGGCTTTTGCCGATGCTTTTGACCAAACCTGTGCATCAGTTGCAAAATACATCGAACATTTGGGCCTCAGCCATGAGGATGATATATTAAAGAACACACGCTCCACGCGGACCAATGCGCTGATGCGCTGGCTGTGCTGGCAGATGCCCTATCATACGGCGCATCATGTATTTCCCTCTGTGCCCTTTTGGAAGTTGCGGCAGCTCAATGCCAAGATCGAGGCGCAGGCCGGGCCTGTGCATCGGATGGGCTGGATCGAATTTCAGATCGAAGTCATCAAGCGGTTTGCGCAAAAGGATGAAAGCCAATGGCCCATGGATGAGGTTTGGATTGTGCCGACCTCAGCTGGACGCGAGACGCGCGTTGAGGCTTGAGCTCGCCGCCGCATAGGCGCGTTCCAGCTCTATTAACTTCTGCTTGCGCCACAGCCCGCCGGCATAGCCTGTCAGAGTGCCGTCAGCGCCAATGACGCGGTGGCAGGGCAATACAATTGCGATTTGATTGGCCCCATTGGCGCGAGCAACGGCACGCATGGCCGTGGGTCGCGCTATAGATTGCGCCAATTGCGCATAGGATCGGGTTTGTCCGGCTGGGATGTCTTGCAAAGCGCGCCAGACAGTTTTGGAAAAATCTGTGCCGTGCAAGGCCAGAGGCAGATCGAATTTCGGCCGCCGCCCCACAAAAAATTCTGTCAGCTGCGCTTGCACCCGATCGGTCAAGGCAAAGCGACCAAAACCCAACTGCCCTTTGGAATATTGAAACAGCTGCTGCACCTCGCGGGCCAGGCCCTTGCGTTCGGGAAATTCCAACAAATGCACTTGGGTGGCGTCACAGATGGTCACCATCGCGCCAATGGGTGTGTCGATCCAACTGGCCCGCAACAGGGCATTTTCGGCAAATTCCCCTGGGGCTCGTCCCATGAGCTTTGCGAAAGCGGCGCGAAATGCGCTGGGCGATTCAAATCCTGCGCTCAGCTGGGCCTCGACGACCTTATCGCCCTTGGCCAAGACCTCGGCAGAGTGGCGCAATCGGCGGTGACGGGCCATTTCCAAAAAGGTCATGCCAAAATGGCGCTTGAAGGCGCGCCGTACGGTAGAGGGGTCAAACCCCATCGCCCCGACGCAGGTCTCGCTCCAGCGACGCATCGGATCTGCATCAAAGGCCTTCAGCATCTGATCCACAAGCGGATCCAGCCGCGCCACAGGCGCCAGCGGGTGGCAGCGTTTACAAGGCCTAAATCCCGCAGCGATACAATCGCCGGGGTTTTCGAAAAACGTGCAGTTTTCCGGTTTGGGATTGGGGGCCGGGCAGTTGAGGCGGCAAAAAATGCCGGTTGAGGTCACGCCGACATAGGCGCGTCCCTCATAGGCGTCACTGCGGGCGACAAGTGCGTTATAGAGCACATCTGGATCAGGCAAGGAAAACATCATTTCAGCACCCTAGCGCGATTCGCTTCGTCTTGGCGCCGTTTTTCGGGCGTGACTGTGAGTTTTCTTACTAAAGGCCTCTGCATACCCCAACCGCCAAGCCAAACACTTTGCCCGGTGGCAACACCGGGCTGTCACCATCTGGGCATTCTGTTATCTATGGCTATTGCTCAAATTTTGCAGTGATGTCACCACCAAACATATGCGCCCGCCCAGGCAGGCGCTGCCCTCATTTCGTGTTGAAATGGCGTTTTTACCATTGCCTGTCAGTTCGGGCCGGGCTGCGGCCGGATGCGTGAAAATTGCTTGCCTCACCTAGGAACTCATTGCAGGCTGACCAGATGACACAGACTCTCAAAACCTTCACCAGCCTTTGGGCCATGCAGCCGCACGATCAAACAGGGATTAAACTGCCCTATGAGCAGGTCTGCGAAATGGTGGCCGAGGCCGGTTACGACGGGATGGCGATTGATCTGGGGGCCGGTGATGTGGCGCAAGCCCATGAGGTAAGGCCGCATATGGAGCGTTATGGCCTAACGC
>JGI20159J14440_10002627_pt1 | contig 11992 bp, 5 predicted proteins | sample COG_09_FD_14440 | JGI IMG/M metagenome (IMG submission 14440) | reverse complement strand
GCCGCCCTTGCCGCCGCTCGCGCGTGCTGCCTGGGCCTCCGCTATCGGCGTTTTTGAGTTGGGCTCCGTCGTGCGGCGCACTGAGCCCCACGTGCGCTATCTTTTGTTGGATAGCGTACGCGGTTCGTGTCTTTCTCTCTTCTCTTGTGTGACTTTCGATTTTTCGATGTGGGTTTTCTGTGAGTCACAGCAAGGCAGAAAGCACGGCCCAGTGGGCCGCCCGGCGGTGCCTCCCTCCTCGTGAATAGAAACGACGTTCGGCCCCGCTACGCGGGACCGAAAGACGATTCTATTCTTCGTTGAGGGGACCCTCCTACCGGGTGGCTAATGACTGACGTCATTTTGTTTTGCGGCGGCTTACGCCGCCTTTTCTCTTTTTATTATTAGGCACTTCGTGCCCCAGACAGAGGAGTGTCGGCCTGGAAGGTGCGGGAGGGCCGGTCGGTTTCGAGCCCGTGGCCGAAAAGCGCGACGTCATTTTGACGTCATGCTCTTCGGCTTCGGGGCTCGTCACCGCCGTCGACAACACCATGCTGGTGTCGTCATCCCATCCCCTTCTCGCGCCTTATCCTTCGTCCGTCTCCCCATTCGCGTTCCCTCCCGTTCCCGAGCCGAGCCACAAGGTCGAACTAAGTTCTTCCTGTGTCTTCGCTCCGTGCCTGCCGCTGAAGCTCTAGTCTTCTTGCGGTCGTTCACGTTCGATGGTTGATCGACCTATCGAGGGAGAGGGATAGGGAGAGGGTCAGCTGACGAGTCCAACAGTGGTCCTCGTTGCTTTCACCTCCCCTCCGCGCTTTACTCGGTCACTCACCGTTGTCTATCCAAAGACGAACGCCCGAGGTATGGTGACCATCGTCGGGGTTCCGGTTGTGTATCTTTCGAGAGAGGTACCGCCAGAGCCGCCGCCGAAGCGTTCGTTCCCTGAAGGGGCGGGAAAGAGAATTGTTTTCCAATCAGATTCGGTTGTTTGACGAGACAAGTCTTCGCTCAAGAGTCCAACAATGGTCCTCCCCGATCCGTTCTCTACAACGCCGTACTCGCTAACTCACCGTCTGTTTCCCTTTCGGGATTACGGTTGTTGCTTTCAGGTCCCTTGGTGCCGCTCTCACAGGAGTCGCGGCACCTGTGCGACGGACGCTCTCCGGAGAGATGCGATCCGCCGCACTAGTTTTTGGTCGGCTTTCGCCTTCCTCGACAGCCGGTCTCTCGGCTGCCGTGATCTCTCCTTCCTCGAGATCTCCTCCTTCCATCGCCGTGGCTGTCGCCGTCGCCGACGACCGCTTCTCACGCGTCGTCGTCGTCGTCGAACAAGCTCTCCAGCGTTGGTTCCTTCTCCACCTCCGGTGGCGTCGGCTCTGCCGTCCCGCAGAGTTTCTCGAACTCGTCGTCCGACATGCAGTCCGACTCCTCTGACTCCGCGCCTGACTCGCTCTCCGCCGAGATCGGTTCACCACCGTTCGCTGCCGCCGTCGCTCCGCCGGTGTCGTCGTCGGGTGGGCGCTTCTCGACTGGCTCAAAGTGCATGAGCGTGTCGAGGAAGCCTCGCGACCCGTTGACGAACTGCGACGACTGCGAGCTTCCCATCTTCTGTGAAAGCTCCAGCAGTCGCTCCTTCGACAGCCGGCAGTAAATCCTGTAACAATCCGAGGCCCACCGCCCCATTGTTTTGATCTCCTCCTCCGTCACTCCCATTCTGAAGAGCATGGTGGCGCCCGAGATCCTGAAGCTGTGCGGCATGAACAGCTTGTGATCCGGGACCCCCGCCGCCTCGCACTTCGAGTGGTACCACTCCATCACCTTCTTCATAGTGATGTTTCCGAGTGACTTCTTCTGCGTCCTGTTCAGTCCCTTGATCTTCTCGACTGGGAAGCGAATAGCCGGAGTCGTCTCCTCCGCTCCCTCGGAGCACGGCGCTACGTGGAAGAGTATGTCGAGCAGCTCCGCTGTTCTCAACATGCCTCCCCGGTCCGCCTTGATCACGACTGGCTTCTTCTGGATGTTCTCAACATGCTTCCCCCTCTGCTTGATCGGTGTGATCATGACTGTCGCTGACTTGACTCGTCCCCGCTCGTCTCGGTCGAAACTCACATCAGATTGAGGGATGAAGCCATTCTTCTTCACTCCCTCTCCCGGGCGCAAGAGCCCGTCGGTCATCAGCTCCGTCAGAGCACTGTAAACTAGGGCCTTCGTCTTTCCGAGGTCGAGGCTGCCGTCCGGTCCCGTTGCGAGCTCCCGCTCGATTCGGGCCCACCGATCCGACGTCATCGCTCCCGGCTCGTCGTAGATTGCCATCATCTCCGTCAGTTCCTTCCGCAGCACTGCTTCGTTCAGTTCCGCCTGGTGGCCGGCTCGTTCGAGTCTGGTCGCCGGGTGGAGTCGTCGCAAACCTTGGTTGGTTCGGCGGTACTGTTCGTCGTCGAACGACTTCGACGCGACCAGCCCGTAGCCCATCGTGTCGATGTGCCAGCCGTTGAACAGCGAAGCATATCCCTCTGCCGTATCCACGTTGCAACCGTTTTTGACTAAGTCGGCGACGAAGCCTTGTCGCAAGAGGCTTTCGGTCATGAAAGCGTCGGCGTCGTCGTTGACTCTGGGCCGCAAGAAGCTGACGCGCGCCACCGTGGCTGTATATCGCAACCAGTGGTTGAGCGTCGTCTTGATCTTCGGCTTTGAGCCCTCTGCGTACACCCGCGTCTTCGCCTTACGAATTTCATCGAGTACACCCGCCTGTTGTAGGCTGTGCCAAGATGGGTTGATTGGGTCGTCCTCGTCGCCGAATTCGAGTATGTTGAATTCGGCACGTTCTGACTCCGATAGTTCTCCGCGTGATAGTGAAGCCATCACTTGCTGCACAGATCCGCGGGGGCCGCTTGTCGCCGCCGCTATCGTCTCTCCCGACCAACTCCTCTTGTTCACCTCTGCCATCTCGACTATCATTCGCTTCAGTTGCTCGTCAGTCACCTTACCCAGCTTGTCGTGGACCCATTGACGTGAGACTGGCATCCCGGACGGCGTCGCGTGGCTCGCGCTCGCCGTCCCTTGCTCCGCTGCGATGTTCCTGACATCGCCGTGGAGATATGCCTGGTCGTGCGCTTCGATCGCTGACTGCTGCGGTGTTCTCTTCTTGCCTTCGTACGCTCGCCTCCTTGCGCTCATCATCGCATCCGCCGTCGAGTCTTCGAGCTTGACGCTCGGCTCGGTTGCGGTCGGCTCGTCCGCCGCGAGCTCCTCTACCTGCCGAGCACGTCGCCTTCTGCCCTGTGACACGTCGGCCGTCGCTTCGGTCTCGCTGATCGGGCGCTTGCCGACGCTGATCTGTGCGGCTTGTGTCGGCTCCTCCTCGCCTTCACCTCGCACGCTCCCTCCTCGCACCTCGGCCGTCGCTGGCCTTCGGCGCTGTCGGCACTGTCGTTGGTGCTGCTCGGCTGCGTCCTGTTCGCTCTGCGTGTGTCTGCTGAGGCACGCCCACGAGTGGGCGCGCGGGCACGACTCGCAGCACTTCGCGAATAGCGTCGCCGCTCGTAGCTGGCATCCTTCTGTCGTACAAACCTCGTCCGTCTCCTTCTCCGCGCCTTCGTTCTCTGAGGCGACTGTGTCGACGGCGCTCGCCGTCACACGGCTGCTGTCTGTAGCGCCTCGAGCATCTCGCGGCGTGCTGCACGATGCGCCTCGGCTGCCGCCGCGCACTCCGTCAGCACCTGCGGTTTGATAATGTTCGTGACAATATGTTCGATGACATCTCGAAGCGTCAGAACCGGGATCGAATTTCCGCAAAGTCGGTAAACGGTTTCGTCACGGTCGTCATCATCGATCTCTGACGTGTGCTTCAGCCACTCCGAGGCTTCGGCTGGAAAGCTGTGCGTTCGGAGGGCCTCCCAAGGCGAGAGTCGTCGCACGCGCCAGTCGCTGTCTCTGTAGAGCGCTGTTGCGCCGCCCGGTCCTTGCCCCCACGTCTTCTGCGTCACTGCAGGCCCGTTCTCGTCATAAACACTCCATCCCATGCCGCCGATGCCAATGGTCCCCACGAGGCGCGGGCCGTCGTAGCCCGTCGCGTCGCGCTCGTTGAGCCACGTGACATCTTCGCTTGGTACCTGGAGTCCTTTTCCGGTTCACTGTCTAGACACGTAGCCACCGTCACCTCGTCGTCACTCGAGGTCCTCTCGACAGTGAAGAAATCAGTTGCGTCCTTGCCATCCACGATACACTCTGGTCGGATTGCAACCAGGAAGACGCGTCGACGCGACGTCGGATCGCCGTGGCGTCTGGCCATGCGAATGGACCAGCCCACCTTGTATCCGGCGTCGCGATACAGGTCGACCGCCGCCCAGAATGGCGCGCCGCCGTCTGTGTCGAATATGCCCGTCACCATCTCTCTGATGATGACCGGCGGTTGCATCCGAATGCCGAGGTGACAGTCGTCAATCCAAAGGCTGCCGGAGCGGCCCGAGACGCCGTGTCCGAGTCCCGCTCTGCTGTAGTCGGGACACGGACTGCCGCTGATGTAGATCAGTGTCATCGGCCGTAGCCAGTCGAGGTGGCCATCGCAAGCCGCATCCATCACGCTTGCGAAGCCTCCCCAGCATTTGATGCCTGTTCGCTCCGTCCAGAGGCGTTGTACCGTCTCGTCCACGTCAAAGCCGGCTAGCGGCACGCCGCCGAGCGGTTCCGCGGCAAACGACATCGAGTCGAGGCCGCAGAAGCCTGAAACGAATCCCCAACGCGTCGGCGCTGTATCGCCGACGTCGCTGTCCGTCGTGCTCTGGCCGCCCTCCGCTTGCTGCTTGCTCTCGTAGTACTTCTCCCGCGCGTACACCTCCTCCACGTTCTTCGCTGTGCCCGACGTCGGCTCGCCGTCCTCCTCGAGTTCGGTGAGTCGAACTGCGAGTTCGTCCATGAGCGCCGTCGTCTCCTTCGACATCGGCAGCTTCACGAACTTGGTCGCGCCGAGCTTTCGTGCCTCCTCCTTGAAAGTGGCTCGAGCGAGGCGTGAGACGGGGTCTGCGAGCACGTTGTCTTTCGACTTCACTCTCCGCACCCGCGTCACCACGCCCGTCTGGATTGCGAAGGCCGCCCTGTGCTGCAGGACCACCGATTGAGAGCGCTTCGCGACTTGTTCGTCGCCGAAGTGATCGTCTCCGTGGTGTTGTCTCCGTGCGCGAGCGCGTGTCGGCACGGCGCGATCGTGTAGAACGTCGATAGCGCCGCGAAGCCCGCAATCCCTTCCTTCACGTTGATGTGATACCTCTTTTCGAAGTCGGTCCACTCGTGTTCCGTGAAATAACAGACTACGTTGCCATCGCCGTCGTCGCAGAGCATCGCGGCTCCGAGACCTTCGATTCCGGACGCATCGTACGCGAATTCGAGCAGGTCGATTGAGCCCGACGGCGGGAAATGATTGAGTGGGAAGAAGGCCACTCCGTCGTTCGGTACGACGAGTGCCTGCTGCCACCACTTCAAATCTCTCGCCACTCCGCGGCCCAACCGCACTCGCTTCGCCCCCGCCCGAGTTGCCTGGCGCATCGCCGTGAACATACATGTCAAGTACGGTCGACCCGCCGGGCGATATTGAGCGGCGTGCACTAGCTTGCACGTCAGGCTCAGGAACTCGGTCATTCGCATCGACTTGCGGCTCTGTGCATCCCGCACTTGCGCCGCATACGAGATCGCCTTGTCGGGGTCGAGCGTCAGTAGCTTTTGCTCGAGATTCAGATTCGCTCCCAGCACAGTCATCTGTGACGTCGGCCCGGCGACTTTCTTCGGCGCCACGTCGAAACCCAGAAACTTCGCCAGTCCGACCGCGAGATCGCGCATCGCTTTGGCTCGGTCGTAGCCTAGAGCTGCTCCGAACATATCGTCGATATAACCGGCCTCGAAAGTGATCGCCACGTCGCTGCCCGTCATGCCCGCCGCCTCTCTCTGCGCTCTCCAGTTTCGGTAAGCCTCGCTCGTCGGCACTGCGTCGATCGCTTCCCACAGGTTGCTACCGAACTCGTCGCACTGCGCTCGGAGCTCTTCGTCGCCGTCCCGAAGACGGCGAAGAAGCCAAAGAAAGAAATCTGTAAAACGTGAAAAGTCTTGCACCATAGACGCGTCACCAAATTGTGTTCGGCAGTCCAAGTACCCGCGACCGTTCCACTGTTTGCCGTACATCCAAAGTTCCGACGGGTGATTATGCCAGTACCGGTATGCTGACTGTAGGTCGATCTTCCACAGATAGACGAAGTCTGGCATCGCCGCCGCCGCCGCTGCGTCGCGTCGCACGCCGCTGGCGAGCTTCGGCTCAGCTTGCATCAATATCGCCGTCGCCGCCGAAAACTGAGTCGTCTTCGGAAACTCCGATTTCGCCAGTTCGTCTAGAGCGATGAGCGGGTTCACCGCCAGCTCGCCGCTCCCGTCTGGCAAGACCTCCAGCTTGGGCCACGACTTGTCTGTCGTCGTCCTTACCTTCGAGCCTTGCTGGACGCCGTTGCACGGTTCGACTCGGGCCGGGCAAGACGCCACGAATCCACTCAGCGTCACTCGTTCGCCGCCTAGCTGCAGCACCAACGGCGTCTCGTCGCAGACGACCGGTTGCAGCCAGCCGAACTCGGGTGCCGAGTCGTGCTTGAACTGCTCGTCGAGCGCTTCGTGGAACCGCAACGCTCCGGAGTGGTTCGCCGACAAGACGGTGACCTGGTCGCAACGAGACATGTTGCGATGGCCGCCGTCGAGCTGGTCTAGCACTCGCTTGTCGTGGTAGTCGGCGCCGAGATCCCGAGCTCGCTTTGCGTTGATGACCGGCGCCAACGGCGCCGCACTCTCCAGCGGTATGATGGGAAGCGCGCCGCCGGAGCGTACGTGGTCGAGCAAGTACCACGGGCGTCCACGCGCCTTCGATTGCACGAACTCGTCGTCGAGGATGAGGTCGTCGGGTCGCTTCAGCCCTCTGCCGCCCCTCGCTCTGCCGTCCGCCTCGTACTTCTCCATCTCCGCGAACCAGTTCATGATTTTCCGCACGCCGGCCTCCGTGTAGACGTCGAGCAGGGACTTCGGGCGCCAGTCGGGGTCGTCCGTCGTCGCGCTCACGTCCGGCACCGGTGGCATGGGGTCGTCCTCCGGCGACACATTCGTCACCGGGAACGGCGCTCTTATCACGAACTCGTCGCTCTCGTTTGCTACTCGCGCCATTGAATATGACGGCAGCTTGATGATGTCATCCAGTGACAGGCCGGCCGCCGCCGCTGCCTCCAGACCTTCCGGCACCGAGGACCCTAAGGCCACCGGTGCCGTCCGCCCGCCTCCGTGCGGCGCCACTCTGGCCGCCGCCGCGGCGTACGCCTCGGCACGCTGTCTCTGCGCACCGAGCGACTTGATCGCTTCTGCTCTCTGCGCTCCTCGTGGTAGCTTCCCCTGCTCATCTAGCTGGTGAACCCACCGCTGTCGCTGGCGGCTACCGAGCACGTTGCGTCCTCTGTCGTGCGTCAGCGCACGCTTGCGCCGACGCACTACGTCGTCGGACTCCGCCGGCGTCGGCCGCCGCTTCGTGCTTGGCTGCTCCGCTGCTCGCTCCAGCCGCCGCCGCTCGCTCTCTGCGTCATTGCGCTCATCATCGTCGACGGCGACGTCGATCGTCGCCGTCGTCCGGAAACCGTGCCCTGCCGGCACGGTACGGCGCTCACCAGCGCCGATTTGCAGCTTCTTGAGTATGCCGACAACTCCGTCACCGGGATAGGAGCGCCGAAGCGACTCGTCACCGGGATAGGAAGAAATTACGTCTTGGCTGCCCCCGTCCGCTGTCGTGATGTCAGAGACATCTGTGTCCGCCCCTTTTGCGCCGCTAGCACGGTACCCGGAGACGTTGCTCCGGGCATGGCCCACTTCTTCCGCGCAAAGGTCGACACCTCCTCCTCCTGTTGTCGTTTGCAGCTTCTCGAGAATGCCGACAACTCCGTCACCGGGATAGGAGCGCCGAAGCGACTCGTCACCGGGATAGGAAGAAATTACGTCTTGGCTGTTCCCTTCCGCTGTCGTGATGTCAGAGACCGCCGCCGCCGTCGCACGGCGCTCGGCGCGCCCCGCTCGCTTGCGGGCGCGCTTGGTCTGTGACTCTGTGTCGTCCGCCGTCGCCGTCACTCGCTCCGCCCATCTGGCGAAGTCGGCGACTCTGGCGACTCGACTCTTTCGGTCCCACCGTTCTCCCGTTGGCTGACGCCGCCGGTCGTCGGGTTGGTCCGTTCCCGCGTCTTCACTCGGGCCGAAGCGTACCGCACGTCCCGTCAAACGCGTTGCGAACGTGTCGTCCGTCGCAACCTCGCTTGCCGTCGTGTGCTCGCGTTCGCCTCGGTCCGTTTCGGCACTGGCGCCCTCGGCGCCCCGTGCCCTCATATCTGTGTTGCTCGTCAAACTCTCTCGATCGTCGTCACTGCCGTGGTGCGACGACGACGTCATACCGGCGTCCCAGTGACGTTGCACCTCCTCCAGAGGGCGGCCGTCTTTTCGCTTCACGCGATCGCTTCTGCGATCGCGTGGCGTGCGCTCGCGCCGTGCCTTGCGCGCGCGCTGCGCTTCGAAAGCCGCCACTCTCTCCGAGATGCACTCGTCATCGGTATCGCCGCCGCTTGAATCTGACTCGCTCTCCTCTCCCGTGTATCGTCCGACGTCGCCGAGCTGCCCTCGCCAATCGAGCTGCTCGTGCTCCGAGTCGGAGGCGTCGTAGCCGTCGAGGTGCCGCCATGCGTGCGGCACGTCGACGCCCGAGACCCGCCGCGCTTCCTCGCTGGTGTGCGGCGGCGGTGCCTCGATCACGGCGCCTGTCGCTGCGAAAGATAAGCGACTACTCGCCTTCTCCTCCACCGCGACCCGTCCACGATCTCCTCAGACATCGTCGTCGTCGTCGTCGTCTTTGCCCTCGTCGTCGTTCGAGGGCGCCGGCGACGGCGCGCGCTGTGTCTTCACCTTGTGTCCTGACGGCGTGTCGGTCCAGACGCGCTGATTCTTCAGCCGCATCGGTGGCGGCATGTTCGCCGTCTTGCACAGCGCTCTGCAGAACAGGTCCTTGCGATCTTGCGGTGCTCCATGACTCCAGCCGCACTTGCCAATGACGCCGGCGCGCTTGTCCTTAGCGCAGCCGGTCTTGCCGAAAAAGAAACATGCGCACGAGCCCTTGTCGATGCCGTCAGAGACGTCGAGCTTGGCTTGGAGCACTGCGCACTGGTCGTTGTCCAAGCGGTGGTTCATGTCGGGCCAGGCGGAGCCGCCGCCCTCCACGTTCACCCACTCGGGCTGCTGCTTTGGCGGCGGTTTGTCGCCTTTGCGTTTGTCGCCGCCGCCCGGGGCGTCTCCGCCGCCCGGGCTGCCGCCTCCGCCGCCGCCGGCGCCTTTGTCGTCGCGACGTTTGCGGGCGTCGCCCGCGGCGCCGCCGCCCTTCGTCGCCGACGGTTTGTCACCCGCGGCCTTCTTCTTCTTCCTCTCGCGCTCCTTCGCTCGTCGAGATAACGGCGGTGCCGCTGGCGTCGAGTCGTCGTCCTCGTCCGACTCGTCCGCGAACAGCTGCGCCGCCGTGATCGCCTCGTGCTTGCGTTTGGTCGCCGCCTTGCCCAGCGTCACGCGGTCGTACGGCTCGTGGCTGGGCCGCATCTCCAGCTTGTTGGCGTAGTCGAACGCTCGCACCATGTACTTCGAGAACTCCACGCTCGTCAGCACTCGCAATAGTGACGGTCGCACTGCGCCCGGCCACTTCTCACGCCAGCGCCGGTAGTCGCGAGTGAAGTAGAAGAGCGCCACTGCTCCGTAGTCGGCGCGTTGCTGATCGGACCACGGGTCGTCGCCTTTGCGAGCGTCCTGCCGAATAGTCTTCACGATCTTCTCGACACCCGCTGCGATGTCGCACTCTTTCCCGAGCTGCGACTCGGCGACCTCGGCCCACAGGTACCACGTCGAGTCCCAGTCGCCGTTGATTGCCGAAGCCACTTTGCCGCTGAGGTACGGAATCTGAAGGAAGTCGTAAGCTGTCGCCAGACTGTAGTCCACTACGCAGATCTGAGGCCCTGCGCTGATCAGATCGCCCTGCCGCAGCTTTGCAATCGACTTCGCTCGCTCACGATCCTGCTGTCTCTGCACATCGCTCTCTCGGTACTTTGACAAAATCGTACCTTGCCGGATGAGATCGTCGCCCGCCGCCGAGATGCGGTCGGCGAGAGCCGTGAGAACGTTGAGGCAGTGGTTCCGAGCGAGGTCCGCCGGGTAGACCGGGACCTCGACGAGCGAGCGTGCCGTCTCCGGCAGCGCTCGGTACATCCGCAGAAACTCCTTGTTGTCGAGGTTCTTGTCGGTTGCCTCCAGCGCCATCAGCGCCGGCTCGTGCCNCTGGAAGTCGCCCACGTCCCCGGCCGCGAAGTACTCCGGTCGCTTCAGCGTGCCGTCGGTCGTCGGCGCCTTGCCCAAAACNACCTTGTCCGAGCCCGTCGTCGACGGCGTCGTCTCCGTCTGTGCCGGTCGAAGCGCCGCAATCGTCTCCGGCGACAGCACCATCATCGTTGGTCCTGGGACCGTCGTTCCTGCCGTCGACGCCGCGCCCGCGGGCGGCCCCGTCGGCGTAGCGACCGGTCTCACCTGACTGTTATAGAGGTAACCGAGGAGGGTTTGAAGAGCCACGTCCTCGGCCGCCGCCATCTTCGGCACTGCCGCCAGTGCCTGGTCCCGCGCCCTCATCACACTCAGCACTGCTGTGCCTACTGCGATCTTCCGAACTTCGAAACCGGCGCTCACCACCGTGATCTGGTGGAACCCGGTGGTAGCGTTTGCAAGTGCCTTGGCCACGCGTTCGGCAACGTCGGCGTCGACGATGTCCGCCGCGACGTGGTTCCAAACCGCGATCGGCGTGACCGTCGGATCGAACTTTCCCGCTGCCGGTCCTGCCGCCGCCGCCGCCCGGCTCTCTCGTAGCTGGCGCCGTTTCTCCGCCATGTAGTCGACTCGGAAACGGCCGTCTGCCCCGAGCGCCGCGACTGCGTCGCTCCATGCTTCCGGCGTGCTCGCGTACGCCATCGCAAGAAAACCGATAGCCTTCGTCGTGATGGAACGGGTGAGCATCGACAGGCCCCACACCCATTTCTCCCGCGCATCTCTGTCGTGTCGAGGTCGTCCGGCAGGACGACGCCTACACGCGCCGCTAGCTCACGCAGCCGGCTCGTCTGGATCGTGCTGCGAGGCGCGATCTTTTGAAGCCGTGGAAATGCCGCGATGCTGAGGCGAGCCCCATTGACCAACGGCAGGTTCCTCACCGAACCAATCAAACTCATCGTCCCTTGCGTTGCCTTGACAATCTTTACCGCGACACGTGCTGCGTAGCTGTCGGTCGTGGTCATTGCCGTGTTGTAGGCGTTCGTCGCCGCTGCGCCGGTCTCGGGCGGGCGGACTGATCGCGCCTCTGCCTTTGACTCCCATGCCGCAAGAAAACTCTCCGGTCCGCTTATCAACAGTTGCTCGTGCTCGCCCGCAGCGTATGCCACGGCGAGAAGCCCACGTGCCGACAGCGAGTCGAAGCCCACGTTCTCGGGCGTCTCGAAAAGCTGGTAGATGTTGTCGAAACCCACATCCACTGGGTACTCCTCAGCCCACTCCCCTTTTGAAAAGGAGCACTGCTTGATGAGTTCCCCATCAGACGGTTCTGATGACGCCGCCGAAGCCATTTGAACCCCGGCCCGAAGCGCCGCCCTTGCCGCCGCTCGCGCGTGCTGCCTGGGCCTCCGCTATCGGCGTTTTTGAGTTGGGCTCCGTCGTGCGGCGCACTGAGCTCCACGTGCACTATCTTTTGTTGGATAGCGTACGTGGGTCGTGACTTTCTTCTTTCTCTTGTGTGACTTCCGAATTTTCGATGTGGGTTTTCTGGTGAGTCACCAGNGTCACTTCAAGCCACAGAAAGCACGGCCCAGTGGGCCGCCCGGCGGTGCCTCCCTCCTCGTGAATAGAAACGACGTTCGGCCCCGCTACGCGGAACCGAAAGACGATTCTA
>JGI20159J14440_10002618_pt1 | contig 12028 bp, 18 predicted proteins | sample COG_09_FD_14440 | JGI IMG/M metagenome (IMG submission 14440) | reverse complement strand
CTTTAATGTTTAGAATTTTACTTTTTTTTTTAATATTAAATTTTTATAACTCAGTTCATGCATCAATAAACAATGAAATAATTCTAAAATTAAAACAAACTAAAAATTTAAGTTTCTACTTTAAACAGACAATAAATGAAAAAAGTGAAAATGGAAATTGTGTTATTAAATATCCTAAAAAAATTTACTGTGAATATAAAAATAAAAATAAAAAAATTATTGTCTCTAACGGTAAATCTTTAGTAATTAAAAATAGAAATAGTGGAACTTCTTACTTATATCCTTTAAACAAAACAGCACTTCAATTTTTACTAGATAAAAATTATCTTATTAAAAAAATAAATACTTTAAAATCTAAGGAAATTGAAAATAAATATATACACTTCAAGATATCAGAAAAAAATAATGAAATTAATATTTTTTTTGACAAAAAGACATTAAATTTAATTGGGTGGCAAACTGAAGATATTTATAATAATTTAACTATCACCTTTATTTCCTTAGTTAAAGTAAATCAAAAAATCAATGATGATATTTTTATTTTGCCTAAAATTGATTAGAAAATTAAAGTTTCTGATTTAAAAATTTTCATCCCTCTTGCTAGATAATTGTTTAATGCATTTTTATGATCTAAGGAGCTGGTATGAACCCACGTTCTTGTTGCACCTAAAGAAAATGATTTTATAATTGCCTCACTTAATAAATAACTACCTAATTTTTTTCCAAAATACTCTTCTAGAATTCCCAAATATGCAATTTCAGACTCTCTTATATCTTGATAAAATATTAGCTCAAAATAGCCTACTAACTCCTCATTATCCCTTAAAATATATGTAAAAAGTTTTTTATTAGATACATAATCAATCCACTTCTGATCTGTCCATACAAGTCGATCAACCCATTTGTATTTTTTACCTACATTTTTATAAAAAAATTTATTTAATTGAAAGTCTTTTGGGTCAACTAATTGTAATAAAAAATTTTCTGATGGTTTTTTAACTTCTTTAAAATCTTCTAAAGATTTTAGTTCTAAATACTTTCTAAAAATTTCTTCCTTCACTCAACCATTCTACCAACATTTTCACCACCAAATAAATGAAAGTGTAAATGTGGAACCTCTTGACCACCATGATCACTAATATTTGCTAGAGCTCTATATCCTTTTCCTTTATATTTAGAAATCTCAAGCATCTTTGCAACTGTACTAATGCCTTTAAGTAAACCAACCATTTCTTCTTGTGATGCACTTAGACTAAAATCATCAAGATCAACATATTTTCCTTTTGGAATTACTAATGCATGAATTTTTTTTTGAGGATTAATGTCGTGAAATGATAAAACAAAGTCATCCTCGTAAATTTTTTTACAAGGAATTTCACCTCTTAAAATTTTTGCAAAAATGTTATTGTTATCGTAACTCATTTCTTTCTTTTGTCTAGCTCAGCCATTACATCTTCAACTTTAATATTGTTTGCCTCAAGATACATAATCAGATGATAAAAAACATCTGCAGCTTCATGAATTTTATTTGTATCTTCTTCAACAGCTTCGATTAATTCGTTTATTTCCTCTAAAACTTTTGCTTTACTTAGAGATTTATCACTAAGTAATATATTAGTGTAAGAGCCCTCTACAGGTTTAACTTTTCTTTCTCTGGCTAATTTAATTAAATTATCAAAAATATTCATATCTATTTATCTTTTAACAGCATCTCCTCAAGTTTTTCTTCTGTCATTGATCATAGTTTAAATTTAAATTCTAACAGGAATTCCTTTTGAGTCCAAATATTCTTTGGCTTCTTGCACTGAATATTTTCCATAATGAAATATAGAGGCAGCTAAGACCGCACTAGCTTTGCCTAATTTAATCCCATCAACTAAATGATCTAAATTACCCACACCTCCAGATGCTATTAGTGGAATATTTACTTTAGATGATATCTTAGACATTAAATCAATATCATAACCAACTTGTGTTCCGTCTCTATCCATAGAAGTAACTAACAACTCACCTGCTCCACTATCTTCCATCTTCTTGGCAAATTCTATAGCATCAATATTAGTGTTATTTCTTCCACCATGAGTAAACACCTCCCATTTATCTCCATTTAGTTTTGCATCGATTGCAATAACGATACATTGTGATCCAAATTTTTTTGAACTTTCTATTACTACTGCTGAATTCTGGACTGCTGCTGTATTAATAGAAACTTTATCTGCTCCACAATTAAGTAATTTTGAAATATCTTCAATACTTCTAACCCCACCACCAACAGTTAAAGGTACAAAGCATTTTTTAGATGTTCTCTCTACAACATCATAAATTGTATCTCTGTTTTCATTAGAAGCAGTAATATCTAAAAAACATATTTCATCTGCTCCACCATCACTATAAATTTTAGCCTGCTCTACTGGGTTTCCTGCATCTTTTAAATCTACAAAGTTTATACCTTTAACGACTCGACCATTTTTAACATCAAGACAGGGTATAATTCTATTTTTAAGCATCTATTTCTTTCACAAGCTCTTCTAATTTAATATCACCATCATAAATAGCTTTGCCAACTATTATACCTTCAATATTTTTCAATCTTTTTGCTTTCTTAACATCATCAATTGAAGAAACTCCTCCAGATATAATTATGGGACAATTAGAGATTTCTGCAACCTTTTCTGTTTCTGAGAAATTTGGGCTTTGTTTCATTCCATCACGATTAATGTCTGTATATATCAATCTACCTACACCAAAGTCATTAACCTCTTTTAGATAGTCTAAGGTCAATTGATTAGAATTTTCTTTCCAACCAGATACAGACAAATATCCATCTTTTGCATCAAGACCTAAGGCAATTTTGTTAGGGAACTTTTCACATGCTTCTCTTAAAAAGTTTTTATCTTTTATTGCGGCGCTTCCTAAAATTACTTTTTCAACACCAGCATCAGTATATTTTCGAATGCTATCAAAGCTTCTAACTCCACCACCTACTTCAATTTTAAGATCATATTTGCTCACTATTTCTTGAATAATATTCAAATTAACTGTTTCACCAATTAAAGCCCCGTCTAAATCAACAATGTGTAAATTTTTAAAGCCATGATCTTTGTATTTTCCAGCTTGTTCAACTGGTGACATTTCATATTCAGTTTTATTATTAAAGTCTCCTTTTACTAGCCTCACACACTTTTTATCTTTAATATCAATTGCAGGAAATATTTTCATCTTACAGGGTTATAAAATTCTCAATTATTTTAAGTCCTATTTTATCACTTTTTTCAGGGTGAAATTGTGTTCCAAAAATATTTTCTTTTTCAACTGAACAAACAATAGTCGATGAATAGTCTGTTGTCGCTGAAATTACATTTTTATCTTCTGGAATAAATTCATAACTGTGAACAAAATACATGTGTGATTTATTTTCTATACCTTTGTAAATTTGACTTTTTTTAACAATATCAATTTCATTCCAACCAATGTGAGGAAGTTTAAATTTTCCCTGCTTATTATCAACCTTTGAAACCTTTCCAGAAATCCATCCTAAACCTTTTGTTTCAGATTCTTCATAACCAATGTCTGCGAACATTTGTAAACCAACACAAATTCCAAGTAGAGGTTTTTTATTATTGATTGCAAATTCATTTAAGGTCTCAACTAAGCCGCTTATATTATTTAAAGCATTAACACAGCTCTTGAACGATCCCTGTCCTGGCAACACTACCTTGTCACTTGATTTAATTTTATTTAGATCTGAAGTTACTTCAATATTAACTTTGTCTTTAGCAACTTCCTTAAAGGAATTTATTACAGAGCTGATGTTTCCTGAATTATAGTCAACAATCGTGACATTCATCAAATTTATAAAGAGCCTTTAGTTGATGGAATACTCTTCTTATTTCTGGGATCTATTTCTAAAGCAGTTCTTAATGATCTTGCTAGACCTTTAAAGCAAGACTCAATTATATGATGACTGTTATCTCCATAAATATTTTCCATATGCAGTGTTATTCCAGCCGACTGAGAAAATGCTTGAAACCATTCCTTAAAAAGTTCTGTGTCCATTTCCCCAAGTCTTTCTACTTTTAAATTCACTTTCCATATTAAGTATGGTCTATTTGAAACATCGATTGCAACTCTTGTTAATGTTTCGTCCATTGGAATCATTGCATGGGCATACCTTCTAATCCCTGCGTAATTTTTTAGGGCTTTCTTTAAGGCCTCGCCTATAGCAATCCCGGTATCTTCTGTGGTGTGATGAAGGTCTATATGGGTATCTCCTTTTGCTTTTAAATTTATATCTATTAGTGAATGTTTTGAAAGTTGCTCAAGCATGTGATTTAAAAAACCTATGCCAGTATCAATTTTGTACTTACCCTTACCATCAATATTTAGATCAACACTAATGCTGGTTTCTTTAGTTTTTCGAGAAATTTTTCCTTTTCTACTCATATATTTTTAAAGGTATATAGAGATTACTTAACTATATCAATATTAGTAATCAACTACTTGAAGTATAAAAAATAATATCCATCTATAGTCTATGACTACAATAGTGCTTATCAGAAAGAATAATGAAGTAGTGGTAGCTGGAGATGGCCAAGTTAGTATGGGTAACACAGTTATAAAAAGCACTGCCGCAAAAGTTAGAAAAATTGAAAAAAGAAATGTGATCGCTGGATTTGCTGGATCAACAGCTGATGCTTTGACTCTTTTTGAAAGACTTGAGGCAAAGCTTGAAAAGCATGCGGGCAACCTTCCAAGGGCTGCTGTAGAGTTAGCAAAAGATTGGCGGACAGACAAATATCTAAGAAGATTGGAAGCTTTAATGGCAATAGGTGATAAAGAAAATAGTTATATAATTTCTGGCACAGGTGACGTCTTGGAACCAGAGGGAAATGCTATTGGTATAGGCTCTGGTGGAAATTATGCTTTAGCTGCTGCTAAAGTTTTACTGGATACAGACTTAAGCGCAGAAGAAGTTGCAAGAAAAGCTATTAAGGTTGCTTCAGAAATTTGTGTATTTACAAATGACAATATTAAAATTGAAAAAATTTAATGAAAGATTCAAACGTAACTCCGTTTCCTAAAGAAAAAAGTGGGCACAAAGATAGCTCGCTAGTTAGCTCACTATCTCCTAGAGAAATAGTATCTGAACTAGACAGGTATGTGGTTGGTCAAAATAAAGCTAAAAAAGCAGTTGCGATTGCCTTAAGAAACAGATGGAGAAGACAGGCTTTGAGTGGAGAAATGAAAAATGAAGTTTTGCCGAAAAATATTTTAATGATTGGACCAACAGGAGTTGGTAAAACTGAAATTTCCAGAAGATTATCTAAGTTAGCAGAAGCACCTTTCGTGAAAGTTGAAGCAACAAGATTTACAGAAGTTGGTTATGTTGGAAGAGATGTTGAGCAAATCATAAGAGATTTGCTTGAAATTGCAATCGCAATGGAAAAAGTAAAAAAGAGAAAAGAAGTTCATGCAAAAGCACAAAAGTTAGCTGAAGAAAAAGTTTTAGATGCAGTAGTTGGAAATAAAGCAAGTTTAGCTACCAGAGAAAGTTTTAGAAAAAGATTGAGAGATGGTGACTTGGATAATAATGAAATTGAAATAGCAGTAAATGATAGTAGTTCTCAACCTTCATTTGAAATTCCTGGAATGCCAGGAGCAAACATTGGGATGATAAATATTGGTGAGATGATTGGAAAATCTGTTGGAAATAAGCAGAAGAAGAAGAAAATGACAGTTAAAGAATCTCATGAAATTTTAATTAATGACGAGGCTGATAAGTTAATAGAAGAAGACAAAATTATAAAATCTGCAAAAGACTCCACAGAAAATAATGGAATAGTTTTTTTAGATGAAATAGATAAAATTTCTGGAAGAACAGACAGGTCTGGGGGAGATGTATCCAGAGAGGGGGTACAGAGAGATCTTCTGCCTTTAATTGAAGGCACAACCGTAAGTACAAAATATGGTCCAATCAAAACTGATCATATTTTATTCATAGCATCAGGTGCATTCCAACTTGCAAAACCTTCGGATCTACTACCAGAGCTGCAGGGTAGACTACCAATTAGAGTAGAACTTGAAGCTTTAACTAGTGATGACTTTAAAAGAATTCTTAAAGAGCCAGATTATAGCTTAATCAAACAGTACGTTGCTCTTTTAAAAACTGAAAATGTAGAACTAGAATTTTCTGACGATGGGATAGATGCTATTGCCAATATGGCTTCAGAAGTTAATACAACTGTAGAAAATATAGGTGCTAGAAGATTACATACTATTATTGAAAGAATTCTAGATGATATTAGTTTTACTGCTACAGACAGATCTGGAGAAAAAATTATAATCGATTCAGAATATGTTAAAAAGAATTTAGATGAATTGGTAAAAGATACAGATCTATCAAAGTTTATTCTTTAGATTTTATATTCAAAATTTTGAGTTTCTTTGTTTACATTCAATTCAATTGCTCCATTATTTAAATGAAATTTTCGAGCCATATCTGTAAGTGGAGAAAGGGTTATCAGTCTATTTAAGTGGTTTGATTTTTTGATCATTTTAAAAACTTCTTTTACAATTAATTTACCACCACCTTTTTTTTTAGACCAAATAGTATAAGCAATAGCAATTTTTCCAATATTTTGATCTCTATGTGCACTTTTTAAATAAGCATCTCTTGTCATTAAATCTAACTCATTAACTGTCTTTGGAATTTCATCAGTAAAACCAAAACACATAATAGCACAAATTTCTTTTCTATATTCAACTCCATAAATTTTTCTTCCATAGCTTCTTCTAAAAATTACATCTAGTTCAGGACGAACTGGATCCTCTTTTACTTCACAAGACTCGAGTTCAATTAATTTTGCACCCTTAATCCATTCATATAAATTATCAATTTTTTTTTTTACTATCCTTTCTTTCAAAATTTTTAATTTTCTTTTAATATTTTTCATTATTTAAGCTTTAATTTATTTCTAAGATATATATAAAAAGCACCACTGCCCCCATCTTCGATATTTGCATCTGTTATTTCGATTATCATTTTCATTAAAAAATTATTAGATTCGATAAATTCTGGAACGGAATATTTTAAAATACTTAAATCTTTTGAAAGATATGGATTAGCAACATTTTTAGACCTTAAACCTTTGCCTGTAATTACAATAATTTTAGTAACACTATCATCAAAACATCTCTGGATAAAATATTCTACAGACTTGTTCGCTTCTGCAAGTGTGTAACCATGAAGATCAATTTTCTTAATTTTTTCTTCTCTTATTCTCTTTTGAGTAACAAAATCTTTATTTGGTATTTTTTCCTTATTTGATACAAAATTTTCCCAATCTTTTTTATCTTTATCTGAAATTTTCTTTGTCAAGTCTATGTAATAGTATCAATTAATAACCAGTTCGGATTAGAAGAATTTACATCTTTTGAAAAAACCCAAGTATCATAAACAGTTTTAATTTTTTCAACATCACCAGCTACTACTTTTTTTTCTTTATCTTTTATGCAGGTTATAATTTCACTAACAAAATCTACTATGACCTCAAAGTCATCTTCTACTTTTTTATGAGCTTTAATTGAAGCTGATTTAATTCCAATAAAAGTTATTTCTGCGAAATGACCTTTATTTTCTCTATCTAAAAGTGCTTCTTTAAATTGATCGTAAATTTTTTTACCTAATAGAGGCTTGCTTGTTGTTAATTTGTTGTCGCTATCACTAAAATCTGTAATAATGGTTTCATAAGCAATTTTTGCACCTTTCAAAAATTCTTTTTGCGCCTCCTCATCGAAACTTTCACTTTTTGGTTTGGGCTTTATGTCAAATTTTTGAAATTCTTTTTTTAATTGTGTTGGGATTTTTCCTTCAAAACCAGTTTTTTTTCCTAATATTCCCCTTAATCGAAGAAAAATAAACCCAGCAATCATTGCCAAAAGTATAATATCTATGTATTCAAAACTATGATTCATATCTAACTATTATTTAGTATGTTGATTAATTACAACTAGCAATTTACATTGGAGACAAATGAACACATTATTATTGATAATAATAGCCATCCCAATTGTTGAGATCTACTTATTTATTAAAATAGGGTCTCAAATAGGAGCCTTTAATACCATATCTCTTATTTTCATAACTGCCTTTTTAGGTATAATTTATGTTAGATACGAGGGTTTTAACACTCTTAAGTCTGGCATGTCTCAAATTGTAAAAAATGAACTACCCGTTAATGAAATCATCTCTGGTGCTGCTTTAGCTTTTGCTGCATTTCTTTTAATATTACCTGGTTTTGCTACAGATTTAGTTGGTGTGCTGATTATTTTTCCCCCAACAAGGAAATTGATTTTAAAAAGAGTATCTAATAAACGGTCTCAAAACAAAAAAAAACAAGATTATATTAATGGTGAGTTTGAAGATATAGATGATGAAAATGACAGAAAATTTTAAAATACTAGCAGAGTTTATTAAGGACATGTCTAGTGAAACACCCGACTCTCAAACTTATATGTTTGTAAAAGAAAATATTTCAAAATATCATTTAGATATTGATATTAAATCCATAGCTTTAAAAAATAAACTTATAGAAATTAACACAACTTTAAAATTTGAGGACAAAGAAGACAATGAAAAAAAATCACATTTTGAAATAGTTTATGCGACAGTTGTTAAAATAGATGAGGATGTAGATAGTAAAAAAGACTTAGAAAAAATAATACTGCGTGATGTTCAAAATAAAATTTATCCAAACTTGGAAAAGGCTTTTCTTAATTTATTGCACAACTCAGGTTTTCCAGAAATACAACTTGGGAAAAAAATTGATTTTAACAAACTGTACAGTGAAAAATTTAATTAAAATAATTTTTCTTCATGCTAGTTTTTAAATAATTTTTATGCATTACAATTTCTTCATCAGTAGGAATAATAACTTTTTTATAATATAGACTATTCTTAGTAAAATTTGCTTCTGTTTTTTTATTGTCTTGATTTTGGAAGTTTAGTTTTGGTTCTTTTTGATCTAATAAATTAATATAGACTTTTGATAATAAATCACAGTCTATGAGCGCAGTATGTTGTGTCCTTTTAGAGTTATCAATTCTGTACCTTTTACAAAGGGCGTCCAGACTCGTTGGGGAGCCTGGAAATTTATCTCTAGCTAAAGCAAGGGTATCGACAACATTTTGCCTATCAATTTTTTTTCTACCTAATAAGCCAAGTTCATTGTCTAAATGAGATAAATCAAATTCTGCATTATGAATTACTAACCTCTTATTTTCTATGAAATTTAAAAATTTATCTACAATTTCTTTAAATTTTTTTTGGGTAGACAAAAAATCATCTGTATATCCATGAACTTCTAGTGCCTTCTCTGAAACTTTTCTCTCAGGATTTAAATAACAGTGAAAACTATTTTTGGTTGGAGTAAGATTTTCAATTTCGATACAGCCAATTTCAACAATTCTATGGCCTTCTCTAACAGAAAGTCCAGTCGTTTCAGTATCTAGTATTATTTCTTTCACTTACAATATCTTTTTTAAAATATTACTTATACCTTTTTTAATTTGAGAATTGGTAAAATTATTTTTTATGATATAATCAGATTTTTTCTTTTTATAATCAAGTGGTAGTTGAATTTTTTTAAATTTTCTCAAAAGTTTAGGGTTAAAATTTTCTCTTTTCTCTAATCTTTTAAAAATCTCTACTTTTTTCGATTCAACAAATACTAAAATATCATTTTTTTTATTAATTTTATTTTCTAATAAAAGTGGAATATCTAAGATTATAATTTTTTTATTAGCATTTTTTTTTAAAAATATACTCATTTTTTTTCTTATTTCTAAATGAACAACTTTGATAATATTTTTTAAGTTTGAATTGTTTGCTAATATAGCTCGAGAAATTTCATTTTTATTTATTGGAAATGAATAAATATATTTAGGTAAAGCTTTTTTTAATTTATTAAAAATTTTTTTATCTTTTTTATATAATCTACCTACTTCTTTATCAGCATTAAATACTGGGTAACCAAAGCTCTTGGCTACATAACTTTTGCCCGATCCAATATCTCCTAAAATTCCTATTCTAATCATTTATTTAAAAGCTTAATTACCTCATCATCAATTTCAGGTGTTATGTTGGTCCAAATTCTGAATGCTTCTTTTGCTTGCGCTAAAAACATCATTTGACCATTTATAGTTTTGTTGCCTCTTAGTCTGGCGTCTCTTAAGAAGTTTGTTTCTTTGGGGTTATAAATTAAGTCGTAAAATAGCGTCTTTTTATCAATATCAGTAAAGTCTATATTTATTTTATCATCATTTTTTAACCCAACACTAGTAGTATTAACCACTATATCGCAAAAAATAGTAGGGCGCTCTCCCCATTCTATTAGCTCAATTTTTGGAAATAATTTCTTTAATTGGTTTGCATTATTTTTAGTCCTATTGCTTACCCAAATTACACCCGGGGATCTCCCAACTAAAAATTGTAAAGAAGTTACTATAGATGGAGTTACTCCTCCAGCTCCTAAAATAAAAAAATTTCTACTAGGCACGTCTACATCAAGTTCAGAATTTATAAAATTATAATAATCATGAACAGTTTTTAAAAAACCCAAAGTGTCTGTATTATATCCAACAATTTTATTGCCTACTTTATGAAGAGTATTTACTGATTGAGTATTATTAGCAGTCTGGTCCAGTTCATCTATATAAGGAATAATTGACTTTTTAAATGGCACAGTAACATTCACACCTGCTATTTTTTCATCTTTAAGTTCTTTAATTATATTTTTTAAATCTTTATTTTCTGTTTTTCTTTTTTCATAGATACTGTCGAACAAACGATATTTTTTTATCCAATAATTATGTATCAGTGGTGATTGGGAGTGTTCAATTGGATTTCCTATAACTAAATATTTTTTCATTTATAATTATTTAAATACTCTTTAATTTTCTTTACGGGTAAACCCATTATAGTGTCTTCGTCTCCGTCTATCTTAGAGAATAGAGACCTGCCCTCACCCTCAATTTGATAAACATTGTAAGCATATAGTGCTTCATCGCTTATTTTTGCCAGGTAAACTTTAAGATCCTCTTTGCTCATTTCTTTCATGGTTAGAGCAGCCTTATCTGTGTAGTTCCAGATCATAGAGCCGTTTTTAGATATACAAACTGAGCTTATTAAATGATGTGTTTGGCCATTTAAATCAGCAAGTATATTAAGGGCTTCTTTTCTGTCGGTTGGTTTTGAAATAATCTTTCCTTTTAAATCAATAACACTATCAGCTCCCAAAACCAAATCTCCGTTTCTTTTTTGGCTTATTTTGTTTGCTTTTAGCTCTGCTAGATTTTTCGAAATAATTTCAGGGCTTGCCTTTTGTTTTAGCAAAGATTCTTTAATGTTATCTTCATCAATGTTAGATGGCTCTACGATACACTTAATTTTATTTTCTTCTAGTATTTTTTTTCTAACGTCACTTTTTGAGGCTAAAATTATTTCATTTATCATTATTTTTATATATCTCATGAATTTTAATTATGGACGCAGCCACTTCTTCAACTGATTTTCTAGTAACATCAATTGTTGGCCAGCTATATTTTTTAAATGTTTTTTTTGCGTCGTCGACTTCTTTCTTGATACTTTTAATATTTGTATAGCTTGTGTTTTCAGTTTCTTTTAAAGTGTTCATTCTGTTTTTTCTTATATCAACCAACCTTTCTGCTTCAGTTATCAAACCAACAACACATAAAGATTTTATTTTTTTTTTTAGAATATTGGGTATTGAGTTTTCATTGACAAGGGGGATGTTTGAAGTTTTAAACCCACGGTTAGCTAAATAGATTGATGTTGGTGTTTTCCCCGTCCTACTAACTCCCAATAAGATTAAATCAGATTTATCAATTTCATGAATTAAATTTCCATCATCATGATTCATTGTAAATTGAATGGCTTCAATTCTTTTATAATATTCTTCATTAAGAGCGTGCTGTCCACCAGTAACATGTGAGGCCTCTTGTTTTAATA